>Ga0209619_10000693_pt1 | contig 24111 bp, 13 predicted proteins | sample Rifsed16ft3_FD_184011 | JGI IMG/M metagenome (GOLD analysis project Ga0209619, IMG submission 184011) | Soil microbial communities from Rifle, Colorado, USA - sediment 16ft 3 (version 2) | ecosystem: Environmental > Terrestrial > Deep subsurface > Rock core/Sediment | place: Rifle, Colorado... | reverse complement strand
CGGGCGTCCTATTGCGTCGTGCGCATAGTGCACGTCGTATCCCGACGTGGGCTCAGTGATCCGCTTCACGTTCCCGACTCGGTCGTATTCATAGGCGACGGTGCGCGGCGTTCCGTAGATCCAGAACGTCTCCGTCTCCACCCAGTCCCGGTTTGTGTACGTGTAGTCCAAGACCGCAGCGGCTTGGCCTACCTGGTTGAACGTGAGAGCGTCTAGATTCCCGTTCGCGTCGTAGCCGTACTCCGCGGACGAGCCATCGCGATACGTCACGACGTCCGCGCGCTTCAGCTCGTCGTACGCGTACAACACAGGTGTCCCGGTGACAGGGTCCACACCCCGCTCCCACTTCTTCTTGACCATCCCCGCGAGGTAGTAATCATACGTTTCCGACGTGCCATCCGGGAACGTGGTCTTCTTCACTCGGTTGAGTTCGTCGTACTCGTGTTCGGTCACCTGCGCTTCGTTGTTCGCATCGGGCGCCGTCGTGACCCTCAGCAGGTTTCCGGCGTCGTCGTAGTCGTACGCGGTTTCATGGAAGCTGGTCGCAGTGTGATACTCCCTAACATAGGTAGGGCGCCCGTTCCAATCGTACTCAAACTCCGTCCTCCGGGGCCCTTGGACGTCATCCGTAACCGTGACGGTCTTGACATTCAACGCATCGTCGTAGGCCACGTTCACCGTCGTCGCGTCGGGATTGATCTGCTTCGTCGGCCTCCCGAGTACGTCGTACTCCCACTGGGATGTCTTTGCCGTTCCCCCGGGTCCACGGGGCGAGGTGTGAGACGCCACAAGGTCCTGCCAGTTGTATCCGAACGTTTCGAGGGAAAAGTATCCGGATGGAAGGACGCAGGTCGGGGAGCTGAACGGGCCGGCTTCGGCGAATCGGTACTCCCTTGAGGGGCGGCCAAGGGAATCGAAGCATCGCCAGGTCTGCTGCCGGGTGCCAGCCTCGATGTAGACCTGCGTCACCTGGGTTTCCGTCCTCGCGTAGTACGGGGGGACGAACTTCTTCACACCAACCTCAAGGGCGTTTACGTCGGCGACGGTCCAGGCGAGCCCTGAGAATGGATTCGTAAGCCAGGAGTGGCTGACTCTGGTCCACTTCTTGAAGGGACTGAACGGAACCGGCGAACCGGGCGCCGACTTCAGGGGACTCAGATACGTCACCCCGTTCGTGCGAAGGGCGAGCCAGAAGAACGTGGAACACTCGGAAGGGGAACACCAGGGGTCCACCGGCGCTCCGGACACGGTCGCCGTCACGGTGACGACGGGCACGGTCCCGGGCGGGAGCGGGCTGTCGGCGACGCCGTAGAGATCCAGCTGTCCATTGACCGCCGACTTGACGTAGCTGCCCAGCCCGTCCGCAACCTCCTCGTCCACACAATCGTAGTTCAGGGTGCACCCGCTTGGGATCCAAGCCGTGGAGGATCCCGAAACGATCGGTCGAAGGAGATCCACTCCATAGTTCTCATCCTTGAGGACGACGAGATTGGCCCAGTCCACATAGTCATAGTTGACGGAAGTGCCGTCGGGATTCAGTACCTGGATCATCCGGCCCACCGCATCGTACGAGTAACTCGTCGTTCCCTGAAGGCTGGGCGGGGTTACGTCCGTCAACTCCCCCGTGTTGAGGTCGTAGTCGAGCGTTGTGGTAAAGGGCACTCCCCCCACAGAGTCGAAGACGCTCGTTACGTATGCGGACTTGAATGCCGAGTCATATCCATACGAGGTCGTGTGCGTGTTCACATCGTCCCGGAGGGTCGTCGCGGAGTCGATTCCGCCGAAGGCATTGTACGTCCTTGAGGAGGTGATCCACGCTCCGCCCGGACCGCGAGTCTTGGATTCCACGAGGTTCCCCTTCAAGTCGTATCGGAAGTAGGACTCCTGGACCACGGAGTCCGAACGGACCCTGTATGTGCTCGCGAGCCGATCCCTGATCGACGAGGGGAGCCGCGAAGACCCCCCGTACTGGCCATAGAAGTTCGAAGAATCGTACTGGAACACGTCCCCGCCGAAGACGTTCGCGAACCACGGCGAGTCGTAAATTGGCGTCGAGCCCGCGTACACGGTGAACTGGGCGTCAATCGGGAATGCGTTGCGGAGAGACGAGCCGGTTGCATACAGGTCGATCACCACATCGTTGCTGCTGTCGGACGCCGCCGTGAGCTGCGTTCCATCCTTCAAGGTCATCCTGACTTGGCCAGGATATGGGACCTCGCTCACACGGATCGTGCCGGTGAAGGAGTCGCCCATCGCGGTGAGGTCCCATTCGAGAGCTCCATTGAAGGCGTAGTAGCTGGAAGCGTCCCAACAGTTCGTTTGGAGGCCCGGCTGGAACGGAGGATTGTCCAAGTCGCCCTGCTTCACGATCAACATGGCCCAGCGTCCGTACACCTGCGGTATTTCCCCCATATTCATCTTGGTGTTCGTGCCCCCCGTCCCTCCGAGCCCATCGAGATTCTCCCCCCAGAAGGCTCGATACCATGCGTCGGGGGAAGCCGTCCCATGCTTGAATGCTCGGAGGATTTCTCCAGGAAGGGTTCCCGGACTGAGGTATACGTGCTGGATGAGGAAGTCGCCCGGCCCAGATGGACACCAGTCAGCGGCGTCCCTGAATCCATGGCCGTGCCTGCCGGGCACGGTCGGAGCTACATGGTACCTGTTGCCGCTCGCCGATCGCCACGAGTCGGGGATCCAGGTCCACGTCGGATTGCTTTGATCGGAGGACGGCTCGCGATCCAACGTGGCGGTCCCTGGATGCGCGTCGTCCACCCACGCCGTGGAGTAACGGAGGAACCCGGAAGACACCTTATTGAAATCGGAGACAAACCTGGGCTCCACGAAACTGAACACGCTTCCGCCCCAGAACTCCCGCACAGGACTTGTATAGATCGGCGTCCACTCTCGATCAAGGACCTGGACGGTCAAGTACGGGAGGTAGTGCGCCGGGGAATCCACGAACGCGGTTCCCCCCGACGACTCCATGAAGTCAACCTCTTCGCCGGTCCTCGCATTCAGGAGCCTCAGCCGATAATCGGCGGGCAGGCCTCCCACCGTGATGCTGGAGTTCTTAAACACCACGACTTCGTTCACCCATAACGCTCCCGGGAAGTAGTTCATGATGAACCATACGGAATCGATGCTTCCCGCCGCGGTCATTGCAAAGCTGTTGGGGAGCCACTCCCCGTTGATCACCAAGTAGTACCGGTCAAGACTCGATCCTTGCGACTTGAAGAACCTGAACGTGATGTGGTACCACTTCCCGCTTTGGTATGTCACGCCCGTGCTCGTCAGTATCCCGCCTGGATTGTGGTAGATCAGACCGTCGGTGAAGGACGCGGCGGCCCGAACCGTCACACCCTCGCGAACCTCGAACCTCTGACCGATGGTGCCATCGACCGAAACGAGGGCATTGACGATCGTGGCTGTCGACTGCGTCGAAAAGGTCCTCGATGCTACTGCAAACTCCCCTGTGGTGGTTACCCTAAGACGGAGTGAAGGAGGTTGAATCAGGAATGCGTAGGGATCGAGGGCGATGGTTCCCGTACTCGCGCCGACCTGCCAATCGCCAGGCGAGAACACGTCACGGTCCCGGAAGTCCTCACTCCATACCCTTCCCGGATAGGCCGGATTCCCAATGAGCTGGCCGGGCGCGAAGAACGCGCTCTCATTGTCGGAGTGCACGTAGGATTGGAAGGCTTCACCGCCCAGGGCGTCCCGGGTATAGACGAGGTTCCCGAACCTGTCAAAGTGGGAAAACGTCGAGTAGGTCGGTGTCATGGCGGCCGCGGCAGCGGCTCCCATGTAGGCCTCCTGTTTCTCCACGCGGCCCCCCTTGCCGAACCAGAGTCGATGTTGGTTCAGCGTGAGGCTCGAACCGTCAGCTTGGCGGGCCCGCTGGATGACAGTCATCGTCCCCAAGCCCGCGTCCATCACGTAGAGGGTCTCCCCCTTCACGGTCGAATCCCCCGCGTAGCGGGTCGCCTTGGTAAAAACAACGCTCCCATAGGCGATGTCGAAGGAGTAGGTCGCTTTCCGAACGATGGCTCCGGCGGCATCTTTCAACCGTTGACTGACGGCAAGGTACATCAAGGCGCCGGGACCAATCTGAGCTGCGGCATATCGGTATTCCGAAGCCGCTTGGGTTGGGTACACCACTTTCTGAAGCAGCCATCCGTTGACGACGGGGGTAAATGGCACTCCACAACCAGAGTTGCAGTACTCGTAGGACGTCACTCGCCCTGCCGGGTCAATGACTCGATTGAGGGCACCGGCCGCATATTGGTATTCGACGGTCCGCCCCCCATACGTGACCTTGCAAACGTACCACGGATATGTTGTGCCTCCCGGGCAGGAAGCCGTAGGGGTGTAGTCGAAGAGGACCGGCCGAATGGGAACCAGCGCCGCATCTCTCCCCGTTGAGTCCACGATGCCCACCAAGCGATGCAAGTACCGTCCATTGACGAGATACTGAATATACGCAAACTCGATCACGTTACCGCTTGGATCCTCGATTCTCGTAAGCACGATGTCGTTGTCGTTGGGGTAGCGGATGAACGTGTAGAACGTTCCCGATTTCGAGTACAGGGTGTACCTTCCGTCAATCTCGCGGACGAGCTTGAAGTATTCCCCGTCCGCGTTCTCGAAGACGTTGTCCTCCCACTTGATGACGAACCGCTGTCCGTCCCACAAGTAGATGTCCCTCGCAGCGGGCGTCATCCAGGGGAAGTTGAAGCTCCATCCCCGGCCGAGATAATACGAACCGGGTTGATCAAACCCCCAAGGGAGGTTCACGGTGTCGAAGGCGTCCGGCGTCCGGAACAATCGCTGGACAGCGAGGTCGAGACCGCGGCCCGGTGCGGAGAGGTCGGTCTGGCGGATGTATAGCAATCCTGTCCCCGGATTGATGAACTCGCTGAGCTGCTGGAAGTACGTGCCCTGGGGGCTAAGTCCCGGTCTCTCCCACGACGCACCGCCTGCTCCGCCTCCCCCCCGTCGGGTCGGGAGAGAGGCGAACCTGACTTTGTACGCCGAAGGGGCCTCTTGCGTGTAGACCACGAACGCTCGCTGCGGCTGCGCCTCCATGGAGGCAGACAAGTAGAGTGGATTCGATGTGGGGAAGAGGTTTACGGGCCCGAGGATGTTTGCTCCGACGTTCTGCCACCGATAGGCGATTCGCCGTTCTGGGCACCCCGGGCAATATGGCTTCGTCCAAAACATGTGGAGGTCATCGTTGATGTCCCGTTGAATCGCTGGGTGGCCACCAGGACCCGCGTCAATGAGCGTTGGCGGGTCCGATCGTGTAGTCTGAAAGAGGGTCACAGCCCGAACCTCCCCATTTCGGTTGATGTAGAGCACTCGAACGGCATTCTCGCTGGACGCGGAATCGTAGAAGGAGGCCGCCGACATCTTGAATTCCTTGTTCGCGTCGGCATTGTTCGCGGCCAAGTCCAAGCCGAGTGTCCGGTAGGAGTCATACCACTCGCCCGTGGCCGAGCAGCACGTCGCCCAAAAGAGCTGAGCGTTAACGTATCCGGTCCACACCATCCGGACACGCCCGTCGGCCAACGGCACGAGCCGAACTGCATATCTGTAGTCCTCGACCAAACTAAGATCATCGGTGTAGAACCTGAACTGACCTAGATCGATGAATGATGACGATGTGCCCGGCGCGGCGGATCGCCACGAGAAGAGCAAGTAGTAGTTGTTGTTCCACTTCGCGGGCAATGCCAGCCAAAAGATACCGTCGGAGCCGATCGCCACGCTCGGAGGATAGGCATCATCGATTTCGATTGAATAGACCTCGACCGTTGCTTGCCATGATATCACCCCCGCATTGACACTGCCCTGCTTGAAGTACAGCTTGTTGGCGTCGTACCACGTCAAGCCGACCAAGCCGCCCCGCGCGTCAACATCGAAGCCTCTGGGGGTTGACGCCGAGACCACTGCGATGGGAGCGTCCCACAACATACCATAGGGCGCTCCGGGTGGGTCAACCCAACCGGCGGTTGTTACTTCCCTCCCGACGGAATACTGGATGCTCGGAGTGTCCCCTCCCATCGCGTAGAACGCGTAGTACCTGCCATCGTGAAAAAACACTTTTTTCTGATTGGCGTACTTCGTCGTCAGCGAGGTAGAAGATTCCGCGACGAGCGAGGGATCGATGACAGACATGCCCTGCGGGAACGCCACCATCATTCCCTGCCCCGAATGGATGGCGTCCACGACCACGGGACCAACGTACAGCGTGCCGATCCCCACATCCTTCCAGTCGGCGGCCAAGGTGGAGTTCCACAACGTCGGTACCGCATCACCCCCGACGTACGCGGCGAAGGCGCGCGATGCTTCGTTGTCGATCACCGTCGGAACGACCATGTTGCCAAAGAACGTTGTGGAATTGGAGGAGTCCATGAGGTAGTGAATGGGGGTCACGATTTTCCACCGGATGTGCCACGACGTCAGCGTCGAATTCGCGTCGAGAGTGAACGCCGCCTCGAACTTGGGCAACGCGGCAGAATCGAAGGACGCGATGAAGTCGACGAAACCTTGGCGGACGGGGCCACTCGTCACGTTGTATTGGGAATGGAATGCCGTGTTGTTCGCCGAAACGACGTAGCCGGAACCGATGTTCGTCGGAGGTGTCCCCTCGACCACGAAACTCGATGCGGTGGCCATGAGGCGGTTCTCCACGTCGTAGACCGACATGACGTGCGGCTCTGCCGCCGGTATCGTGAAATTGCCGAAAGTGGTGACGTAGGTGTACGCGGAGTGTGCCGGGTCCAGCCACGGGTCCGACGTGACGTTCGAGTAGCTCGCCGTGAGGTTGGCGGGATGGGTGTAGGCCACGTTGACCCCTCCCGCCGTCATCGCGTCCACGTCAATCCGCATCACGTCCAGGAGCATCACGTCCTGAACCGTGTCGTCGGGCGTGTCCCATTGGGCATCCCACAGTCTCACGATGGGCGCCCCGCCGTTGATCTCCGTTTCGTTCAGCGCGTAGGGGTCGAGCGCCTCGTCGGTGTCACTCGTGCATCGGGCAACGGTCTTCCAGTTTGTGGGTGATGCGCCGCCCTGGCCAACCTCGAGGCTGACGTTCTGCCCCTGGTCGCCGAGTCCTAAACGCGTGCACTCGACGACGAGGAACCAAGCGTCCGCCGAGGTGGGCACTCCAGCCCAGGCGAAGCGGACCTCCAAGGCGTACTCCGGATTGTAGACGGCGTCGACCCTGGCCTGCATCTGCGTTACCCGGTTGTTCGGAGAACAGTCCACGCATCGGGTCGCGGCTCGGAGGTCGTTGATGTCCGTCGTGGTCCATTCTTGCCCGGAAATCGGATTCGTGGTATCCACGCGCGAGAATCGCACGTACGAGGTTGTCGTCGCCTGCGTCGCGCCATTGTTGTAGGAGGACGCACCAACCTTCACGTCGACTCCGATTGAGGCGGCCGAGGATGAGCTGACCTTCTTCGCAACCGCCGAGGAGGTGACCGTGAAGTCGTCGATGTCCGCCGCGTCCGTCCACGACGGGTTCTGCAGCGTGACGCCGACGCGGTTCCCGTTCGTGCTCCCCTGGCGGCACGTCGTGTCCCCGTCGTTCGTGTCGGGGCCGTCGTCGAGCTCGTCCCAAGGAGACGAATCCGTGGAGCACCCGCTCGCGGCCCAGCCGTTCGTGTCCGTCCCGTCCGGGAGCAGGACGACGGACTGGTCGAGGGGACTCTTGTCCGCCTCCGTGTACGAACACCGCAGGTCGTCCGAGCTATTCAGGAATGTCCACGCGGAACCGCAGTCTCCACCCACCTGCGTCCCGTTCACGAGAGTCTGCGACGACGGGAGATACGCATCCCCGTATGAGGACGGGGACTCACCGCCGCCTCCCCCGCTTTCCATCCCTCCAGACGGCGGCTTTCCCCCGGGGTCCACCAACGGTGCGGCCGCCGGCTGGACGAGCGGAGAGAACGCAGTCAGCACGAAGACGAACGACACGAGGATACGCAAGTGTTTCGATCGCATCCCGGGTCCCCCCGAGCGCACCGGAATCAAGAATGGGGGACATAAACCTAGTGGTGTTCCATTGGAAACGAGGGACCCCCAATCAGCCGTTGCTCGCCGGTGCGAGGGACCTCAGAGAGCGTCGACCTGCGTTCCCATACAGCGACCCCCCCGTCTATCCGGAATGCGCAGCATCCGCCCAACGATTTTATAGACGCCCCGGGATGGTCGCGCCGTCGTGTGCGGAATCTGCGGCCTCTACGCCCCGGCAGGGGATCTCGACGAGTCCCTCCTTCGTCGCATGAACGGCATCCAGCATCACCGCGGGCCGGACAGCGAGGGGTACGCCACCTTCGACGGCGTCGGCCTCTCCGTGAAGCGCCTGAAGATCATCGACCTCGAGACGGGCGACCAGCCGATCGCGAACGAGGACGGCAGTGTCACGGTCGTGTACAACGGGGAGATCTACAACTTCCTCGACCTCCGGGAACGGCTCGTCGCGAACGGCCACGCGTTCCGCACAAGGTCGGACACGGAGGTCCTCGTGCATCTGTACGAGGACAAGGGGGACGCGTTCCTCGAGGATCTCAACGGGATGTTCGCAATTGCGCTGTGGGACCGCCGCCAGAAGCGACTCCTGCTCGCGCGCGACCGCCTCGGCGTCAAGCCCCTGTACTACCGCTGGGACGGAGAGCGGCTCGCCTTCGCCTCGGAGATCAAGGGCATCCTCGCGGACGAAGACGCGCCCCGCACCGTCGACCCGTACGCGCTCCGCGACTACCTGACGTTCCAGAACGTGTTCGGCGACAAGACGCTCTTCGAGGGGATCCGCCAGCTCGAGCCTGGGAAGCTCCTGATCGCGGACGGGGGCCGCGTGACCGTGCGCCCGTACTGGGACCTGACGTTCGGCTCCGGGGCGGAGGCGGATGAAGCGGCGCTCGCGCGGGAGTACGGGCGTCTCCTCGAGGACTCCGTCCGCATGCAGCTGATCAGTGACGTCCCCCTCGGGGCGCACCTCAGCGGCGGCATCGATTCGAGCTCGATCGTCTCGATCGCCGCCAAGCGGAAGGAGGGGCTCTCGACCTTCTCGATCCGGTTTCGGGATTCCGAGCACGACGAAGGCGAGTACATCCGCGCCGTGGCGGAGATGGCGGGGACGGACCACCACGAGGCCGTGGTCGACCCGAAGACCTTCCCGGACGTGTTCCCGAAGATCCTCTGGCACCTGGACGAGCCGCGCGTGGGCCCGAGCGTCTTCCCGCAGTACTTCCTCGCGAAGCTCGCGCGGGAGCGCGTCACGGTCGTGCTCACGGGCCACGGCGGTGACGAGCTGTTCGCCGGCTACCCTGCGCACCTCGCGGTGGCGCTCGACGACGGCGGACTTGGCGGCGGGAATCTCCTGAAGGTGGCGGGGTCCCTGCCGGGCCGGCTGAAGGAGGAGGGCCTCAAGCGGATCGTCGGGCTCCCGATCTACGCGCGCAAGGAGAAGGACCTGCGGACCTACGCGCACGAGGCCGTGTTCAAGCCGGACGCGCTGGCGAGGCTCCTCTCGCCAGAGGACCCGACGACGGCGCAGGCCTACGACCCGCGCCGCGAGCTCGACAAGGTGCTCGCCCGGTGCACCGCCAAGACCGCGCTCGACCGTGTCCTCTACCTCGAGGTGAAGACGTACCTCCCGTCCCTCCTCCTCGTCGAGGACCGGATGAGCATGGCCCATTCCCTGGAGGACCGCGTGCCGATCCTCGACCACCGGATCGCGGAGTTCTCCGCGCGCGTCCCGTCCGCCGCCAAAGTCCACGGCCTCGTCCTGAAGAACATCCCGCGGAAGTTCGCGGCGACCCGCCTGCCCAAAGCGGTGATCGAGCACCGGAAGACGGGGTTCGAGCTCCCGATCGGAGAGTGGTTCCGCGGCGACCTCCGGCCGTACGTGGAGCGAGAGGTCCTCGACGGCGGCTTGTCGCGCCTCGGGTTGGACGCGGACGTCGTTCATGCGACCGTGGGGGCGCACATGAAGGGCGATGATCGCACGAGCCAGGTGTGGTCTCTCCTCAATCTGGCGGTGTGGCAGCGCGTCGCGCTCGAGGGCCGGACGCCTCCATGACCCGCGTCCTCATGCTCGTGAGCAACGGGTTCACGCACGACCCGAGGGTGTCTGCGGAGGCGACCAGTCTCACGAAGGCCGGCTACGAGGTCACCGTGATCGCATGGGACCGGAAGCGGATCCTTCCGCGAGACGAACGCCGGGATGGCGTGCGCGTGGTCCGGGTCCGGAACACGCTGAGCATGCGCCTCCGAGGATACGACCTGTTCCGGCTCAAGCCGTTCTGGCGGCTCGCCGCGCGCTGCGCGCTCGAACTCCACGCGGCTACGCCGTTCCACGCGATCCACTGCCACGACCTCGACACGCTGCCGGCGGGGGTGCGGTTCAAGGTGCGCACGAACGTGCCCCTGATCTACGACGCCCATGAGGTCTTCCCGTACCTGCTCGAGGCGTCCCGGGCACCCCGGTGGGCGCCGAGGTTCGAGGCGATGGAGCGCCGGCTCATGCCTCACGCGGACCTCGTCATCGCCGCGGGTCCCGGACACTGCGACTACCTCGGCTCGATGACGAACGTCCGTATCGCCATTGTGACGAACAGCAAGCCGCTCGCGTCCGGCGGTTACGAACCCCCGAAAACGGACCGCATGACCGTCGCGTACTACGGCGGGCTGGACGTGACGCGCCTCCTCGTGCCCCTCGCGGAATTGGCGGCGGAAGACGATTCGTTCGTCGTGGAAATCGGCGGCGACGGCCCCCTCGCGGAGCCGATTCGGAGTTTGGCGGCGAGGTCCCGGGGGAACCTCCGGTATCTGGGCCTCCTCCGGATGGTCGAGGTTCTCCCCCGGACGCGCGCATGCGACGTCGTCTTCTCCGTGTTCGACCCCGCATATCGCCTGAACCGGATCGGGGTCCCGAACAAGTTCTTCGAGGCCCTCGTCGCGGGCCGCCCGATCCTCGTGAGCCGCGGCACGTGGGTGGGCTCGGAGGTCGAGGCGGCGCAATGCGGGCTCGCGATTGACTACTCGAAGGCGGCGCTCCGGGAGGCGCTGAAGACCCTGCGAGACGACGCCGCGCTCCGCGAGCGCCTCGGCCGCAACGCGCTCCGGCTCGCCGTGGACCGGTACAATTGGGCCCGAGAGGAGGCGGTCTTGCTCGAGGCGTATCGTGGGCTCGGTGTCCGTTCTCCTCAGAAGGCCTAGAGATGCCGGATCCCCGAGTCCTGATGGTGGTGAGCAACGGGTTCACCCACGACCCACGGGTTGCCGCAGAGGCGGCGAGCCTTACGCAGGCTGGGTACGAGGTCACGGTCCTCGCGTGGGACCGGGATGGGACGCTCCCGGTGGAGGAGATGCGGGACCGTGTCCGGGTTGTCCGCGTCCGGAACACGCTCGGAATGCGCCTCAACCCGTATGAGTTGTTCTGGCTCCGGGCCTTCTGGCGGGTCGCCACCCGGCGCGCGCTGGAACTCCACCGCGAGAAGCCCTTCCATGTCGTTCACTGCCACGACCTCGACACCCTTCCCGTCGGTGTGGCGCTCAGACGACGCCCGGGCGTCTCCCTCGTGTATGATGCGCACGAGTTCTTCCCCTACATCGTCGGGGAACTGTCGCGGGCCAAGCCGTGGGAGGGCCGGTTCGCGAGGCTCGAGCGGAGGCTCGCGCCCCATGCGGCCCTGATCCTCGTCGCCTCACCTCCACAGCAGGAGTACTTCGCCGCCATGACGCGCGGTCCGATCGTGACCGTGATGAACACGCGCGCCCTCGCGTACCGCGACTACGAACCTCCCCGGAACCCTCGGATGAGAGTCGTCTACATCGGAAGCCTCCAGATGGACCGTCTCCTCGTCCCGTTCGCGGAGCTGGCGGTGGGGGACGACTCGTTCGAGGCCGAGATCGGCGGCTGGGGACCCGCCGCAGCGCCCATCCGGGAACTCGCCGCCAAGTCCCGGGGAAACCTCCGTTTCCTCGGCGTCGTATCGATGGAGGACGTCGTACCGCGGACCCACGCGGCGGACGTCGTCTACTCGCTCCTCGACCCGTCGAAGCGCCTCTTTCGTTTGGCGGCGCCGAACAAGTTCTTCGAGGCCCTCGTCGCGGGCCGCCCCGTGCTCGTGACGCGCGGAACGTGGGTCGGCTCCGAGGTCGAGGCCGCGGAGTGCGGGCTCGCGATCGAGTACTCGAAGGCGTCGCTGCGGGACGCGTTGAGAACGCTGCAGAAGGACGCGTCGTTGCGCGAACGCCTCGGCCGCAACGCGTTCCGCTTGGCGGGGGAGCGATACAACTGGGCGCGCGAGGAGCGGACTCTCCTCGGCGCGTACCGCCAGCTCGGGGTCCCCCGCGGAACGGGGGCGGGGTGACGTGGCGGCCCCGTACGTCAGCGCGATCATCCCGGTGTACAATCAGGAACGGTACCTCGGGTCCGCGATCGACTCCGTCCTCGGCCAATCCTTCCGCGACACGGAGGTCCTCGTCGTCGACGACGGGAGCACAGATCGGACGCCCGAGATCATCGCCGCATACGGATCCCGCGTGCGTAGGTTCCGAAAGCCCAACGGGGGCGGGGCGTCCGCGCTGAACCTCGGCATCCGGGAGGCCCGCGGCACGTGGATCGCGTGGCTCTCGTCGGATGACCTGTGGGAGCCGACGAAGCTCGAACGGCAGGTCGCGGCCGTCCGTTCGCAGCCGGACGCCGCGTTTTCGTACACGGACGCCTACGTCATCGATTCCGACGGGCGGATTGTCGAGAGGCAGTACCTGCCGAACCCGAAGGGGAGGCGCGCCCGGATGCTCCTCCTGGCCCGCGGCTGTTTCATCAACGGAATCGGTGTGCTGATCCGCAAGGATGTGTTCGAGGCGGTCGGCCTCTTCGACGAGGCGGACCGGCTGACGTACGACTACGACCTGTGGTTCCGAATCGCGCCCCGGTACGAGTTCCTCCACGTCCCCGAACCCCTCGTGCGGTACCGCGTGCATCCGGGGCAGGCGTCCAAGAACCTGGCGGCGATGGAACGGTCGAGGAAACGGGTGATTTCCCGGGCGCTCCGGCGGTACGGCTCCGTCTACGGCACGCTGGCCCTCGCCCTTCGGCTCCGCGATGCCCTGGTGGACCTCCCGTGGCATGTCAGCCCCCGGGGCCGGAGGGCCACGGTCTGGAGCCGCGTGATGGCCGCCGGCGACTCCCTGAAGGCGCTCGTCAATCCGGGAAGCCCTTGACCTCCTCTCCGTCACGCCTCTCATGTTTATATCCGGGCGCCCCATCCGCCCGTCTCGATGGCCTGGGCTGGCCGGGAGGCTTGAGGGATGAACGAGCTCGAAGGGAAGCGGGTGCTCGTGACCGGCGGCACCGGATCCCTCGGGCGCGTGCTCGTCCGCCGCCTCCTCTCCGGGGAGATCGGCGAACCGGAGAAGGTCACGGTCTTCTCGCGGGACGAGACGAAACAGCACTACATGCGACTGAAGTACAAGGAGCGGCGCGTCGCGACGGAGGAGATCATCTACAAGGGCTCGCAGGAGCGCCTGTCGTTCCGCATTGGGGACGTGCGGGACTATGCGTCCGTGGCCGCCGCCGTGCGAGACGCCGACGTGATCTTCAACGCCGCCGCGCTGAAGCAGGTCCCGACGTGCGAATACTTCCCCGGCGAGGCCGTCGCGACGAACGTCCTCGGCGCGGCGAACATCGTCCGCGCGATCCGCGAGAACGAGGCACCGGTGGAGGCCGTCGTGGGGATCTCCACGGACAAGGCGTGCAAGCCGATCAACGTCATGGGGATGACGAAGGCGCTCCAGGAGCGCATCTTCCTCGGATCCAACCTCGACTGCCCCGGGACGCGGTTCATCTGCGTCCGGTACGGGAACGTCATCTCCTCGCGCGGTTCCGTCATCCCGCTCTTCCAGGACCAGGTCCGGAGTGGGGGCCCCGTGACGATCACGCTCGGGGAGATGACCCGCTTTCTGCTCACGCTCGACCAAGCCGTGAACACGATCTTCTCCGCGATCCGTGACGCCTTGCCGGGCGAGACGTACATCCCGAAGGTCCGTTCCGCGCGGATGCTCGACGTCGCGAAGGTGATCATGGCCGGCGCGGACATCCCGATCCGGTACACGGGGATTCGCCCCGGAGAGAAGGTGCACGAGATTCTCGTCTCCGAGGAGGAGTGCCACCGGACGACGGAGCGCGACGGGTTCTACGTGATCGAGCCGATCCTGCCCGAGCTGCGGCGCGTGGAGGTCGAGACCCCCGCGCTCGCGGGCGAGTACTCCTCCGCGAACGTCCTCCTCGAGGGCGACGCGCTCCGCTCCCTGCTCGCCCCGCTCCTCGCCCCGGGGGCGACGGATGAGGAGCTCGTATGAAGGTCATGACGATCTTCGGCACGCGGCCGGAGATCATCCGGCTGAGCCGCATCATCCCGACGGTGGACAGGCACTGCGAACACGTCCTCGTGCACACCGGCCAGAACTACGACGAGACGCTCAGCGACGTGTTCTTCCAGGAGCTCGACCTTCGCGCGCCGGACATTCATCTCGGCGTCAAGTTGACGGGCTTCGATGAGCAGGTGGCCCAGATCATGGTCCGCGCGGCCGACGCGATGCGGCGCGAGAGGCCGGATCGGGTCCTCATCCTGGGGGACACGAACAGCGGGCTCTCCGCGATCGTTGCGGCGCGCATGGGCATCCCCGTGTACCACATCGAGGGCGGCAACCGATGCTACGACGACCGGGTGCCGGAAGAGGTGAATCGCAGGATCATCGACGCCTGCAGCACGGTCCTCATGGCGTACACGCACCGGAGCAAGGACAACCTCCTCGAGGAAGGCGTCGAGCGCGAGCGCATCTACGTCATCGGAAACCCAATCTTCGAGGTCCTGACCGCGTACAAGGACCACATCGACGAGAGCCGTGCGCTCGAGAGGTTCGGGGTGGACGGGGGGGCCTACTTCGCCGTCACCCTCCACCGAACCGAGAACGTGGACGTGCCCGAGCGACTCGTCGAGTTGCTCGATTCCCTGCAGGCGGTCCACGCGAAATACGGTCTGCCGGTCGTCGTGAGCTTGCACCCGCGGACCGCGGACCGGATGAAGGCCCACGGCGTCAACCCCGGGGAGTACGACCTCGTGTTCACGAAACCCCTCGGCCTCTTCGACTGGGTCAAGCTGGAGAAGAACGCCAAGTGCGTCCTGACGGACAGCGGCACCCTCCAGGATGAGTGCAGCATCTTCCACGTGCCGATCGTGACCCTCCGCGACGTGACGGAGAGGGCGGAGACGCAGGAGGCCGGGAGCAACATCATGGTCGGCGCGGACCGGGAGACGATCCTTCGGGGCGTGGACGTCGCGCTCTCGACGCCGACGGACTGGTCCACGCCCGCGGAGTACCTCGAGCCGCACGTGTCCGTGACCGTGGCCAAGATCCTCCTCGGGCATCTCCCGTTCTCCCGCACGAGGCTTCAGGCGTGACCCTCCTCATCACGGGTGGATATGGGACGCTGGGCAGGGCTCTGGCACCGCTCTTCCCGGATGCCCTTCGTCCGACCCGCCGCGAGCTCGACGTCGCGGACGAGGGATCGATACACGCATACCTGACGGCGAACCCGCCAACGGAGGTGATCCACGCGGCTGCGCTCACGGACGTCGGACGATGCGAGCAGGATCGCGACCTTGCATACCGGGTGAACGTCGAGGGGACCGCGGCGCTCTTGCGCCTCGGGCGCGGTGTGTCCGCGGACTGCTACTTCCTCTACGTGAGCACCGCCGGGGTCTTCCACGGGGACTCGGGGAACCACAGCGAGGATTCGCCGCCGGACCCCGTGAACCACTACGGACGAACGAAGCTCCTGGGGGAGCAGCGGGTTCTGAGTCAGCCGGGCACCTGCGTCGTGCGGACGAACTTCGTTCGGCGGGGACCGTGGCCCCATCCGTCCGCGTTCGTGGACCGCTTCGGCACGTTCCTGTACGACACGGGCGCGGCGAAGGGAATCCGCGACGTGCTCAGCGCGCGCCTCACCGGGATTGTGCACGTGTGCGGCAGCGTCCGCCTCAGCCTCTATGACCTCGCGCGGCGCACGGACCCCGCGGTGAAGCCAGGCTCCTTGGACGGGCACCGGGGTCCGCCCCTCACGCGGGACATGTCGTTGGTCACCCACCGGTGGCGGACGTATTCGCTGGACGATTGAGGGGCTCGGCTCAGGGGACGACGCGCAGGTTCGGGAGCGGAACGATAAACTTCCCTCCGCCTCGGACGAACGGGCGTTCGCGGGAGAGAATCTCTCGATGGTAGCTCCAGGCCAGCAAGAGCGCGTAGTCCGGAGGGCTCCTTCGAAACTCGCTCGGCGGCAAGATCGGGATGTGCGTCCCGGGCGTGAACCGTCCGTGCCGGCTCGGGGACGCGTCCACGATGTAGGGCAGGATCTCCTGGTCGATCCTGGAGTAGCCCAAGAGGGTGTTCCCCCGGCCCGGAGCGCCGTAGCCGGCCAGGGCCTTGCCCCGCGCTTTGAGCGTCAGGAGCAACTTCCGGAGCCGGGCCCCTCGAGAGGCGACCCTCCGCGCGAACCTCGCGTACGTCGCAGCCGACGTAAGGCCCTCCCGCCGCTCGCGCGCCATCATCGCCGCCAGCCTGCGGGAAGGACGGTGCGGGGAGGATGCGGGCCGGGCGATGACGCGGATCGAGCCGCCGTGGATGGGAATCGGTTGCGCGTCGACGACGCGGAGCCCGAATCGGTCGAGGAGCGGCACGAGGGCGGCGAGGGAGTAGTAGCACAGGTGCTCGTGGTAGAAGAAGTCGTACTGCATCCCGCGGAGCAGTTCTCGAAGGTGGTGCACTTCTACGACGAAGGCCCCGTTCGGGCGGAGGATCGCCGTCACGCCTCGGACCACGTCCTCGAGGTCGTCGATGTGGGCAAAGACGTTGCTCGCCGTGACCGCGGAGGCCAGTCCGTGGGAGCCGACGATTCGCTCGGCGAGGCGCTCGTCGAAAAAGCCTTCGACGACGTCGAGTCCCCGATCGCGGGCGACCGCCGCCACGTTCGCCGCTGGCTCGACGCCGAGGGCCCGGATATCCAGATCCCGAAGCGGCGCCAGCAGCACGCCGTCGTTGCACCCGATCTCGACGACGAACGGGTCTTCGGTCTTCGCCAGGGAACGCGCGAGGTCTTGCGCGTACTGCTCGAAATGCTCCCGCAGTGTGGTCGTCACCGACGAGAGGTATCGGTAGTCCGTGAAGAGCACCTTGGGGGAGACCACGTCGAGGACTTGCACCAAGAAGCAGTCGTGACAGAAGAAGATCCTCAGGGGGTAGCTGCGCTCATGGCCTAGTTCGGGCTTCGTAAGGAAGTTCCCCGCAAGCGGCATCTTGCCGAGATCGAGGAAGGGGGTGACCCGGCGGCTGCCGCAGGCCCGGCAGGTCCGGCGGCGGTAGTAGTCCCCGCCACGGAACCCATCGCCAGCCTTCGCCACACGGCGGGGAGTTGCTCCCGTTACTTGGACTTTCGTGACGCGGGCCGTTCGGTCGAGTTCACGAGCCCAGCCTTCGGATCACGTCCGCGTATTTCACGAGGTACGTGTCGAGGAGGAACTCGGGCCGCAGCGGCACGCGGCCCGTCGGGGTCCCTTCCCTGTACACGGTCCCGCATTCGTACTTGCGCACGAACTCGACCATCGCGCGGTACGGGGACACGAGGACCGGGATTCCCGCGCCCAGGTACTCATACATCTTGTTCGGAATCACGGTCTCGAACCGCGCCACGTCGATGCGCGGGAGCAGGTTGAGGCCGAAGTCGTATTGCGTGAGCTCCCGCAGGAGCCGCTCCTGGGGGACCGGGTCGTGCCACACCGCAACGCCTTCGAGCTCCCGGCGCACCTCCGCGAGCTTCGCCTTTTCCGTGACGCCGTAGACGTGGACGACGTGCTCCTTCGACAACTCCCGGAAGAACGGGAGGAGCGATCGCGACCCGGCAAGGCCCCACGGCTGGACGAGCCCGACGTACACGCAGTGGGAACGCCCGTCCTCGCTGAGCTTGGGCAGAGGTGCCTTTGGCAGGTCCGCCGCCAGGACCGCGTTCGGCACGACGATGGCCTCGCGCATGCGATATCGCGTCCGGGCGTAGTCGAGCATCGCCTGGGTCGTGTAGACAACGAGGTCGGCGTCCTCGTGGACGGCGCGCTCCGCCCGGGACATGATGCGCTGGCGGATCCGTCCTTCGAGTCCCTTTTCGTGCGCCGCGTCGTACAAGGACCACGTGTCGTACACCTCCGCGACGATCCGCTTCCCGGTGCGGACCGCCGCGGCCCCGACGAGGTCCGGCGTGCTGGTCCGGACGACGGTCCCGGGGAGGCGTTCGACGATCCTGCGCAGGGCGCGCCGTCCCAGTCCGCTGAGGGCGGCGAGGTAGACGTGGCGGCGAAGGAGGTCCGGCAGGTGGCGCACCCCCTCGAAGGCGCCCGGGGAGAACGTGGTCTGCCAAGCCGCGTCGAAGTCGATGAGGAATCGTCGGACCGAGATGCCCCGCGCCGCGAGCCCGCGGGCGATCTTGTCGCTCCGCGGATCGGGATAGGGCTGTGCGAACGTGATCGCGCCCATGGGGTTCCTCGACCGCCCGGGGAAGCCTGCCACCGTCGGATTAAGCCTTCCCCCGGGGGGCGAGGCCGGCTCTCTCTCGATATAGGAATCCAGAAATAGCGGGCCGTCCCATCTGTCGCGGGCGATCGTGCGCATGGCGAAGAAGAAATTCCTGATGACGCTCGTGTGGCGGATCACGCAGACGGGGCCGATCCTCAGCCTGTTCTTCTGGAGCACCGCGCTTGCCGGCATCTTCTGGCCGATCATCGGGCGGAGCGAACCGCCGGCGGGGCCCTTGTGGAAGTTCCTGACCGAGACCCTCGGGATCCCCGAGGATCGGGCGACCCTCGCCGGCCTCCTCCTCCTGTTCCTGATCTTCGCGGCGTTCATCCTGTTCATCGGCTTCCTGTATGACCGCGTCCTGAAGCTATGGCGGGAGCAGATGGAGATCATCTACGAGCGGAACCCGTACACGGAGGACCGGCTGTTCCGCAAGGAGCAGGTCCAGTTCGAGCGGTTCTACCTGCCGCTCGCGCGCGCGGTGTACAAAGCCTCGCCGGAGCCGGAGCTGAAGGAAGCGATTCGGGAGGCCGAGGAATGGGTCGCGACGGGGAGGATCGAGACCCGGAAGGCGAAGTAGCTCCCCGCGCGTCCCGCGATGTGGGTACCTTTATTCGCGCTGCGCCTTTGGCGGTGCCGACGGAGGTCCCATGGTCCGCAGGGTCGCCGTGATCGGCGCGGGGGAGATGGGACACGGGATCGCGGAACTCGCGGCCCTGCGCGGGTTCGCCGTGACGATACGGGACGTCAGGCAGGAGCTCGTGGACCGCGGGATGGAACGGATCCGGTGGTCCCTCGGGAAGCTCGTCGAGAAGAAGGAGATCACCCAGGTCCAGATGGACGAGGCGCTTGGTCGGATCAACGGCACCGTCGATCTGCCCGACGCCGTGAAAGACGCAGACATCGTCATCGAGGCGGTCTTCGAGGACTTGGACCTCAAGAAGCGCGTGTTCGGGGAGCTCGATGCGCACGCTCCCCCTGAGGCGATCCTGGCGTCGAACACGAGCGGCCTGAGCATCACCGCGATGGGCCGGACCACGGGTCGCCCGGGGAAGGTCGTGGGCCTCCACTTCTTCAATCCCGTGATGAGGATGCCGCTGATCGAGATCGTCAAGGGCGACGATACGACTGAGGAGACCCTCCGCGCGGCCGAGGGGCTGACCCGTGCGCTCGGCAAGACGCCGATCGTGTGCCGCAAGGACGTCCCCGGGTTCATCACGACGCGCACGATCTGGAACTACATGAACGAGGCCGCTTGGATCCACGACGAGGAGGGGGTGCCCACGGAAACGATCGACAGTGCGATGAAGTTCCGCGTCGGCTTCCCGATGGGTCCGTTCGAGCTCGCGGACCGCGTCGGCATCGACCTGCTCGAGCTCGCGACGAGGAAGCAGGGCGTCCGAGTCCCTCCGTCGATCGAGCGCTTGGCGAAGGAAGGACGGCACGGGCAGAAGGTCGGCCAGGGGTTCTACGATTACCGCCAGGGCGGCAAGCCGGCGATCACACCGGACGATGGGAAGGACTTCGACCCGTTGCGCATCCTCGCGCCCGTGATCAACGAGGCCGCGCGACTCGTGGAGTGGGGCGTGGCGGCGCCGGAGGAGATCGACCTGGCGATGCGTCTCGGGACCGCGTTCCCGAAAGGGCCTCTGCGCCTCGCGGACGAGTACGGCATCGACGTGGTCCTGGCGGCGCTGAAAGGGTCCACGCGCCACGAGCCCGTGAAACTGCTCGGCGAGATGGCGGCCCGGGGTGAGATTGGCGTGAAATCGGGACGGGGATTCTACAAGCACGACACGGGGGCGAGGTTGGCGGGATTCGAAACGATCGCCGTGACGTTTGATCCGGACACGCACGTGGCGACGATCACGCTGAACCGCCCAGACCGCCTGAACACGATCACGCCGCAGATGACGGACGAGCTGGAACGGGCCCTCGTCGACCTCGAAAGGGACGAATCCGTCCGTTGCGTGCTCCTCACGGGCGCAGGCGAGAAGGCGTTCTCCGCGGGCGCGGACGTGACGGCCTTCGGCGGTGTGACGAAGTCGTACGCGGGCCGGGACCTCTCCCGCCGCACGCAGCAAGTGTTCTCTCGCCTCGCGGAGTTCCCGAAGCCGACCGTGGCGGCGATCAACGGATACTGCCTCGGGGGCGGTCTCGAGATGGCCCTGGCGTGCGACTTCCGGATTGCCACCAAGCGCGCGAAGCTCGGCCAGACGGAACTGAGCCTCGGGCTGATCCCCGGCGCGGGCGGGGGTCCGCGGCTCGTGAAGCTCCTCGGCCTCGCGAGGGCGAAGGAGATCGTCCTCCTCGCGCAGCGTCTCTCCGCGGACGATGCGCACCGGGTCGGGCTCGTCACGCAGGTCGTCGAGAACGACGCGTTCGAGGCGGCGGCGAAGCAGTACGCCGCGAAGCTCGCGGGCTCCGCTCCGATCGCGTATCGGCTCGCGAAGGCGATCCTGAACCAGTCCGCGGACATGTCCACCCTCGCCGCCCTGGAGGCGGAGGCGAACGCGTTCGGCCACGTGATCGCGACGGAGGACATTTACGAGGGCATCCAGGCGATGATGGAGAAGCGGGAGCCGAAATTCAAGGGGCAGTAGTTCCGACGATCCCCCGCTCCCGGAGGTCGCGCACCTGCTTGGCGGTGAACCCTGCCCACCGGAGTACGTCGACCGTGTCCTCGCCTCGCTCCGGCACCCGCGAAGGCATCGATGGCGGCACCGCGTGGTGCTTCGCCGGGTGCGCGAGCACGCGCCGCCGCGCTCCGCCGATCCGGACCTCGGGGAGCAGATCCCTGGCTGCCACGTGGGGGTCTTCGACGACTTCGTCGATCCGCTGCACGGGGGCGATCGGCAGATCCTCCGGCTCGAACCTCGCCGTCCACTCCGCGAGGGTGTGGGAGCGGATCGCCGCCGCGAGTTTGAACGTGATGTCCCGTGCGGCCTCGCCGCCGACGAACTGATCGCCGAGGTGTTCCTCCATCCGGAGGATCTCGCACAGCCGCCGCCAGAACTTCGGCTCGACGCACGCCACGGACAGCCAGCGGCCGTCGCGCGTCTCGTACAGGTTGTAGAACGGGAACATGCCGGTCACGACGGTCTCCCCGGGCAGGGGCACTTGGCCCGTTCCCAGGTACGCGGCGAGGTTGAGAACCATGAGCGAGACGGTCGTGTCGAAGATCGAGACCTCGAGGAACTCCCCGCCGCCGAACCGCTCCCTGCGGTGGAGGGAGGCGACGATCGAGAACGCCGCCATGAGCGCGCTCGCGAGGTCGCTCACGGGGACCCCGGGGATCGCGGGTCGCACGTCGAGGTGGGCGGCGGTCACGCCGAGGACCCCCGCGAGCGCCTCGAAGTTCAAGTCGTGCCCCGGCCGGTTTGCGTACGGACCCGTGCGCCCGTAGCCGCCGAAGGAGCAGTAGACGATGCGAGGGTTCGCGCGGCGGATCTGCGGGTAGTCGATCTTCAGCTTCCGCACCGTGCTCGGACGGAACTGCTCGACGAACACGTCCGCCTTCTTCGCGAGCCGGTACAGGACGCGGCGCCCGTCCTCCGACCGGAGGTCGATCGCGACGCTCCGCTTGCCGCGGTTCACCATGAGGAACGGGTACGAGGTGTCGCCGACCGCGGGCGGCACCGCCCGCATGTAGTCCCCGATGCCCGGGTCTTCGACCTTGATCACGTCGGCCCCGAGATTCGCAAGGAGCTGCGTGCAGAACGGGCCCGGCAGGAGGCGGCTCAGGTCGAGCACGACGACGCCCTCGAGGGGCCGCGGCATGCGCGGGAATCGGCGGCGGCCTTAAGGGTTCTCCGGCGGACCCTGTCCGGGAATCCGTCACGATTCGCGGGGGCAAGGGCTTAAGTGGAATCGCCGGCATTGTAAATCGAAATGGCGCGCGAGGCCGTCATCGTCGAGGCCGTCCGGACGCCCCTCGGGAAGCGAGGCGGTTCCCTGAAGGACGTGCGCCCCGACGACCTGGCGGCGGTCGTCCTGCAGGAGATCGTGGACCGCACGGGGATCAGCAAGGCCGCGGTCGAGGACGTGATCCTCGGATGCGTGACGCAGATCGACGAGCAGGGGCTCAACCTCGCGCGGCTCGCAGCCCTCGTGGCGGGCTTTCCGGACTCCGTCCCGGGGACGAGCGTGAACCGCCAATGCGGGAGCGGGCAGCAGGCGGTGAACTTCGCCGCGCAGGGGATCCTGTCGGGGACGCACGAGCTCCTCATCGCCGGCGGCGTGGAGTCCATGACGCGCGTCCCGATGGGGTCCGACGCGGGCGTGCTGAACGACCGCCTCCTCGCGAAGTACGAAATCGTCCCGCAGGGCATCTCCGCGGACTACGTCGCACGGAAGTACGACGTCACGCGCGCGCAGATGGACGAGTACGCGTACCATTCCCACATGCGGGCGGTCCGCGCGATCGACGAGGGCCGGTTCCAGCGGGAGATCGTCCCGGTCCCCGTGAAGGACGAGCGGGGGGAGAAGCGCCTCTTCGACACGGATGAGCACCCGCGGCGGAACACGAGCATCGAGAAGCTTGCGGCGCTCCCGCCGGCGTTCCGACCGGACGGGAACATCACCGCCGGGAACTCCTCGGGCATCAACGACGGAGCGGCGGCGCTGCTCCTCGCAACGAGGGAGAAGGCGACGGAGCTCGGCCTCCGGCCCCGCGCACGGATCGTGAGCATGGCCGTCGTCGGCACGGACCCGACGGTGATGCTCGAGGGGCCGATCCCCGCGTCCCGCCTCGCCCTCCGGAAGGCGGGCCTGACGGTCGACGACATCGACCTGTGGGAGATCAACGAGGCGTTCGCGTCCGTCCCGCTCGCGACGATGAAGACCCTCGGGCTCGACTACGCGAAGGTGAACGTGAACGGCGGCGCGATCTCCCTCGGCCATCCTCTCGGTTGCTCCGGCGCCCGGTTGATTACGACGCTCCTCCATGAGCTCGAGCGACAGAAGCTGAGGTACGGGTTGAGCACGTTGTGCATCGGATTCGGCCAGGGCATCGCGACGATCCTCGAGCGCGTAGGATAGGTCCATAGGTTTTTGGCGGCGCCGCCCATCGGCGGGCATGCGGCCGTGGGAGAGCTTCCCCCTCATGGTCAGCCTCGGCGCGGTCCTCGGGGCGATCGTCGGTCCCGTCCCCTACGCGGGCGAGGTCTCCACGGCGGCCCTCGTCGTCGCGATGACCGTCTCGCTGACGGAAGTGCGGTTCCGAGGACTCACGTTGCGCGGGGAGGCGGGCGCGTTCGGGCGCGCGTTCCTCTGGAACTACGTCGTCCTCTCCGGAGTGATCCTCGCACTTTCCATGCTCTACGCGGAGCCAGACGTCCGCCGCGGCTGGATCGTGATGGCGGCCGGGCCGTCCGCGATCGCGATCGTCCCCCTCACCGCCACCTTCCGAGGGGACACCCGTAAGGCGCTCGTCTCCACCGCCCTCCTCTACCTCTCAGCGCTCGCGTTGTACCC
>Ga0209619_10000692_pt1 | contig 24114 bp, 18 predicted proteins | sample Rifsed16ft3_FD_184011 | JGI IMG/M metagenome (GOLD analysis project Ga0209619, IMG submission 184011) | Soil microbial communities from Rifle, Colorado, USA - sediment 16ft 3 (version 2) | ecosystem: Environmental > Terrestrial > Deep subsurface > Rock core/Sediment | place: Rifle, Colorado... | reverse complement strand
CCGCCGCTTGCCTGCTAGGATGCGCGCGCCGATGCAATCCGATCCCCTGCGCGCCCTGCGGCGGTTGCGCAACCGCTTCGGCGCCGAGGCGGCGCGTGCGAAATGCGCGCTGCTCGGGCGTCTCGCGCGCACGCGGCTGCGTGGCGCGCGGGAGCTCGAGCGCCTGCACGAATTGCTGTGCTTCATGCGCGCCTATCCGGACGACGCCCGCCTGCTGGCCATGGTACGGCGCCTGCTCGCGCGTTTCGCGCACCGCTCCGACCTGCGCGCACAGCGCGAGGCGCTCGAAAACAGCGGCATCGCCGGCACCGCCATCCGCTTCCCTTTCTTCTGGCCGAGCGCCCGCTGGCTGGCGCGCAGATGGCCCGGGCGCATCGCCCTCGATCGGCTCGACCACGCCGCCGGGAGCGCGATCGGCAAGCTGCTCGGCGTGGATCACCGCCTCGGCGGGTTTGCAGCGCTCGATCGCATCCGGCCGCGCGGCCTCAGCGACGCGGTGCAGTTCATCCGCCTCGTCGAGGCCATGCCGGGCGACGATTTCGCCAAGGAGGCGTTCTACGACGCCATCGAGCCGGTGATCGAGATCCGTCCGGGCCGCGGCACGCCGGGCGGCTCGAGGATCGTGCTCGTCACCAGCGGATCCCCACGAGGAGCGAGGCAATCACGAGCGCGCCGACGATCGCGAGCAGCACGCGGAGCGTCTGCCGGTTCCTCGCGTCGGTCATGCCTTGTCGAACGCCAGCAGCGCCAGCAGCGCCGGCAGGTAGAGGAGCGAGGCGAAGAGCACGCGGCGGGCCGCGGCCGGCGACGGCGCCAGGGCCTGCCACGCGCCGAGGACGACGAACGCGCCGCCGAGCAGGAACGCGCCCGCGAAGTAGAGCGGCCCCGCGAGCCCGATGAGCGTCGGCATGAGGCTCACGGTCAGCAGCGCCAGGCAGCCCGTCACGATCTGGCGCTCGGTGCTCGTCCCCTCCGCGTCGACGACGGGCAGCAGGCGCACGCCGGCCCGCGCGTAGTCGTCGCGGTAGAGCCGCGCGATCGCGAGCGTGTGCGGGAGCTGCCAGAGGAACAGGATCGCGAACAGCACCCACGCGCCGACGCCGAGATCCTCGCGCGCCGCGACCCAGCCCGTGACGGGTGGGAGCGCGCCCGGCACCGCGCCCGCCAGCGTGCAGAGCGGCGTGCGGAGCTTGAGCGGCGTGTAGGCGCCGAGGTAGAGGACCACGGTGGCCGCGGTCACGCCGGCGGCGAGCAGGCCCACGAGCGCGGCGAGGTACAGGAGCCCGAGCAGCGTGCTCGCCGCGCCGAACAGCAGGGCCTCGAGCGGCTGGAGCCGCCCGTCCGGCAGCGGCCGCGTGCGCGTCCGCTCCATGCGCGCGTCCACGTCCCGCTCCCAGTACTGGTTGAGCGCCAGCGTGCCGCCGGCGGCGAGCAGCGTGCCCACCAGCACGTGCACGAGCCGGCCCCACTCGGGCGCGCCGACGAGCCCCACGTGGTAGCCGACGGCCGTCGTCACGAGCACCATCAGCACGACGCGCGGCTTCGCGAGCGCGACGAGGTCGACGAGCACCTGGCGGCGGTCGCGCCCGATCGCGCCGGTGAGCACCTTCGCCGTCGGCGCCACGAGCCCGCCCTCGAGCGTCGGCGGCGTCACGAGCCTTCCAGCCGCGGCCCGGCGGTGAGCCGGCCGGCGAACGCCGCCTCGCGCGCCACCGGCGCCGGCGCCGGCAGCGGGGCGGCCAGCGTGCGCAGCGCCAGGACCACGGCGGCGCCGAGGAGCAGGCTGCCCACGACCCGGTGCGCGACCGGCAGCAGCAGCATCGTCAGCTGCTCGCCGGGGATCCAGATCGACGAGAACCGCGCCAGGTAGCTCCCGACGCCGAGCAGGAGCTGGACGCCCAGGAGGACCAGCAGCGCGCGGGCCGCCGGCGCCGCCACGGGGTCGCCGCCGCGGCGGGTCCGCGCGGCCACGATCGGCACCAGCACGAAGACCAGCAGGGCCCCCGCCAGGTGCAGGTCGAGGCGCCCGGCGTGGGTGAGCAGCGCGCCGAACACGATCTGCGCGTAGACCAGCGCGGCGGCCAGCCCCGTCAGCGCGCGCAGCGCCGGCTCGACGGCGCGCCCGGGCGCCGGCGCCCGCGAGGTGAGCAGCGCGAGCGCGACGAGCAGCCCGAAGAAGGCCTGCGCGAGGCTGCCGTGGACGATCGCGAGCGTGTCCTGGACGAGGACGACGCGCAGGCCGCCCAGCACCCCCTGCGCGACCACCGCCAGCGCGGCGACGAGGCCCAGCGCCCGGAGCCGCCCGCCGCGACGCCAGAGCGCCGCCGCGAGGCCGAGCGTGAGGAGCCCGACGGCCACGGCGACGAGCCGGTGGCTGTGCTCGTAGAGCACGCCGCCCACCATCCGCGACCACGGGAACAGGAACATGTTGTGCCCGAACGTGTTCGGCCAGTCCGGGACCGCGAGCGCGGCGCCGGTGTTCGTGACGAGCCCCCCGACGAGGATCAGCACGAGCGTCGCGGCCGCGGTGACGAGCGTCAGACGGTACGTCACGGCCTCCCCCACCCGCTCAGCGGTGCCGCGTCCCCGCGTGGGCGACGGGCGGCGCCGTCTGCGGCAGGAAGTCCTCCGCCGACTCGGGCGCGCTGTACTCGTACGGCCCGCGGTGGACGATCGGGAGCGTCGCGCCCCAGTTCAGGTGCGGGGGCGGCGACGGCGCGGTCCACTCGAGCGTGTTCGCGTTCCACGGGTTGAGCGGGGCCCTGGGGCCGGCGAAGAGCGACCAGAAGAAGTTGAGCACGAACGGGATCTGCGCGAGCCCCAGCCCGAGCGCGCCGATCGTGATCAGCACGTTCCACCACTGCAAGTGCTGGAGGAACTCGTACTGCACCGGGTTGTAGATCCGGCGCATGTGGCCGCCGACGCCGAGAATGTGCATCGGGAAGAACGTCATGTTGAAGAAGACGAACGTCGGCCAGAAGTGCAGGTGGCCGAGCACGGGGTTCGTCATCCGGCCGAACATCTTCGGGAACCAGTAGTAGATCGCCGCGAAGGCGCCGAAGATCGAGCCGCCGAACACCACGTAGTGGATGTGGGCGACGATGAAGTACGTGTCCTGGATGAAGATGTCGACCGGCGTCGAGGCCATGAAGATGCCCGAGAGCCCGCCGATCACGAACATGGACACGAACGCGAGCGCGTTGAGCATCGGGACCGTGAACTGGATCCGCCCCCCCCAGAGGGTGCCGAGCCAGTTGAACGTCTTGATGGCCGACGGCACCGCGATGACCATCGTCGAGACCGTGAACGCCATGCCGAGCGCCGGGCTCATCCCGCTGACGAACATGTGGTGGCCGTAGACGATCCAGCTGAGGAACGCGATGCCGATCATCGAGAACGCCATCGCGTGGTACCCGAAGATCGGCTTCCGGGCGAAGACCGGCAGGATCTCCGAGGCGATGCCCATCGCCGGCAGGATCAGGATGTAGACCTCCGGGTGGCCGAAGTACCAGAACAGGTGCTGCCAGAGCAGCGGCTCGCCGCCGCCCGAGGGCCGGAACCAGCTCGTGCCGAGCCAGCGGTCGAACAGGAGCATCGCGACGCCCGAGGTGAGCACGGGGAGGGCCAGCAGGAGCAGGACCGCGGTGATGAACAGCGACCAGACCACGAGCGGCATGCGGAAGAGCTTCATGCCCGGCGCCCGCATGTTGACGATCGTCGTGATGTAGTTGATCGAGCCCATCATGGACGAGACGCCGAGGACGAACAGGCTGATGCACCAGAGGTTCTGCCCCCAGTTCACCCCCGTGTACTCGACGACGGAGGCCAGCGGCGCGTAGGACGTCCAGCCCGCGGCGGCGTGTCCGCCCTCGACGAAGAACCCGCCGAGCATGATGACGCCGGCGATCGCGGCCACCCAGAACGACAGCATGTTCAGGACCGGGAACGCCATGTCGCGGGCGCCGATCATCAGCGGGATGCAGAAGTTGCCGAACGCGCCGGCCAGGATCGGCATGATCACGAAGAAGACCATGATCGTGGCGTGCATCGTGAACGCCATGTTGTAGGTGGACGGCTCCAGGATGCCGCCCGTGTCCGGGAGGAACACGGACATGCCGGGGATCGCCGTCTCGGGCCACGCGAGCTGCCACCGGACGAGCAGCGCCAGCAGACCGCCGAGGATCATCATGAAGAGCCCGAGGAACAGGAACTGCCGGGCGATCATCTTGTGATCCGTGGAGAAGACGTAGGTCCGGACGAAGCCGAGCTCGTGGTGCCCGGCGTGCTCGACGTGCGCGTGCGCGGTCGCGCTGGTGGCACTCATCGCTTGGTCTTCTCCTCTCGCTTGGGCTCGTCCTTCTTCCCGTCGGCGGCCGGACTCGCCGCCGCGGTCAGGTTCTCGGCGGCCCACCGGGCGTACTCCTCGGGCGTGTGCACGTAGATCCAGCCCTTCATCCCCGAGTGGCCGAAGCCGCAGAGCTCGGCGCACGGCAGCTCGTACTTGCCGGGCTTGGTCGCCTCGAACCACTGGGGGATCTCGCGCCCGGGCACGGCGTCCTGCTTCATCCGGAACTGGGGCACGAAGAAGCTGTGGATGACGTCCTGGGACCGGAGGATGACGCGCACGACCTTGTTCACCGGGACGTGCATCTCGTCGAGGAGCGTCTTGTCGTCGGCCGTCCCGAACTGGCCGTCCGGCCCCGGATACGTGATCTGCCAGTTGAACTGCTTCCCGGTCACCTGGAGGACGAAGTCCGTGGCCGGCTGCGTCATCTTGATCTTCGACCAGGCGGGGACGCTGAGCATCGTGAGGATCACGAGGATCAGCGCCGGCACCACGGTCCAGGCGATCTCGAGCGGCGTGCTGCCGTGGGTGTAGCGCGCGCGGCGCCCGGGCCGGTCACGGTACATCCACAGGAACGCCACGAGCGCGACGCTCACGAGGACGAACGTCGCGCCGGTGATGTAGTAGATCAGCTGGAAGAGCCAGTCGATGTCCTTCCCGTACGTCGAGACGTTCTCGGGCAGCCACCAGTCAAGCATGCTCGTCGGAGCCTCCCGGCCCTGCGGCCCTCTACTTCTTCATCTCGATCGCGACCTTGACGGTCTGACCGGCCTTGACCTCGACGGCCTTCGTCTGCTTGCCGAGCGTCTCGTGCCAGACGTCCAGCGTGTACTTGCCGGGCGGGACGTTCTCGATCCTGGTCGCGCCGTTGGCATCGGTCACGCCGAAGAACGGGTTCGGCATCACCGCGATCCAGCCGAGCATCCAGCTGTGCACGTCGCAGGTCAGCTTGATGAACTCGGGCTTGTCGAACTTCTCGGTCATGACCTTCTTGAACTTCGGCTGCGCCTTGTTGATCGACGCGTTCGCCGTCGAGTACGTGTGGATGTTGTGCAGGATCCCGTCCGAGTTCTTGATGTCGATCGCGCCCGGCGTCATCGCGACGACGCGCGGCACGAACTTGCACCCGTGCTGGTCGATCTCCGCCTTCATCGCCCTGGGGGCGCCCTTCGCGCCGGCGACCGAGACGACCGCGTTCGCCAGCCCCTTGTTGCCGCCGACGACGACCTTCTCGATCACGGCCTCGGTGCCGCACTGCTTCGTGTCCTTGTTGACCTTGAGCTTCTCGACGACGGGGGCGCCGTTGTAGGTCACCGACGCCTCGATCGCGCCGCCGCCCTGCGCGCCGGCCGGCACGGGGGAATACGCGAACACGCTCACGCCCGCGACCAGCGCGAGCGTCACGAACGCCGCCAACACCTTGCGCATTGCTCTGGCTCCTCCTGGGATCGGGTTAAGACCGCATCTGGGCGACGCGGACGACCAGCAGCATGGCCGCCAGCGCGAGGATTGCCACGACCGGAGGGAGCACGAAGCGGCGATTCGATTCGGGCTCCTCCAGGCGCAGATAGTACCACGACGTCAAGGACATCTTGGTCCCCGTCTCCCCCGCCCCGCCGTCCCACGCCTGGAACGCCACCGGGGTGAAGACCGCCGGCTGGAACGCCGGCCGCGCGTCGTCCTTCGCCGCGAGCGGCCGCTTCATGACCAGCCGGTACCGGCCGTCGGCGAAGACCGCCCGGCCCGCGGCCTCGGACCCCGCGATCGGCGCGAGCTTCGTCGGGCCGTTCGCGGTCGCCTCCAGCACGCCCCGGCCGCTCTCCCAGCGCAGGAGGTAGACGGCGTCCGAGGCGTCGCCCATCAGGAAGTAGGGCCGCTCGGGGCCGCGGCTCGGCCTGGGCGGGAACTGGAGCGCGAGCGCGTCCGGGAGCGCCTGCGTGCCGGCGCCCGCCGACTCGGTCGGGTCGTCCCACGTCAGGTGGAACGCGATCTCCCTGTCGTTGTACACGGCGCGCACCGCCACCATGTCGATGGACGGGTTGAAGTTGCGCGGGTCCTGGATGACCTGGCCCATCAGGGGGATGTTGCTCGGGGCGCGCGTCGTCCAGAAGGCCGCGTTCGGGTCGTCCGGGATCGCGCCGGTCACGCTCGTCACGGTCAGGAGCGTCGCGTACCGCGGCGCGCCCGGGCCGAGCGACAGAATGTAGTTGGTGAGGTGCCAGACGTCCTCGGGCTTCTCGACGCTGTCGATGAAGGACGGCATCGGCGTACCGAGCACGCCCGCCGCGATCCGGGTCGCGATCGCCGTCCGCGACATGCCGCCGCGGAAGTTCCACGGCTTGGTCAGGTTGGCGGGGGCGATCGGGTGGCCCCAGTCGTCCTTCAGCTCGGCACGCGAGGGGCCGTCCGCCCGGCCCTGGGTGCCGTGGCACTTGTTGCACTCGATGGCCTCGAACATCTCCCGCCCGCGCCTGATCGACTCCGCCGAGGAGGCGACGTCCTTGGGCAGCTCGAGCTTCTTCGGCGCCTCCTTGAACTTCTCGGGCGCGAAGCCCTTGAGGTAGGCGACCAGGTTCCAGCGGTCCCTGTCCGGAAGCACCGACCACGGCGGCATCGAGGTGCCCGGCATCCCGTGCGTGATGACGTCGAAGAGGTCCTGGTCGGTCGGGGTCTTGCTCGCCGTCGAGCGGATCTTGTAGACGCCCGTCGTGAAGTCGCGCGGCGCGGGACGGAGCAGCTCCGCCGCCGGTCCCTGGCCGTCGCCCTTCTCGCCGTGGCACCCCGCGCACCTGAGCGCGTACACCGCGTTCCCCGCCCGAGCGTCCCCCGCCTGCGCCGCCGCCGGGCCCGCGGCCGCGACGACCGAGACCGCCACGATGAGCGCGCCGACCACGCCCCCGGCCCACGTGACGCGAGCACGAGCGCGCGCGGGCATCAGTGCGCGGCCTCCCGGCGCCGCGGCTGCTGCCCCGTCGCGTCGTACAGGTACGTGATCACCTGCCAGATCTGCTCCTCGGTCAGGCGATCCTCCCAGGCGGGCATCGCGGAGTTCCAGGGCGTGGACTCCTTCGGCAGCCCCGGCGCGCCCTTGGCGATGCGCCAGAAGAGGTACGCCTCCTGCAGCATCGCGATCGTCCCGGGATCCTGGAAGTTGGCGGGCGGCGGGTTGAAGCCGGGTGCGAAGTGGCCCTTGCCGTCGAGGTTGTCGCCGTGGCAGTACATGCAGTTGCGGACGTAGATGTCCGCGCCCGCCGCGACGTGCGTCCGGAGCGCCGCCGGGTCCTTCCGGAGCGGATTGTCCACGCCCGAGATATCGATCTCCTTGCCGCGGAACTGGATCGCCGCCGGGGGTGCCGGGTGCACCGCGCGCAGCTCGGGCGGCGCCTGCGGCCTGGCGGCGGCCTGCGTGTAGGCGTAGTACCCGAGCAGGAGCGGCAGCACGACGAGGCAGGCGAGCCGGACGTTGCGCTTGTCCGGATCCACCAGCGTGGACCAGAGCGGGCGCACGAACGCGCGCCAGGAGTCGGAGTCCGCGGAGACGTAGATCAGGACCGCCATCACGACGACCGCCATGTAGATCTGGATCACGCTCCACGGCGCCGGCGGGCGGATGCCCCAGCGCAGCGCGACGAACGAGAGGACGACGATGAGGACCGCCTGCACGAAGCGCGACCGGAGGAGGCTCATTTGAGCGTGAGCAGGAAGGCCACGAGGTCCACGTACTCCTTCGCGGTGAGGCTCTGGCCGAACATCGGCGGCATGACGCCCTTCGGGTAGCCCGCCACCGTCCCGGAGCCCGCCGGGTCCAGGATCTTCTTCATGATGTACTCGGGAGTCTGGATCCTGGCGATCTGCGAGAGGTCGGGGCCGACGGGGGAGGCGCCGAGCGCGCCCGCCTTGTGGCAGGCGATGCACGTCCCCTTGCCGGCGAAGATCGCCTGGCCCGCCTTCGGGTCTCCGGGCAGCGTCACCGCGGCCGCCGCGGCGCCGCCGACGCCGCCCGCGCCCGCCGTCGCCGGGATGTCGGCGAGCGCGACGTCCACGGTCCCGCCCAGCGACTGGAGGAACGCGGTGAGCGCCCAGAGCTCGGAGCGGTTCAGGGCGATGGGCGGCTTGTCGACGGCCGGCATGATGTTCGGGTAGCCCTCGACGACGTGGTTGCCGGGGTGCAGGAGCGAGTCGATGATGTACCCCTTCGCGCTCAGGCCCGGCTTCGTCTTGCCCGCGCGCCCGCCGATGCCCGCGAGGTCCGGCGCGCGCGTCCCCTTCTGGCCGATCCGGTGGCAGATCTCGCACGTGCCCTTCGTCGTGTAGATCTCCTCGCCGGCCTTCACCAGCTGCGCCGGGGTCACGCTGCCGCCCTCCAGCGACAGCTCCTGGGGCGGCCTGGACTCGATCTGCGGGATCGAGTTGGCGAAGTACGTGTAGCTGCCCATGATGGCGACGGCGAACGCGCCGACCTTGACGCCGACGGGGACGCGCATCAGGCGTCGGGGGCGCGGCCGCCGGCGATCGCCGGCGCCGGGGCGTGGCCGTGGGCGGACGCCGTGCCCTTCTCCGCGAGGCCGCCCAGCCAGAAGATGAACATCACGAGCGCGAAGAAGGCGATCGTCACGAGCGTGATCACGTTGGCCGCGTAGCCGAGCGCAGGCGTCACGGCGTCGACGGACGTGTCGCGCATGACGCCGTAGACGTGCCAGTGCTGGCGGATGCCCGAGCGCGCGAAGCCCATCAGGCCCATGAGCCACGTGAACGTGACCGCGAGGAGGATCAGCACGTACTGCGAGCGCGGGGCGATCGTGCCCCAGCGGATCGTGCCCGTGGACCGGGCGCCCCGGAACATCGGGATGTCGAGGGCCATCACGAGCACGAGCGCCCCGAGGACCGCGACGACCTGGTAGACGGAGAAGCCGATCCGCACGATCGACTCGACGAAGTAGCCGTAGACGCCGTAGAAGACGACGACCGCCCCGGCGAGCCCGAACGCGGCCCACTGGACCGCCATGCCCGTCCGCACCCACGGCTTCGTGGGGACCTTGTTGGCGCGGCGGTACAGGATGTAGGAGAGGAAGGTCGTCAGGATCATCAGGTTGACGACCGTGTTCTTGGCGGACATGACGCCGAGCACGCCGAGCACCGGGTGGTGCGTGCCGCCCATCGCGCGCGCCTCGTCGAGGGTCACGACGAGCGAGCGGGGCGTCGCCCAGATCATGAAGCCGAGCGTCAGCACGATCAGCATCGGGGGCACGTACTTGCGGTAGCGCTCCGAGCCGGGGATGCGCTCCATCCCGAGCCACAGGTAGTAGTTCGACCCGAGGAAGAGAATGCCGATCAGGATGGCCTGGATGATCCAGAGCCACGACATGAAGCCGCCCATCATCGTGATGCCCATGGTCTGGTTGAACGCGTAGATCTCCCGGCCGAGGTAGTAGCCCGCGAACGGCAGGACGATGAACGCGGAGAGCGCGACGAAGTTGCCGATGTAGCCCATCCAGTCGTAGCGCGCGCGCTCCTCGTCGGTCTTCGCCGCCAGGAACCGGAACGCCGCATAGGCGGCTGCGATGGTGCCCCCGAACACGATGTTGGCGATGAGCCGGTGGATGTTGATCGGCATCCACGTGAAGTTGTTGATCGCCGCCCACACGCTCCCCTTGAGCGCCCCGGACTCGGTGATGCCGGCCGGCGAGATCATGAACGTCACCCAGGAGTTGGCGACGACGAGGATGGCGGTCCCGAACAGGTTCGAGAGGACGCCCAGGCCCACGTGGATCCACTTCCGCGGCCCGGCGAGCCAGTCCCAGCCGTAGTACCAGAGGTACACGGTGAAGGTCTCGGCGAAGAAGAGGAGGGCGTAGATCCAGTAGGTGGGGAAGAAGATCGAGGTCATGTACGTCCAGAACCTCGGGTAGTAGCCGACGAACAGGAACAGGAGGAGCGCGCCCAGGAGCGCCGTCGTGGAGAAGGCGGCGAACGTGAGCTTCACGAGCTCGTGGGACAGCCAGTCGTAGCGGCCCTCCCCGGTGCGCCAGCCGACGATCTCGATGATCACGGCGAAGATGGGCACGCCCAGGATGAAGGCGGCGAAGTTCAGGTGGAGCTGCGCGACCGCCCAGACGGCGAGCCGGGAGCCGATCAGCGGGAAGGCGCGGTATGCTGGCTCCGTGGCGGCCTCCTGCGCCTCGGCGGGGAGTGCCGCGAGCAGTCCCAGGAGCGTGAGCGTGCAGAGGACGGTCCAGGCGCAGTCGCGGCCCCCGCGCGGCCCTTGGGATGATGCGCTTGTTCTAGGTTTCACAGGAGCGATCAGCGCCAACTTTTAGGGCAAAGCGCTTGAAGTGTCAAGGGAAAAGAGGCTCCGTGCGTTTGACACACTGCATCCCGGCGGCTAGCATGACTGAGGGGGGAGCTCGATGAAGCCGCGATTCAACCAGCGCATCCAGTTCTCCCTCGCCTACGTGCTGGTCGCGACGCTGGTCTTCCTTCTCCTACAATCCTGGCTCTTCGCCCCCCGGACGGTCGAGATCCCGATGTCGAAGTTCCTCGAGCTGCTCCGCGCCGACAAGGTCGAGCGCGTCGCGCTCACCGAGCGGGAGATCCGGGGCGTGGCCAGGCCGGACGCGCTCCCGACCGGGCCCTCGGGCGCGGGCGACCGCCTGCGGCAGTGGCTCGGCCCGGGCGGCGACGTGCGCGACTTCACGGTCACGCGCATCCCGGGCATCGACGAGCAGCGGCTGGTCGCCGAGCTCGAGCAGCGCCGCGTCGAGTTCAGCGGCAAGATCGAGTCGACGTTCCTCCGCGACCTCTTCTTCGGCTGGATCATCCCGCTCGGCGTCATGGTCGCGATCTGGATGTTCCTGATGCGCCGCGTCGGCGGCGGGCCCACGCAGGCGCTCTCGTTCGGCCGCTCCAAGCACAAGATCTTCGACCGCAAGGAGCTCAAGACGACGTTCGCCGACGTCGCCGGCGTGGACGAGGCCAAGGCGGAGCTCGTCGAGATCGTGGACTTCCTGACGAACCCCAAGAAGTACCAGCGGCTCGGCGGCCGCATCCCGAAGGGCGTGCTGCTCGTCGGCCAGCCGGGCACCGGCAAGACCCTGCTCGCGCGCGCCGTCGCCGGCGAGGCCGACGTGCCGTTCTTCACGCTCTCGGGCTCGGAGTTCGTCGAGATGTTCGTCGGCGTGGGCGCCGCCCGCGTGCGCGACCTCTTCGAGCAGGCCAAGGACAAGGCGCCGTGCATCGTCTTCATCGACGAGCTCGACGCGATCGGCAAGTCGCGGGCCGGGGCGACGGGGTTCGTCGGCGGCCACGACGAGCGGGAGCAGACGCTGAACCAGCTCCTCGCCGAGATGGACGGCTTCGACTCGTCCAAGGGCGTCATCCTCATGGCGGCGACCAACCGCCCCGAGGTCCTCGACCAGGCGCTGCTGCGCCCCGGCCGCTTCGACCGCCAGATCGTCGTGGACAAGCCGGACGTGCGCGGCCGCGAGGCCATCCTCCGGCTGCACGCGCGCGCCGTCGTCCTGGCGCCGGACGTCGACCTCGGCGTGATCGCGGCGCGGACGCCGGGCTTCGCGGGCGCGGACCTCGCCAACATCGTCAACGAGGCGGCGCTGCTCGCGGCGCGCAAGGAGAAGAACGCGGTCGGGATGGCGGACTTCGAGGAAGCCATCGATCGGCTCGTTGCAGGACTGGAAAAGAAGAGCCGGGTGCTCTCGGAGAAGGAGCGGGACATCGTCGCGCACCACGAAATGGGCCACGCGCTGGTCGCGACGTCCGTCGCCCACGCCGACCCGGTCCACAAGGTCACGATCATCCCGCGCGGGGTCGCCGCGCTCGGCATGACCTACCAGCTGCCGACCGAGGACCGCTTCCTGCTCACGCGGGCGGAGCTCGACGACCGCCTGGCGGTCCTCCTCGGCGGGCGCGTGGCCGAGGAGCTCGTGTACGGCGAGGTCTCGACCGGCGCCCACAACGACCTCGAGCGCGCGACCGAGCTGGCCCGCCTCATGGTCACGAAGTACGGCATGTCCGAGCGGGTCGGGCTCGCCACCTACGGCGAGCGGGTCCCGCTCTTCCTCAAGGGCACCGGCGTCGGCGGCGAGCGCGACTTCAGCGAGGCGACCGCGCGGGCGATCGACGAGGAGGTGCGCGCGATGCTCGACCGCACGCACGACCGCGTCCGTGGCATCCTGACGACCAAGAAATCCGTGCTCGTCGCGGCGGCACAGGAGCTGAAGCGCACGGAGACGCTCGAGGGCGAGCGCCTCCGCAGCGCGCTGGCAGGAGAGAGCCCGACAGAGGAGATCCGGCGATGATGCAGTTGAAGCGACGCACCTTCTTCGGTGCTCTCGCAGTCACCCTCGTGCTCGGCGTGGCGCTGGGCGCGTACACCTCGGGCGGGGCCGAGCTCCGGCGCGCGCCGCTGCTCGCCCAGACGCCCCCGATCCAGGCGCCCATCCTGCCCGTGCAGATGCCGGTCGCGGCGGGGACGTTCGCCAAGGTGGCGGAGGCGATCAAGCCGGCCGTCATCAACATCAACACGGTGTCGCGCGGCGCCGGCGGCCCCCCGGGCCGCACGCCGTTCGAGGAGTTCTTCGGCGAGGAGTTCTTCCGGCGGTTCTTCGGCGAGGTGCCCGAGCGGATCCCGCAGCGCAGCCTCGGCTCGGGCGTCATCGTCGACCCGACCGGCATCGCGCTGACCAACGCGCACGTCGTCGATCGCGCGACCGACATCGAGGTCATCACGCTCGACGGCAGCAAGCACCGGGCCAAGGTCGTCGGCCTGGACAAGAAGACCGACCTCGCGGTCCTGAAGCTCGACGACGGCAAGGGCACGTTCAACTACGCCCGGCTCGGCGACTCCGACCGGGTGCAGGTCGGTGACTGGGTGCTCGCGGTCGGCTCGCCGTTCGGGCTGCAGTCCACCGTCACGGCCGGCATCGTCAGCGCCAAGGCCCGGCAGATCGGCCAGGGCCCCTTCGACGACTTCCTCCAGACCGACGCGGCGATCAACCCCGGCAACTCGGGCGGGCCGCTGGTGAACATGCAGGGCGAGGTCATCGGCATCAACACGGCGATCGTCGCGGGCGGCTCGGGGATCGGCTTCGCGATCCCCTCGAACATGGCGCGCAAGATCTACGCCGAGCTGCTCGCGAAGGGGAAGGTCACGCGGGGCTGGCTCGGCGTGTCGATCCAGCCGCTCACGCCCGAGCTCGCGCGCTCCTTCGGCGCCAAGGAGGCGGCCAAGGGCGTGCTGATCTCGGACGTGGTGCCCGAGAGCCCCGCGGCGCGGGCCGGTCTCAAGCCCGGCGACATCCTGCTCGAGTTCGACGGCAAGCGGATGGAGGGCCCGAGCGACCTGCAGCGCGCGGTCGGCTTCTTCGCCCCGGGCCAGAGCGCCAGGGTCAAGGTCTGGCGCGACCAGGGCGAGCGGACCGTCGAGGTGAAGATCGGCGAGGCGCCCGAGGAGCGCGAGCTCCAGCAGCGGCAGGGCCGCGCGCGCTCCCTCCTCGGCCTCGACGTGCGGCCGGTCACGCCGGAGATCGCGCGGCAGCTGAACCTCCGCTCGACCGAGGGCGTCATCGTGACGCGGATCGAGGAGGGCAGCGCGGCGGCCGCGGCGGGCGTCCAGCGCGGCGACGTGGTCCACGAGGTCAACCGCCAGCGGGTGGGCTCGCTCGCGGACTTCGAGCGCCTCACGCGCAGCCTCAAGGAGGGCGACAAGCTGACGATGCGCCTGCAGCGGGGCCCGATGTCGATGTACGTCGCGTTCACGCTCGGCCGCGGATGAGCGGTCGCGACGGCGGCGGGGGCGGCCAGCTCGAGAAGCTCCGGCGGCTGATCGACGATCGCGGCAAGCTCGCGCCCATCGCGCGGCTGGTCGACGCGCACGTGCTCTCGCTCGAGCCCGGCCGGGTCCTGGTCCGCTACGCGGTCAAGCCCGAGTTCATGCACCCGGGGCGCGCGGTGCAGGGCGGCATCGTCACCGTCTACGCCGACATGGCGATGGCGCTGGCCGCGCACACGCTCTGCGACGAGGGCGAGTTCCTCGCCACGAGCCAGCTCTCGATCTCGTTCCTCGAGCCCGTGACCCAGGGGCCCGTCCTCGGTGAGGGCAGCGTGGTCAAGCGCGGCCGCTCGACCTTCTTCATGGAAGCTGTAGTCCGTGACGGCGAGGGCCGCGACCTGGCCCGGGCGACGTCGGTCGGAATGTCGCGAAAGATAAAACCAAAGTAAATTCCATACTTTGAAGCTGGCGACACGCTCCTCTCCGCCACGGCAACCATGAGCGTGCAAGACTCACTTTATCTGCTACACTTTTTGTAGGATTTGTACGGAATGGCCGTCGAGTTCAAGGACTACTACAAGATTCTCGGCGTCGCCCGGACCGCGGACGACAAGGCGATCAAGTCCGCCTACCGGCGCCTGGCCCGCAAGCACCACCCCGACGTGGCCAAGGCCAAGGACTCCGGGGCGCGCTTCAAGGAAATCGGCGAGGCCTACGAGGTCCTGTCCGACCCCGAGAAGCGCCGGCGCTACGACGCGCTCGGCCCCGACTGGCAGCGCTACGCCGAGGGCCCGCCCGGCGCGCCGGGCGGATTTCGCGTCGAGTACGGGGGCGACCTCGGCGACCGCGGCGGGTTCTCCGATTTTTTCCGCACGATCTTCGGCGACCTCGGCGCGCGGGCCCGGCCCGGCGGGGGCGGCGCCGACCTCGGGTTCGAGGAGCTGCTCGGCCGCGGGGCGCGGCGCGGCGCGGACGTCGAGGCCGCCGTCGAGATCACGCTCGAGGAGGCGTTCGCCGGCACGCGCCGGACGTTCGCGCTCGACCTCGAGGAGCCGTGCGCGGCCTGCCAGGGCGCCGGCCACGTCAAGGGCCGGTCGTGCGGGGCGTGCGGCGGTGGCGGCTGGCAGCGCGCGCGGCGCCAGGTGGACGTGCGGATCCCGGCGGGCGTCCGGAGCGGCCAGCGCGTCCGCGTCGGGGGCGAGGGCGGCGGGAGTACGGGCGCGCGCGGCGACCTCTACCTGTCGGTGACGGTGTCGCCCCACCCGCTCTTCGAGCGGCGCGGCGACGACGTCCACGTGAGCGTGCCGGTCACCGCGCCCGAGGCGGCGCTCGGCGCCACGCTCGAGGTGCCGACGCTCCGGGGCCGGGTGTCCATGAAGGTGCCGCCCGCGACGTCGAGCGGCCGGACCTTCCGCCTGCCGGGCTACGGGATGCCGCGCCCGAAGGGCGGCGGCGCGGGCGACCAGCTCGTGAGCGTGAGGATCGTGATGCCGACGGACCTCGGCGCCGAGGAGAAAGAGCTCTACCAGAAGCTCGCGACGCTCCGGCGGGACAACCCCCGCGCGTACCAGGGATGACGGAGGAGGGGCACGAGACGGCCATGAGACTCGACAAGCTCACGGTGAAGGCGCAGGAGGCGCTCCAGGCGGCCCAGTCGCTCGCCGACGAGCACGGCCATCAGGCCCTCGAGCCCGAGCACCTGCTCGGCGCGCTCGTCGCGCAGCGCGAGGGCGTGGTCGGCCCCGTGCTGGCGAAGCTCGGCGCGCGGCCCGAGGCGCTCCAGCGGGACCTCGAGGCCGCGCTCGCGAAGCTGCCCACGGTGCGCGGCAGCGGCGGCCCGTACCTCGGCGAGCGCACGCGCGCCGGGCTCGAGCGCGCGGAGACCGAGGCCGGGCGCCTCCGGGACGAGTACGTCTCGACCGAGCACCTGCTGCTCGCGCTCGCCCAGGACCGCGACGGCGCGGCGGGGCGGCTGCTCGCGCAGCACGGCGTCACGCCGGAGGCCGTGTACCGGGCGCTCGTCGAGGTGCGTGGCACCCAGCGCGTCACCGACCCGAACCCGGAGGACAAGTACCAGGCGCTCCAGCGTTACGCGCGCGACCTCACCGACCTCGCCCGGCGCGGCAAGCTCGACCCGGTCATCGGCCGCGACGAGGAGATCCGCCGGGTGATCCAGGTCCTCTCGCGCCGTACGAAGAACAACCCGGTCCTGATCGGCGAGCCCGGCGTCGGCAAGACGGCGATCGTCGAGGGGCTGGCGCAGCGGATCGTCGCGGGCGACGTGCCCGAGGGCCTCAAGGGCAAGCGCCTGGTCGCGCTCGACATCGGCGCGCTCGTCGCCGGCTCGAAGTACCGCGGCGAGTTCGAGGACCGCCTCAAGGCGGTGCTCCGCGAGATCACCGAGTCCGAGGGCCGGATCGTCTGCTTCATCGACGAGCTGCACACGCTGGTGGGCGCGGGCGCGGCGGAGGGCGCGGTGGACGCGGCCAACATGCTGAAGCCGGCGCTCGCGCGCGGCGAGCTCCGGTGCGTGGGCGCGACGACGCTGGACGAGTACCGAAAGCATCTCGAGAAGGATCCGGCGCTGGAGCGGCGGTTCCAGCCGGTGCTGGTGCGCGAGCCGTCCGTCGAGGACACGATCGCGATCCTGCGCGGCCTCAAGGACAAGTACGAGGTCCACCACAAGGTGAAGATCAAGGACGCCGCGCTCGTCGCCGCGGCGGTCCTCTCGCACCGCTACATCGGCGACCGGTTCCTGCCCGACAAGGCGATCGACCTCGTCGACGAGGCCGCCGCCCGCCTCCGCATGCAGATCGACTCGATGCCCCAGGAGATCGACGAGATCGAGCGGCGCGTGATGCAGCTCCAGATCGAGCGCGTCTCCGTCGCCCGCGACGACGACCCGGTGTCCCGCGAGCGCCTGGCCAGGATCGACGCCGAGCTCGCCGGGCTCCAGGAGAAAGGCGCGGGCCTCAAGGCGCGCTGGCAGGCGGAGAAGGAGGGCATCACGCGGATCGGCAAGATCAAGGAGGAGACCGAGGCGACCAAGCACGCGATGGCCGATGCCGAGCGCCGCGGCGACCTCAACCGCGCCGCCGAGCTCCGGTACGGCACGCTCCTCGGGCTCGAGAAGCAGCTGGGCGAGCTCGAGGCGCGCCTGGCCGACCAGCACGCGCAGGGCCGCATGCTCCGCGAGGAGGTCGACGAGGAGGACATCGCCGCGACCGTCGCCAAGTGGACGGGCATCCCCGTGACGCGGCTCCTCGAGGGCGAGATCGAGAAGCTCGTGCACATGGAGCCTCGGCTCGCGCGGCGGGTCGTCGGCCAGGACGACGCGCTCCACGCCGTCTCCAACGCCGTCCGCCGCGCGCGCTCCGGGCTCTCCGACCCGAACCGGCCGAGCGGCTCGTTCCTGTTCCTCGGGCCCACCGGCGTGGGCAAGACCGAGCTCGCCCGGGCGCTGGCCGAGTTCCTGTTCGACGACGAGCGGGCGATGGTCCGGCTCGACATGTCGGAGTACATGGAGAAGCACACGGTCGCGCGCCTGATCGGCGCGCCGCCGGGCTACATCGGCTACGAGGAGGGCGGCCAGCTCACCGAGGCGGTCCGCCGCCGGCCGTACGCCGTCATCCTGTTCGACGAGATCGAGAAAGCCCACGCGGACGTCTTCAACGTGCTGCTGCAGCTCCTCGACGACGGGCGGCTCACCGACGGCCAGGGGCGCACGGTGGACTTCCGCAACACCGTGGTGATCATGACGTCGAACCTCGGCAGCCACATCTTCCGCGAGTACGAGCGGCCCGAGAAGGTGCGCCCGCTGCTCCTGCAGGAGCTCCGGAGCACGCTGCGGCCCGAGTTCCTCAACCGGATCGACGAGGTCGTCGTGTTCGCGCCGCTCGGGCGGGACGAGATCGCGCGCATCGTGGACATCCAGCTCGGCCACCTCGAGCGCCGGCTCGCCGCCCGGCGCATCGCCCTCGAGGTGACCGACGCGGCCAGGGCGCTGCTCGGGCGCGAGGGCTACGATCCGACGTTCGGCGCGCGGCCGCTCAAGCGCACGATCCAGCGCCTGGTCCAGGACCCGCTCGCGCTCCGGCTGCTCGAGCACGAGTTCGCCGAGGGCGACACCGTGACGGTGGACGCCGAGGGCGACGCCCTCACCTTCCGCCGCACGGCGGCGGCCGAGGCCCTCGACTGACAGGGCGGGCGTCCTGACAGGCGGCGGGCCCGGCCCGGCGGCCGCGTGAATCGGGACCGCCGGGTCGTGGCATCCTAACCGGCACCATGACCGCGCCCCGGCGGCTGCACCCAGCGTGGATCGTGCTGGGCGCCGTGACCCTCTGCATGCTCGCCGGGTCCGGCATCCGCTCGGTCTTCGGCGTCTACATCAAGCCCATGGAGGCGGAGTTCGGCTGGGGTCGCGGCGCCCTCTCGGGCGCGGCCGCGCTCTCGCTGCTCCTGCTCGGCGCGGTCGGGCCCCTCGTCGGCCGGCTGGCCGACCGCTGGGGGCCGCGGCGGATCATCGTGGTCGGGATCCTGATGCTCGGCGCCGGCTCCATCGGCGCGTCGCGCGTGCAGACGCTCTGGCACGTCTACGCCACGACCGGCGCGCTCATGGCGCTCGGCGCGGGCGGGCTCGCGATGACGACGGGCGCGGCCGTCGCCGCCCGCTGGTTCGAGGCGCGGCGCGGCATCGCGATCGGCATCGCGGCCGGCGGCATGTCGGCGGGCCAGCTCGTCGTGATCCCGCTCGCCACGGCGCTCACGCTCTGGTACGGCTGGCGCGCGAGCTTCCTCTGGCTCGGCGTGGGGCTGCTCGTGCTGGTGCTGCCGGTCGCGCTCTGGCTCGTGCGCGACGACCCGCAGGACGGCGGCGGCCGCCCGTACGGCGCGACCGGCCCCGTGCGCAGCGCCGCGCAGGCGGCGGCCGTCCAGCAGGCGGAGCGCGTCGGCGTGCTCGAGGCAATGCGCGTGCCGTCGTTCTGGCTGCTCATGGCGACGTTCTTCGTCTGCGGCTACACGTCGAACGGCATGGTGCTCACGCACTTCATGCCCCACGCGCTCGAGCACAACTTCAGCGAGCTGCAGGCCTCCGCCGCGCTCGGCGTGATGGGCGCGATGAACGTGCTCGGCACGGTCGGCTCGGGCTGGGTCTGCGACCGGTTCGGCCGCCGCGGGCCCCTCGCCGTCTACTACGGCGTGCGCGGCGCGTCGCTCCTGTTCCTGCTCTACGTCTGGAACGTGCCGTCGCTCCAGGTCTGGGCCGCCCTGTTCGGCCTCAACTACATCTCGACGGTGCCACCCACGACGACCCTGACCGCGAACATCTTCGGGCGCTACTCGGTCGGCGAGCTCTCGGGCTGGATCTTCTTCTCGCACCAGGTCGGCGCGGCGCTCGGCGCCGCGCTCGCCGGCTGGATCTACGAGTGGACCGGCACCTACACGCTCGCGTTCGCGTCCGCCGCCGCGCTCGGGATCGTCGCCGCCGGGCTCGCCCTGGCGATCCGGGAGGAGCCCATGGCCGCCCGGCCGACGCCGCTCGCGGCACCGGCCGCGTCCTGAGTGGACGTCGGGGGGAGCGACCGCCGCTCCTGACGTGCGAAGGGGGCTGACGCCCCCCTCGCACTCCCCCGGCCGACACCCCCAACGGGATCCCGCGAGCCCGATTCGTTCACGGGCTCTGAGCGCTCAGCGCGCGAGCGTCTTCGCGCGGTCGAAGGCCTCCGCCGCCTTCGCGCCGAGCCCCACGCGCTCCCAGACGTAGCCGAGCATCAGCGGCGGCGTCGGGTCCTTCGGCGCGGCCGCCGCGGCCGCCTCGAGCCGGCGCCGCGCCTCGTCGTAGAGCTCCGCGTCGAAGAGGACGACGGCCCGCATGAGCGCGAGCGTGCCCGACGAGTAGCCCGGGGCGCCGGCGAGCGCGGCGAGCGCGGCGCGGACGCGCTGCGCCTCGGCGTCCGGCAGTAGCTCGAACTCGGCGCGCTGGACCGCGTGCCCGCGCACCTCGAGCTCCCACGCGTAGCGGACGCCCGGGGCCAGCCGCGGCGCCGTCGCCGGGTACGCGAGCGGCGCGCGCGGCAGCTCGGACCGCTCCCAGACCACGCCGCCGGGGCCGACGACCCGGAGCGTGTAGCGGGCGCGGCTGCTCCCCTCCCACTCGAACACGGGGTCGCCGCCGAGCAGGCGCGTGTTGCGCGGCGCGACGATCACCGGCGGCAGCGTCACGCTGCGCGTGGCCAGGCGCCGGTACTGCGGCGGGTCCTGCTTGCCGAGGAGGAAGCGCCCGACGCCCTCCGTGAGCGCGCGGAGCTGCGCGGTCACGCCGCCGCTCGCCGCGGGCGCCTCGATCGTGAGGGGCGGGCCCTCGGGCGTCACGGCCTTCGTGCCGCCGCCGTGGAAGAGCACGACGGCGCGCGCGGCGCCCTGGGCGCGGACCTGGTCGCCGGGCCGGAGCGCGAGCAGCGGTCGCGACGGCCGCCAGTCGCGCTCGCCGGCGGGCTTCACCTCCACCTCGCCGGGTCCCGTCCGCTGGATCTCCGTGATGTAGGCGACCGGCTCGGCCGCCCGGGCCGGCCCGAGCGCGACGAGCGTCAGCACCACTGCGAGCCCCGCGATTCGCGCCTTCATCGTGTCCGCCCCCCTTTCAGCGTGTCGGGTTGCCGGCGCCGCCCGCGAGCCCCAGCAGCTCGTAGACGTGGACCCGCTGGGCGCGCCCCTTGACCTCGCGCGCGCCGCAGTCGCGCACCTCGACCCGGGCGCCCAGCCGGCCCAGTGTCGCGTCCGTGATGAGGATCGTCGTGCCGAGGTCCTTGTTGAGCCCCTCCACGCGCGAGCCCACGTTCACCGGGTCGCCGATGATCGTGTACTTCACGCGCGAGCGGCCACCGATGTTGCCCGCGAACACCTCGCCGGAGTGGATGCCGATCCCCATCCGCAGGAGCGGCAGCCCCCGTTCCTTCCACGTCGCGTTCAGCTCCTGGAGCGCCGCGTCCATCGCGAGCGCGGCCTGCACCGCGTGCAGCGCGTGCTCGCGGTCGGCGAGCGGCGCGCCGAAGACCGCCATGACCGCGTCGCCGACGAAGTCGTTGATCGTCCCCCGGGAGCGGAAGATCGCGGCGATCATGGCGTCGAAGTACTCGTTGAGCAGCGCGGCCATCCGCTCGGGCGGCGTCGTCTCCGACAGCGTCGTGAAGCCGCGGAGGTCGGAGAAGAGGACGGAGATGTCCCGCCGCTCGCCGCGGAGGCTCGGGGCCTCGGCGAGCACCTGCGCGACGACCTCCTTGCTGACGTACCGGCTGAACGCCGCGCGGAAGCGGCGCCGCTCGAGGGCGCCGGAGCCGACGCCGAGCGCGCACGTCGCGAGCGTCGGCAGCAGGAAGTCGACCCAGTAACCCCCGCGCTGGAACAGGACGAGGCTCGCCGGCAGCCCGACGAGCAGTGTGCCGCCGACGGCCAGGAGCGTGGCGCGGAGCGGCCGCGTCGCGACCAGCGCCAGGCCGGTCGCGAGCACCGCCAGCACCTCGAGCACGAAGCTCACCGTGAAGCCCGAGGGACGGATGAAGCTGCGCGTCAGCAGCATGTGGGCGACGTTGGCGTGGATCTCGACGCCCGGCAGCGCACCGTGCGGCGTCGGGAAGAAGTCGCGGCTCTCCTGGAACGTCGCGCCGACCAGCACGATGCGCCCGCGGAACGGGTTGTCGGACGGCACCTCGGCACCGGGGGCGTCGAGCGCCGCGACGGTCTGGCTGGGGATCGTGAGGAAGCTCTTGGGCCGTCCGACGAAGTTGATGCGGGAGAGCTCCCCGGGCCGGACGGGGAGCGGCGCGTCGAGCGGGTCGAGCCGGCCGCGCCGCACGACGGGCAGCGCGAGCGCGCCGCCGCGCTCCCCGAGGGCCCGCGCGAGGGCGGCCGGGGTCAGCCCGCCCAGGCGCGCCACCACCGCGAGGCCGAAGGCCGGCTCGAGCCCGTCCGCGCCCGGGACGAGCAGCCCGATGCGCCGGATCAGCCCGTCGGCGTCTTGCGGGACGTCCGGCGAGCCGCGCACGGTCGTCCGCGCGAGCGCCGGGTCGGCGAGCGGCCCGCGCTCGGGCACCGCGCCGGTGGTGAGGACGACGCGGCTCGCGCCGTCCTCGCCCACGAAGCCGCGGATGGCCGCCGCGAGCGCCGCGTCCTCCGCCGTCGCCGCCGCGAAGCTCACGTCGAGCCCCACCACGGCGGCGCCGGCGCGCTGGAGGCTTCGGACGAGCGTCGCGAGGTAGCCGCGCGGCAGCGGCTGGCGCTGCCCGAGGGCTTCGAAGGCGGCCTCGTCGATGGCGACGACCACGACGTCGGACACGAGCCGGTCGGCCCGCAGCCGCATCACGAGGTCGAGGGCCCGCGCCTGGGTGGCCTCCAGGTAGCCGGCGGCGGAGGCGGCGGTGACGACGATGCTCGCGGCGACGCCGACGGCCCAGAACTCGAGCAGGCGGCGCCGGTGCGTCCGCCACCGGGGCCCGAGGTCCTTCAGGGCGCGCGGGAGCCTCATGCTGTGACCATACCCGAAGCCGGGGTGCGGACCCCAGCGGGTCGTGCGGGGGCGGAGCTAGCGCGCGATCGCGTGGGCGCCGCGGCGGGGGTCGGCGCCGGTCCAGCGGGTGCCCTCGGGCCCCACCTGGACCGCGCAGACCGCCCCCGCACGCCACTCCCACTCCGGCCACTCGACGACCGCGTGGCCGAGGGCGGCGAGCGCGGCGCGCGTCTCGGGCGCGATGCGCCGCTCGGCCTCGAGCTTGCCCGGCGCGTGCGCGTGCGGCCAGAACGAGTCGGGGAAGCTGCGCGAGGCGACCCGCGGCGCCTCGACGGCCTGCTGCGGCTCCAGGCCGAACACGGCGACGTTCAGGAAGACCTGCAGCATCGCCTGCTGCTGGACGTCGCCGCCCGGGGTGCCGAACGCCGCGAACAGGCGGCCGTCCCGGAGCGCCAGCGCGGGCGCCGGCGTGAGGCGCGGGCGCTTGCCGGGCGCGACCACGCTCGGGTGCGCCGGGTCGAGCCAGCCCTGCGAGCCGCGCGGCGACACGACGCAGCCCACGCCCGCGACGACCGGCGCGTCCACGTTCGGGTCGCTCGGCGTGGCCGAGAAGCCGTTGCCCTCGCCGTCGATCACCGCGACGTAGCTCGTGTCGAGCGCGTCGGTGGCCCCCCCGGCGCCGCCCGCGAGCGGCAGCGCGGCCTCGCGGACCAGGACGGCGCCGAGCCGCCGCGGGTCGCCCGCCGGCGGCATGTCGGGGGCCGCGCGGTCGGCGCGGAAGAGGCTCCGGCGCGCGTCGGCGTAGGCCTTGGACAGGAGCCCCGCGGCGGGGACGTCCACGAAGGCGGGATCGCCGTAGAAGGCGTCGCGGTCGGAGAACGCGAGCTTCACCGTCTCGATCAGCCGGTGCAGGTACGCGGGCGAGTTGTGACCGAGCGCCGCGAGGTCGACGCCGTCGACCAGGTTCAGCATCTGCAGCAGCACGGGCCCCTGGCACCAGAAGCCGCAGGCGAGGACCTCGTACGCGCCGAAGCGCGTGGTGAGCGCGGGGCCGACCTCCACCTCGAAGCCGGCCAGGTCCTCGAGCGCGAGCGGCCCGCCCTCGGCGCGGTGGAACGCGGCGATGCGCCGCGCGGTCTCGCCCCGGTAGACCTCGTCGCGCGCGGCGCGGATGCCGGCCGCGCGGCCACCGCCGGCGCGCCGCTCGGCCTCGGCCATGCGCGCGAGCGTCTCGCCGAGCTCCGCCTGCACGAGAATCTCGCCGGTCCGGTACGCACGCCCGTCGCGCAGGAACAGCGCGGCGGACGTCGGCCAGCGGCGGTACTTCTCGGCGTTCGCCGCCATCTGGTACGCCGAGAAGCGCGACACGGGGAAGCCACGGCTCGCGTGCTCGGTCGCGGACGCCGCGACGTCGGCGAACGACATCGTGCCCCAGCGCTCGAGCGCGGCGAGCCACGCGGCGGGCGCGGCGGGCACGACCGT
>Ga0209619_10000684_pt1 | contig 24218 bp, 22 predicted proteins | sample Rifsed16ft3_FD_184011 | JGI IMG/M metagenome (GOLD analysis project Ga0209619, IMG submission 184011) | Soil microbial communities from Rifle, Colorado, USA - sediment 16ft 3 (version 2) | ecosystem: Environmental > Terrestrial > Deep subsurface > Rock core/Sediment | place: Rifle, Colorado... | reverse complement strand
CGCCGACGCGGATCGCGTGCGGGCGTCCGTTTCCTCGAGCACGATGTACGCTCAACAACCTGGCGTCCGTCGCGACCCCTATCCTGATTGGATCGACGCAGACAGCAACCTCGTCGACGCGGACTGGGCGCTCGGCACGATCACGAGGAACACGCTGTACGTTACGTTCAAGCCTGATGCACCTGAGGAAGCGCGCGTTGCCGCCGTCCGGCTGGTACATGGCACGGTCATTCAACAACGCGACTCCGTGCCACTCACGTACTTGATTCGTGTGGCTTCACATCCGAACGCCTGCGCGGTCAAGCAGGCCCTAGCGCGCCTGAAGACGCTCCCCCAAGTCGCGGCAACGCTACCGCACCTGATCTGGGTGATGGACAGTCTGGGCAACCTCCACAAGGTGCCCGGTGCTGCAAAAGGACCCCCTACCCCTTGCCCGAGCGGATACGGCCTCCTGAGGTGAGCGGTCTAACCAGGCGCTTGCTGCTGGTGGGCGCGAACGTTCTAATTGAAGTTGCGGTTGTGCGCCCGCCGGCTTATGTGGTACGCACACGCGGTCGACTCGCGAGCGAGCGAGTCGCCCACAGCAGAAGCGCAGAGCGCTAGGCCGCCGCCGAGGGATCTCGTGACGCCCCTGCCATTCGTGTGGCCGTATGCACTGCTATTCTGGTCTGTGGACGCGTGGGCCTACTGGCCGGAGTTCGGGATCCTCCGTCGCGCGCGGCGTTCAGGCAATGCCAGGGACGCGAAGTCTGTGCAGGTCATCCTCATAGGCAATTTGATCGCCTTCCTTGCCGCCTTTCCCTTGGCATGGGCGCCTGCGCTGCAGATTACCGGTCATCGCGTCGGCGTGTTTCTGCTCGGCGTAGCGGTGCAGGTGTCGGGCAGCCTCCTCCGCCGGCATTGCTGGCGTATGCTTGGCGCATCGTTTACCGGCGATGTGCGGGCCAGCCCGGATCAGGAGGTGGTGACGCGGGGCGCGTATGCCATCCTGCGTCATCCATCGTACACGGCCGCCATCATGCTGCACACCGGCGTTGGCATCGCCCTGGGGAGTTGGGCATCCGCCCTCATCCTGGCGGTCGCCTCGCTTGCGGTCTATACGTATCGCATTACGGTGGAGGAGCGCGCCCTGCTGGCCGCGATCGGGGAGCCCTACGAGCGCTTCATGCGCACGCGCAAGCGGCTGATTCCCTTCGTGTACTAGCGGGGGGCGGCCTAACCTGGAATTGGAGCCGCCGGGCGCTCAAATGGCCGAGCGCCCGGAGCGTCGGCTGGCGCCGACGCGGCCGAGAAGGAAGCATTGAGCTTGTGTGGCGGCGGGCATGACGGCCGCGGCTCAGTTCCAAACAATTGTGCCACCACAGTTCTCTTCACTTCGAGGCTAAGCCATGCCAGCTCATAACGTACGCCGAGCGTTCATCGTCTTGCATGCAGCCCTCGGCCTAGGCCTGATGGTGGCGACTCTTCAAACCTTCCTGCATGCGATGCGCGAGCACGGGGGTCCAGACCTTCACCTGGGATTCGTCATTGCGGTTGAGGGGATCGGTGCCCTCCTCTTTCTGATTCCGCAGACGCTGCGCGTCGGCGCCATAGCACTTCTCATCGTGCTGGTCGGTGGCTTCGCAGTGCACGTGACGCGCGGCGAGCTTGAGGTACAGCTGCTCGTCTACGCCGCTGCCGTGTGGTTCGTGATGGTTCACGGGCCTGCATCGGGCTGGGAATCCAAGCCACCGGAGGTGGCGGCATAACCCGGAAACGGCCATGACGGGTGTTGCAACGGCGAGCGCCCGAGCGACGGCTGGCGCCGTCGCGTCCGATAAAGGAAGTCGTATGTTTGTGCGACGCCGGCCAGTCGCCGGCAGGTTGGGCTTCGCCCACGCAGGTCCTGAGTGAAGGCTAGACTGATCGGAGTCCATGTCGGAACCTAGAAAGCCAGAGTTGGATCGGCCCGGCGGCGCGTTCACGCGCCGCGAAGTCCGCATGAATCGCGTCATCGCATGCGGCAAAGAAGCCTCAGCCGCCGACCAGGTGATCGCCTGGGTTTGTGCAGCCGAGCCGGTGGTACTCCCCTGCCCGAGGCTCTCCCCAACGAGCCGCACTCCAATGCGCATCGCCCTCTCATTCGCGCGCGCTGCAGCGGCCGCCGCACTGCTGGCCTTCCCGGCCGCCGCGCAACGCCCTACGGCCGCTCCGCCACCGTCGCAGCTGGGCTTCGCCCCGGATCGTCTTTCGCGCATCGACAGCTTCATGCGCCTAGCGGTGGACTCCAGCCGCATCGTGGGCGCCGTGGTGCTAGTGATGCGCGACGGCCGGGTCGCCTACGAGCGCGCGTTCGGGTGGGCGGACAAGGAAGCTGGCCGCCGCATGGGGACTGACGCGATCTTCCGGATCGCCTCGCAGTCAAAGGCAATCACGAGCGCCGCGCTGCTCTCGCTGGTGGAGGAGGGCAAGGTGGCAGTGACTGATCCGGTGAGCCGATACATCCCTGCATTCGGCCGAACCACAGTCGTCATGAGGACTGACACCGGGCGCGCAATCATCCCGGCGAAGCGCGCGATCCTTCTGGCCGATCTCCTCACCCACACCGCCGGGATCTCCTATGGTACAGACTCGCTGGTCGCGTCTCTCTATCAGGCGCAGGGTCTGGGGCCGGCCGCGGGTTTCGGTTGGTACACCGCGGACAAGGACGAGCCGATCTGCGAGACCATGGCACGTCTGGGCACCCTCCCCTTCGTCGCTCAACCGGGAGAATCGTTCGTGTACGGTTACAACACGGACATCCTCGGGTGCGTGGCCGAACGTGCCTCGGGGATGTCGCTCGATGACCTGGTCCGAGCGCGGATCACCGGCCCTCTCGGTATGACGGACACGCATTTCTTCCTGCCGCCGGAGAAGCGCCACCGGCTCGTCGCCGTGTACGCCAGCGATTCCACCAACCACGCAGTGCGGGCGGCCGACGGCGCGCAAGGGCAGGGCCACTACGTGGATGGTCCGCGGCGGAGCTACGCCGGCGGCGCCGGGCTCGTCTCGACGGCGCGCGACTACGCGCGCTTTCTCGAGGCGATGCGCAATGGTGGCGCACTGGGGCCCGTGCGGGTGTTGGCACCGCATACCGTGGAGCTGATGACGACGAACCAGATCGGCGTCCTATATAGCACCAATGGACTTGGATACGGGTTCGGTTTCGAGACGGTAGACCGTTACGGGGCCAAGGGCATGAACTCCGTCGGGACGTTCGGGTGGGGCGGCGCATACGGCAGCGCGTACTTCGTCGATCCCAGGGAGCGCCTCGTCGCGGTGTTCATGATCAATCAGCTCCCCAATCGGGCGGATGTAAGAACCAAGTTCCCGGCGCTCGTCTACCAGGCCCTGGTGGATTCCAAGCGCTGACCGCTATGCTCGCAGCAGGACGCGAAGCCGTTAGCAGGCAGCCACCGGAACCCATCCCCCCGCACCGTTGCGTTGATGGAGAGCCGCTGACAACTCTTCCGAGTACGGTGCCGCGCTATCCGCCCTGGAGTCTCGACAAACCCCGCGATTACTCCTAGACTGGAACGTGAACGCCGGTCTGGGAGATCCGTCATGCTTTGGAGTGAGCTCAACTGGAATGCTGCGTTCCAGAGCTTCCTCGTTCCCGGCTGGGGTCAGTTCGAGCAGCGCCGCGCTCACGCGGGACGAGTCTTTCTTGCCTGGGCGGTCCTGGCACTGTTGCTCGCCGCGTATGCCCCGTTGCTAGGAGTGCCACGAGCGCTTGTCTGGATCGAGCTGGCGCTCGTCACGCTGTGGGCTGCGGGCGACGCGCTCGTTGCCTCACCGCGCCCCACGCCGAGCGCCAGCTGAACGTCGCCGCCCAGTCACGTGTGAGGGAGAGGAAGCCCATGGGACCCAAGCCCAAGATCAAGGCTAAGACCAAGACCATGGACGAGTACCTCGCGGCGTTGAGCAACGACAAGCGAGCCGCACTCGAGAGGCTGCGAAAGATCATCCGGGCCGCAGCGCCAAGAGCTGAAGAGTGCATCAGCTATCAGCTCCCCGCCTTCCGCCTCGACGGGAAAATAGTCGTGTGGTTTGGCGCATCCGCGAATCACTGCGCGTTCTACCCAGGCGCCGTGGTGGAAGCCCACAAAGACGAGCTCAAGGAGTACGAGACCAGCAAGGGTACCATTCATTTTCAGGCGGACCGTCCCCTTCCGGCTACTCTGGTACGGAAGCTGGTCAAGGTTCGGATGGCAAAGAACGCCGCCCAACATGGCCGACCTTCTTCACGGAGGACGCGGCGTTCCTCCCGCCCAACGCGCCTACCCAGCGCGGTCGCGCGGCAATCGAAGCATGGGCCCGGACCTTTCCGCCCATGACGGACCTCCGCCTCGAGCCGGTAGAGATCATCGGGCGCGACGATCTCGCCTACGTGTGGGGACGTTATTCGTTCGTGATGCTTCCCCCCAACGCACGCGCGCTTGCTCCACCGGCAGCTCCGCCCGCGCGAACGACGCGGTAAGCTGATTGAGCGCCGCCTGACCAGGCGGTTGGAACTGGTGAACGTCGTGAAGGAACGCGGCCGGCCCTCTTTCGGCCCAAAGGACCCACGATGGCGCAAGCACGGAACCACACCCAAGAACCCCTGCGAGAACTCATCATCGACTACACGGGTCAGGTCTTCAGTCGTCACCTTCAGGCCCTTCAGGCCGCACGCGGCGGAGCACCCTTCACGGGTCCCGTCGCGGCGATCTTCGCCCAGTTCTGTGAACGGCCCTATCTGTCGCAGCACCCGCAATCCGTTATAGGACCGACCATGACTGACCTGGTTTCTATTGCGAGCTTTCGGACCCGGGCCGAGGCGGAGCTTGCTAAGAACTCCTTGGCCGCTGCCGGCATTCGCGCCATGGTCACCGCTGACGACGCCGGCGACGCTCACCCGGAACTCCGCTTCACCACCGGGGGGGCGAGAGTGCTCGTGGCGCCGCAAGATGCGGCGCGGGCCCGGGAACTGCTCTCGGCGGAAGGCAAGTGACGGACCGATACGCTTCCCTCTCTCTCTTCATCGTGCTGTTGGCGAACGCCGCTGACGCGCAGGTGGTTCGCGACTCAACAGGCACTACGGAGTTCATCGGACTCAGCACGTGGTCACCCCAGCGGCTTCTCGACACCCTCCGGATGCTCGCGCCAGGCCAAGCGATCCACCAATGCGCCGTGACGCTGAAAGGCCAGTTGGGATTCCCCGAGGCGTCGGTCATGTACTTCCCCGACCGTCGGGTCACGCTCGTCACCGTTCTCGAGCCGCGGGACTCCGCGAGAGTCCGCTACAACCCACGTCCCACCGCAGCGCTCGAGCTGCCGAAGAACTGGGCACCGCTCGCCGCCGCCGCTGACTCCCAGCCCCAGTCTCTTGAATTGGCGCTTCTGTCGTGGCGCTTCCACCAAACGGGGCGACCCGATTCCGCGGCCACTTTTCTCGCCCGCTTCGGCTCCAGTCTGGGCCGGGTGGAGCCGCTGTGGGTTGCCCTGAGCACGGGAACCTTGGCCCAGGCGCTTCGGCTTCTTGAGCAGGACTCCAACTCCGTCCACCGACAGGTTGCGGCGGCGGTGCTGATCCGCTTCACCGATGATCCTGGAGCCTGGCGAGCCATCGTTCGCGCGCTTCGAGATCCCGCTGAGGGGGTCGGAATCGTGGCGTCGCGAGTCCTGGAGCAGTTAACCAACTACTCGCCACGGCCGATCGACTGGGGCGCCGACGTCGAGTCGGTCCGCGCCATACTCGACGGCACCAGGCTGTTCTTCCTCCCCACGCTCATTCGGGCCCTCAACGTCACGGGTGTCGAGCCGGTGTTGGCCCCTCGGCTGCTCCGGAACGGAGGTCAACTCTTGCTCGCCTACGCGACGGCCGAGGAGGCACCGGTCCGCGAGGACGCTCGGGCCTTGCTGCGGAGACTGACGCAGACCGACGCCGGCCCCGGCGGGGACGAGTGGCGCGCTTGGATCGCCGCCCCTTCGAGGCCTTGAGGCCCAGGAGCATCTCATATGACGAGACTCACGTGGTGGATGCGTATCGTCGGGGTGTTCTATCTGCTCCAATTCGTGATGATGGTCTTCGTCCGGGCACCCATCCGCGCCGTTGGACCCCAGGGCGCATTGGCTCAGGCTGCCGCAGGTGACCTCACGGCCAGCTTCCTGGTAGACACATGGGTTACGTTTGGGCTTGAAGTCGGCGCTATCGGCGCGGTGTTGCTGATTGCCTCCCACGCACCTGGGCAGGCGATTGCCTTGGTCTGGGCCGTCATTGCGATCGAACTGGCGCGGGGCATTGCAGACGACATCTACATGCTCGCACGAGGGTACGATGTGACGACCTATGCAATCTGGATCTTCCTCCACACGGCGGTCATCGTGACGGGGCTCCTCTCCCTCCGCAACGCTCGATCGGCCGACCGCGGGGCACTGCACCCGCGGCGATCTCGCAGGGGGCGGGTTAACTTGCGGCTGGACCTGGCGGCCGCCCCTTTCCAAGGAATCTTGATCCCATGATCAGCGGCCGCAGGTCAGCCCCGATCCGTTGGGTTGACCTAGGCACATTATTCGGCAGTGTCGAAAGAGGAGGAATCATGCTCCGTCGTTGTGTCATACCTTCGCGCCGCGAGTTTCTGCGGGCGCCCTGGCGATGATCGGCGCAGAGTCCAGGGCCGGCCGCGCGACCGCGTCGGGCATCGCTCAAAGCAGCGGGCGGTCGAATCCTCAGGTGGCATCGGTCAAGGCGCTTGTCTTCGATACCTTCGGCACTGTCGTCGACTGGCGCACATCCGTCATGCAGGAGATAGAGGAGCTGGCGAGGCGGAAGGGCCTGACCGTGGACGGGGCGAAGTTCGCCGACGCCTGGCGTGCCGGGTACCGTCCGAGCATGGACCGTGTCGGAACGGGTGAGCTGCCCTGGACCAAGCTCGATCGCCTCCATCGGATGACCCTGGACAAGATCCTCATCGACTTCGGCATCACGGGGCTTTCTGAGGCCGAAACCGACGCGCTTAATCGTGCCTGGCATCGGTTGCGACCATGGCCGGACGCAGTTGCTGGACTGACACGGTTGAAGAAGAGGTTTACGATCGCGCCCCTCTCGAATGGCAACATCTCGTTGATGACGGCCATGGCGAAACATTCGGGGTTACCGTGGGACTGCATTCTGGGGGCCGAGCTCGTTCGCCACTACAAGCCCGACCGCGAGGTCTACCAGTCCGCCGCAGACATTCTCGACCTCAAGCCTGCCGAAGTCATGATGGTGGCGGCCCATTCCGGCGATCTGCGCGCAGCCAAGGATGTGGGGCTGAGGACAGCGTTCGTGATGAGGCTGCTTGAGTTTGGGCCGAATGGGAAGCCTGACCTGAAAGCGGACTCACCGGTCGACATTTCGGCGAAGGACTTCAACGACTTGGCCAGCCAGCTCGGCGCATAGAGACGTTGCAAGCACTCTCCTCCTCTACTTCGGGATTCTATGCACCGTCGGCGTAGCAGTACTATGGCGCACGTTGTAAAGGCTCCACCTGAAGCTGGCATATGAGGGTCTCCATGGTCGGTCTGCGTCGGTTTTCTTCGCTGGGCGCCGTGATATTGGCGGTTCATGACTCGGCTGGGGCCGTGCCCTCGCATCCTCCCCTCGAGCGACGTGCGCTTATGCTTGCGCTGCTCTGCATGATGAATGGGTGCGACGGCCGTCCACCTTCGGGAGGTGGCGGCGCCGAAGCACGGCAGGCGGTCGCGATCTTTCAGAACTACCCGTCAGACACCTATCCCCAGACCAGCTTTCATACCGCCAAGGTCTGCGACGTCGTCGCGGTACGCATCGAGTACCAACCGCCCTTGCCGGCTGGGACGGCGGCGCACATCAGTCTTGACACGTTTGGTGGCGCGACCGCGGAACTCGGCCAGGCAGTTCCACCGCTGCAGGAGATCCACCAAAACGCGGTCGGCGACGGTTCGCTTGGGTTCGGGTTCCATTTTTTGGGTGGGCGGCCTCCAGGCTCCGCTGATATCGTGATTGCAGTGACCGGACGTCCCACGCAGAGAATCACAGTTCGGATCATTCCGTGAGTCGCAAGACTCTGGCTTGGAGGAGTTCGAACCAATGAAGCGGCTGCCGAACATGATGCCGTCTCTAACCAGCGCTCCGCTCAAAGGTGGCAGGCTGCCTCGTCGCGTGATGCACGCCAAGCCCGGCGTACCGGAGGGCCGGTGCGCCGGGCTGAGCCGAGCTAGTGTGGGGCGTCTAAGGCCGATGGCTCACTGAATCATGTAGGGAATGCCCCAGACGTTGGCGCGGTAATCGTCGGCCGTGGGCGTCACGAACGACTGGGCGTCCAACGCCTCGACGATCACGCGCTCGCGCCCCCGCTGCTGCACCACCCAGCGCAGGCTGAACGTCCCATCGCCTTGGTCCTCCATCCGCATCCGCCGCCAGCCCAGGCCGTTGGGATCGGCGTGGAACGAGCTCAAGAACGCGAACGTGGGCGGCGTGTTATTGGTCCCCGTGGTATTGGCCACCTTGACCACCACCTTGACGGTGTCACCCTTGTGGAACGCGGGCACTTCGTCGCCCTTCCCGGCGTTCTGCAGCACCTTGGCGAACGCGGTGGGGTCGGTCACGTCGATCTTTATCACCCCGTTCACACTCACCGTGACCTGGGTGATCTTCACGGTCCGCCGGGCCGGGTCGGTGGCGAGGTATTGCTGCGGGGTGATGCCCACCAGGGCCCAGTGAGCCCGTTCTTTTTCGCCGCCGGCCATCTTCAAGAAGCGCGCCTGCTGAATCATGCTCTCCACCAGCGGCTTGGAAGTGACGTCCAGCCGGTTATCGCCGGGGGTGAGATCCAGCAGAAAGGCGCCGTTGTAGTCCACCTGGATCGAGGCCCACGCGGTATCGCCCTGCTCGGTCACGGTGCGCACCTTGGTGACCGGGTCGCCCCGCAGGCGTCCCCAGAACTCCGGCACCGATACGGTGGCTGCGGCGGCTCGGTAGACGCTGGCTCCCGCCACACCGTCGTTCTGGAACTCGTTGCTGGCGCCGACCGCGCCGAAATCCATCGCCGACCAGCCGGACTGGTCCAGCACCGCCAACACCGCCGCCGCGGTCTGCTGCGTCGCGGGCGTGCCCGGCGTGAGGGGCGCCGACTCCGTGGCGGTGGGCGCCAAACCCTCGCTACACCCCGCCAGCGCGAGCGCGCCCAGCATCGCGACCACTGTGAGCTGCTTCATGACTTCCTCCTTGCGAACGTCAGGGTCTTCGGTCCTCGAGGATGAGACACCCGAGGGACCATCTCCCCCTGACGAAGCCCTGGAAACATCATGGTGATGCGCGTCACCAACCGCGACGAGCCGCTAGAACACCCTGCGGAGCGCGAGCACGATGGTCCGGCCGGGGAGGACCGTGACGTTGTCCGGTTCGCCGGTCTGCTGATCCAGCAGGTTCTCCCCGGCGAGCGAGAGCGAGAAGCCGTAGAGGAGGTCGGACGTCACCGCCGCACGGAGGCGGGTGACGCCCGGATAGGTGAGCCAGTAGCGGCGGAGCGCCGGCCCGGTCAAGTTGCGATTGCCGGCTGTGTACAACGCGGCCAGCGTCAGACGGTCATAGTAGACCCAGTCCTGGGCCCGGGAGGCGCCCACTGTGGCCGACCAGCGGGCCGCGGACCACGTGGCGCTGAGAGCGAGCGTGCGCGCCGGGACGTCCAGCATCCGGTCTCCGGCCTTGAGATCGCCGGTGTAGGTGGCGGCGACTTTGCGGACGCGGCTGTCCACCAGGGACAGCGTGCCGGCGATGGCCAGCGGACCCTGGCGGGCCACTCCCTGGAGCTCCCACCCGCGGTTGGTGATCTCTCCCACGTTCTGCAACCGGTAGGCGATCCGGCGCTTCACCTCACCGTTGGCGAGCACCGTGTCGTACGGGACACCCACCCGCTGAATCAAACCTCTTGCCAGCTGGTCGAAGCGGGTGACGTGCAGCGTGAGCGCCCGAGCCACGACGAGATCCACGCCGCCTTCCACGCCGGACTGCTGCTCCGGCGCGAGGGAATCGGTGTTCACCTCGTGATTCCACTCGCGGAGCGTCTCCCGCACCGTGGTCTGCGGCCAGCGGATCCCTTTCCCGTACGCGCCCCGCAGCTTGAGCGTCACGGGGCCGGCCCCCAGGATCCACGCGGCGCCGAGCATGGGGAGCTGCGAGAGTCCCAGGACGTTGGTGGCCCGCTCGAACCGGAGACCCCCGGTCAGGAACACCTGGCCGAACAGGGCGGCGTTTACCTGCCCGCCGAAACCGCTGTTGTTCCGCCAGGTCCCCGGCGGCGCCGCGGCCGCAACGGTTTGCTTGGTCCCGCTGGATGCCGGGGCCGACCATTGGTAGAGCAGCGAGTGCTCGGCCAGCAGGGTGAGATCGCCCGCCGCCCGCGTCCCCCGGCCTACCCGCAGCACGCTGCTCCAGCGGGCCATGCCCCGGTTCGCTCCCCCGCGGGCGGCGATCAGCGCGGCGTCCGCCACCGAGGGGATGGGGGTCCGCTCGTCCGGGACGCCGTTCAACCCGTAGCCGTCCACGCCGAGCACCAGCGACTGGGTCCACCAGTCGGTGGGCAGAACCTTGAGGTTCAGCCCCACGGTGTGCTGCTCGATAGACTGGGTCGGGGAGATGGCGTTGTCGGCCACCTCTCTGGGCAACGCGGGCAGGAGCGGGCTCGCCGGCGTTCCGGCCTCCCCGCTCACGAACCGCAGCGTGCCCGTGACGATGGTCCTGGCGCCCACCGCCCGCGCGCTGGCGCTGGCGTTGATCTGGCGGGCGCCCGCGTCCGGAATGAACGCGCCGCTGGTGCCCAGGTCCGCGTCGAGGCCCGCCGACCGGGTGTTGGAGCCGACCCGCAGGCTGAGCCCGTGTTCCTGCCCCAGCGTGGGGTTGGAGGAATAACGGCTTCCGGCGACACGGACCCCGGTGCGCAGGCGGGCGCGCTGGCCGCCATCGTCGGGGCTTTCGTGGCGCAACACGATGTTGGTGACGCCGCTGATCGCGTCCGCACCGTACAGGGCCGCGCCCTGGGGGCCGCTGATCGCCTCGATCCGGTCAATGGCCTCGGGGTTCACCCGGGTGATCAGCAGCGGATTGGCCACCTCGATCCCGTCCACGTAGACCTTGGGATAGGAGAGCCCGAACGAGCTGGCGCCACGGACGCTGCCATACTGGGCCAGGAACGAAGTGGGCGACTGGCTCCACATCCAGAGTCCGGGGACGGCCCCGTTCAGCGCCTGCGACAGCGTGCCGACGGCCCCCTCGGCGAGCTGCCGGCCGTCTACCACGCTCAGCGCCACCGACAGCGGCTTCTGGGCGGCGCCCGCCGCGCTCCCGGTGACGACGATGCGGTCGAGCGTGATCGGCGGCCTTGAGGTCGGCGCGACTCGAGGCGCGAGCACGATGTGGTCAGGGCCGGCGGCGACCGGTTGGGCCGCGTCCTCCAGCAAGGCGGCCAGCACGTCTTTGATGGAGGCGGAATCGAGCGAGACGCACACCCGCTGGTCCAGCGGGAGCGTCTCCGCGCTATAGGTGAGCCGTACCCCGGCCGCCGCGGCCAGCCGGTCCAACGCTTCCTTGAGCGAGATCTCGCTGGCGTGGAAGGAAACCCGCCGGCCGAGTGGCGCGGGCGGGTCGATCCCCAGCGACACGGGGCGGAGACCCGAGCGCGACGCGCACGGGGGCGAGCCGCCGGCCCACGCCGCCCCGAAGGGCGCGCAGCATGCCAGGGCAATCAGGACGCACCGGACCGGATGCACGGCTCCGAATTCCCCTTCTACCTGCCGCGCACCACCGCCGTGTCGCCGCGGCGCTCGATCTCCGCGCCCAGCGCCAGACCGATGATGCTGAGCACCTCGGGAAGGGACTCGCCCGCGAACGAAGCGGTCAGGTGCCGGCCCGCCAGCTTCCGGTCGGTGATTTGAAGCTCGATCCCGTACCACCGCCGGAGCTCGGCCGCGACGACCGGCAGCGGAGCGTGGTTGAACACCAGGCGGCCGGTGGTCCACGCCAGGTCATCCGAAGTCGCGGCCGCGGGTTCAGCGACGGTTTCGCCTTGGGGCCCCAACGTGCCGCGGTCTCCCGCCTTGAGGACCAGGCCCGCGCCCGACCCGGGAGCCCGCAGCTCTTGGCGGAGCGTGTCTTGTAGCAGCACCGACCCGGACGTGACCACGACGTGCACCAGGCCTCCATCATCTCGCACTGCGAACGTCGTCCCCAGATCCTGGATCACCGCCCGTCCCACCCGAACGGCGAAGGGGCGCACGGGATCATGGAGCACATCGAACAGGGCCTGGCCGGCGAGCTGGGCGTCGCGCCGGGTGCGCCCGTAGTCCGCCGCCAGCGTCAGCCGGCTCGCCGGACCGAGCACCACGCGACTCCCGTCCGGGAGGCGCACGGAATCGGTCTGACCTACGGGGGTGACGTAGGTCCGCGGTGCGGTCGCCAGAATGTGCCCATCCGAATGTACCCGGGTCCGCCGCCAGAACACTGTGGCGCCGAACACAATCGCGACCGCAGCGGCGGCACGTAACCCCATGACGAGCCACCGCTTGCGCATGATCGACCGCACCTGGGGCTGCCGCATGCGGGCCCAGACGCGGCGATAGGCGGCCTCGATGTCGAGGTCCGCTGGCGGCTGAAATGCCAGGCTCTGGAGAGACCGCTCGAGCGCACCAAGCAGCCGCTCGCGCCGGGGGTCCTCGGCCAGCCACCGGCGCACGGCGGCGGACTCTTCCGGCGGGCTCTCGTTCGATAGGTAGCGGGCCAGGACGTCCCAGACGTCCTCGCCGAACGGCGACTCGAGCGGTGCAGGTTCGCGGGTCATACCTATTGGACACCCCAGGCGGCTCCTACCCCTACCGGCTGGCGCGTTGCTGCTCTCCCGGCTCCGGGGTAGGTTAGGGCGTCCCGCGACAGGTTGCCACCCAGCATTGCCCGACCCGGCCTTTCCCGCGCGGCCCGCGGTTGCCAGTGACCGTGAGCTGCTTGACCGTCTTCGTGCCGGTGACCAGGAGGCGTTCGAAGTCGTGTTCCGCTCGCACTACCCCCAGCTGGTGGGGTTTGCCGAGGCTATACTCCGGGCCCGGGAGCCGGCCGAGGACGCCGCGCAGGACGTCATGCTGGAGCTGTGGCGGCGGCGGCAGGAGATCGTTCTGGAGACCTCGCTTCGGGCGTACCTGCTGCGGGCCACGCGCAACCGGGCGTTGAACCAGATCCGCCACCGGCGGGTGGCGGAACGGGTTCGTCCGGAGGCTCCGGGGACGGGGGCCGCGCCGAGCGCCGATCAGGACCTCGCGGAGCAGGAGCTGAGTGCGGCGGTCGCGCGCGCGGTGAGCGATCTCCCCGAGCGCTGCCGCGAGGTGTTCGAACTGAGCCGAGGGCACGGCCTCAAGTACGCCGAGATCGCGCAGGTGCTGGGCATCTCGATCAAGACGGTCGAGACCCAGATGGGCAGAGCCCTCCGGGTGCTGCGCGAGCGACTTTCCCCGTGGCTCTCTGAGGGGGGCTGACCACAAATGAGCATCGAGTCCGGCGAAGTACCTGTCTGCCTCCCGCAATCCTTCGAGGTCCCATGACCCGTCCGATCAATCGACGCGCCTTCGTCCGGTACTCCGCCCGCCTCGCCGGTGGGGCGGTCGCCGGCGTGAGCGCCCTCCAGGCCCTGACGAGTTGCGCCTCGCTCGGCAACCGGCGCGTGTTGGCCGGGGTGGGGGATGGCGGCTACGGACCGCTGAAAGATGCCGGGCCGGAGCTGGCCCTGCCGCGAGGGTTCCAGTACCGGGTGCTCTGCGTGGAAGGCCAGAAAATGTCGGACGGCTATCGCGCCCCGGGCGAGCACGATGGCATGTGCGCTTTCCCGCTTCCCAACGGCAACATCCGATTGATCCGCAACCACGAGGTCCAGAACGCCCCCAGTCTCAACGCCGCCATGGGCGATCCGGCGACGGCCTATGATCGCGGCGCCGGTGGCGGAACCGTCTCGCTGGAAGTCCATCCTGAGACGCGCGAAGTGATTCGCGATTTCGTGAGCCTGAACGGCACGTGGCGCAACTGCGCGGGCGGGCCCACGCCCTGGGGATCGTGGCTGTCCTGCGAGGAGGCGTTCTTCGGGCCCGAATCGGGGTTCGGTGAGTTGCACGGTTACGTGTTCGACGTGCCGGTCGCCAGGGAACGCGCCGTCCGCACCGAGCCGCTCACCGCGCTCGGGCGGTTTGCGCATGAAGCGGTCGCGGTCGATTCGCGGACCGGTATCATCTATGAGACCGAGGATCACAACCGCGCCGGTTTCTACCGGTTCCTGCCGAACCAGCCGTATCGCGACGGGCAACCCGGGGACCTGCGCGCGGGCGGGCGGTTGCAGATGGCGGCCATTGCTGCGCGCCGGCGGTACGACACCCGCACCGGGCAGACGCCCGGCCAGACGATGCGCGTCACCTGGGTGGACATCGACGATCCCGACCCCCAGGGCGGGCCGGAACAGGTCAATGCGGTCTTCGAGCAAGGGTATGCGAAGGGCGGCGCCCTGTTCAGCCGGCTGGAAGGGTGCTGGTACGGCGAGGGCAGCGTCCACATCGTCGCGACCAACGGCGGAAACCAGGAGCTGGGTCAAGTGTGGCAGTACCGTCCGGGTGACGAGACCTTGGCGCTGGTTTTTGAGTCGCCCAGTCGGCATGTGCTCAACCGGCCCGACAACGTGTGCGTGAGCCCGCGCGGCGCGGTGGTGCTCTGCGAGGACAGCGGGGCCAGCAGGCAGTACTTGAAAGGGCTGACGCGCGACGGCCGGATCTTCGACATTGCGGCCAACCTCGCGAGCAAGAGCGAGCTGGCGGGCGTGAGCTTCAGTCCTGACGGGCGGACCCTGTTCTTCAACGCGTACGGCGAGCGGGGGGGACGCCAACCGGGGATGACGTTTGCGGTGTGGGGCCCATGGGAACAGGGGGCAGTGTGAAGGATGCGGGGGTAGCGTAGACGCCGCTTGGGCGAGTTCGCGAAGAACTTCGAGAACCCGTTCGAGGTGGACGTCGACTTCCGCGCTGGCGCGAGCGGCACGCTCATGCTAGGGTCACGCCCGACTCGGCTTTGAAGGTGCTGACCGCGGCGGCGGGCGCCAAGTCGGGTACTGGCGGCTGGGCGAAGCGAACAAGCGAGTTGAGCGCCTTCGTGAGAGAAGGCGCTACCCGCGAATAGTCCTACAGTCGCTCCCGTAGCCGGGGCCCGGTGCGAACGGTACTTTGTCCTGGCGGCGCGTCACCCTGCCGGCGGAGTGCACCTGGAGCGCCCTCACTATGGCCGCATCCGTCCCTCCCTCTCTGTCCGCCCTGTTCGAGGCGTCCGACCACGATGGCCGCGAGCAAGCATGGGCCGCGTTTCTCCGTCAGTACAGCGGCCTCGTGCTCAAAGCCATCCGCCGGGCCTCTTCGGGCTACGATGAAGCCATGGACCGCTACGCGTTTGCCTTGGACCAGCTCCGGGCAGACGATTTTCGAAGACTCCGCGTGTTCCAGGCCGATCGAAGAGCGAAGTTCACGACCTGGCTGGTGATTGTGGTGCGACGGCTTTGCGTGGATCACCACCGCCACCGCTATGGGCGCCCGCAAGCGCGGAATCCGGAGGCGCCAGCTCATGCGACGGAACGACTGGTCAGGCGCCGGCTGGTGGACTTGATGGCTGACGAAGTCAATGTGGAGACGGTGCACACCGAAGGCGGCGAGACTCCGGAAGCCGGGCTAGTGGCCCAGGAGAAACGAGAAGCGTTGTCCGCCGCGCTCGGCGCCCTTTCCCCGCGGGACCAGCTCCTCGTCACGCTTCGGTTCGGCGACGGGCTTTCAGTTCGAAAGATCGCTCCACTGCTCGGTTACCCTACGCCATTCCACGTGTACCGCCGACAGAGTGCAATTCTGGGGATACTGCGGTGCGCGCTGGAAAAACGTGGCGTGACTGAGCCATGAGCCCAGACGACTCAGTTGACATCCACAATTCCGGCGGCGGGAATCCGTGTGATATGGATGGAACCAACAACGTGAAGAACCAAGCATGGTAGCTGAGAACGGGCACCTCACGCCTGAAGAAATCACCTCCTACTTGAGTCGCACAGCGACGACCGCAGAGTCCGCGGTCATCGAACGACATCTGGTGGAGTGCGAAGCCTGCCGACGCGATCTCCAGGAAGGTTGGGAGCTCGCCCACGGGCGGCGACGCGTCCGATGGCTTGTGGTTGGCGTGACTGCCGCGGCCGCCGTGGTAGCCCTGTTGCTAGTTCCGGTGACGCGTTTCGGCCAGGGGGAGCGGAGTGAGACTGTGTTCCGCGCCGGTCAGGCGGAGCGGACGCCCACGTTCGAGGCCCTGGCGCCGGCGGACGGCGCTACAGTGGATCCCGACACGGTGGTATTCCGATGGCGCAGCGGAGGTGTGCAGGTCCACTACCACCTCACGCTCACGGATACGAACGGCGACATCGTGTGGGAGGCCACCACCTCGGACACGGCGGTCTCGCTCCCGCCGACGGTCCCGCTGCCGGGAGCCCGGCGCTATTTCTGGTATGTAGATGCGTTGCTGGAGGGCGCGCGCTCGTCAACCACCGGTGTGCGGGAGTTCATGACCGAGCCGTGAGGCCTGCGGGAACGTGGTTTGTGGCATGGCTGTGTTTGATCCTGGCCGCGTTCTCTGCGTGTCTCCGTGAACCGCCGCGGGCGGGCGGCACCGCTGGCGAGCCGGGCGTAGCCACGTCGACCCATGCCGATGCCGGAGTCTCTCCGACCGACCCAGGCGTCCGCCCCACGTTCGATTCCCTGTTGGACGCCGCAGAGACAGTGTATTTCGCCGGAAGCTATGACAGCGCCAGCGCGCTTCTCCGGGAGATCCAACAGCGGGCGCACGGGGAGCGCGCCGTCGGCGCCGAAGCGCGAGCGCGCACCTGGCTAGGACTCGCCGCCTGGCGCCTGGGCGACTATCGCGAGGCGCGCCGGATCGGCGAGGAGGCGCTCGCCCTCAAGCTGACCCACGGGCTCACCGACCAACTGCTCCGTTCGTACAATGCCCTGGGCCTTTTGGCGTGGAACGAGAACCGGTTTTCGGACGCTACCAGCCTGTTCCGGAAAGCCGTACAGGTGGCTGGGGAAACCGGCGATCGCAGGGGGGAGGCGACCGCCGCCGGCAACCTCGCTTTGGTCCAGACGGAACTGGGCAACTTCGCCGAGGCCCGTGCGGGGTTCCTGGCGATGCGCGCCACCATGGGAGAGCTGGGCGAAACGAGGGCCGAGGCGAATGCGCTCACCAACCTCGGCATGTTGGAGATCCGGCTGGGTGACGCCCCTGCCGCGATCCCGGTTCTCGAGCATGCGCTGCAGCTCTACCAGAGCGTCGGGTATGCCACCGGCACGCAGAGCGCACTCGGCCAGTTAGGGGTTGCGTATACCGCCTTGGGCGAACCAGGCCGGGCCTTCACGGTGCTGGACAGCGCGCTCCGGGTGGCGCGGGCCCAGGGGTTGCGGCAAGAGGAAGCGAGCAACCTCGAAGCGTTGGCCGAACTCTATCGCGACGCCGGCGACCATCAGCGCGCCATTCTGCTCTACCGGGCGGCTCAAGCGATCAATGCCGAGCTCGGCCTGGACGTGGAAACCGGCGGCGATCTCCGCGGCGAAGCGGATATCCACGGCCAGCTGGGCGACCTTGAGCGCGCCCGGACTCTTGCCGAACAAGCCCTGGCGATCCACGGCCGCGCGGACGCGCGGCTGGAAGAGCTGCGGGATCGTCTATTCCTGGCCGAGATCCTGGACCGACTCGGCAGGAGCCCTGAGGCTTCCGCTCAGCTGCGGGCGTCAACCGAGCTGGCCAAGGTGCTCGACGCTCGGATTGCTCGTGCCGAGGTCGCCCTCACGCGGGCGCGGATGGCCGACAAGTATGGTGAAGCCCGCCACGTGCTCCAAGTCACGGACGGTGTCAAGACCGACCTGGCCCGCGGCGGGTACGCGGCCGAGGCGGAAGCTCAGCTGCTGCGCGCCCGTGCCTACGCCCGGCTGGGAAAACTGGACTCGGCCGCGACGGCCGGCCGGCAGGCGCTGGCGAAGGTCGAACGGGTCCGCCAGAACTTCGGCTCCGGTGCGCTGCGCACGGCCTTCGTAGCGGACCAGCGGCAAGTCTACGGGGAGCTGGTGTCGATTCTGTTGCAACTCGGCCTGGTGGATGAGGCTTTTGAGACTGCCGACCGAGCCCGCGGACGCACGCTGCTCGAGCCGCTCACCATGCAGATACCCCGTCCCTCTCGCTCCGCGTCGGCGCTTGCCGAAAGGGAAACATTGCTGCGGGAGATAGACCAGATGGTGGAGAGCCTCGATCTGCTGGAGGAGACGCCGCCTTCGGAGCGCGGGGGCGATCAGTTGCGTGAACTCAAGCAGCTTCATGCTCGTCTGGACACGGCACGCACGGAGTACGAGGCGCTGCTGATCCGCGCGGCGGAGACGCGTTCCAGCGAGGTCGCGTTGTTGGGCGCTGCGCACGTCGAAGCCGGGAATGTCCAGGGCGCCCTGCAGCCAGGACAGCTCCTGGTCGAGTACCTCGTCAACCCCGACGGGAGCGTGCTGATTTTCGCGGTGCGGGACACGGGGATCCGGGTGGTGGAGGCACCCATTACGGGCGACAACCTCACCAGCCGGGTCCGACTCACTCGGGATCTCATCGCGCGGCCCAGCGCGCCGCCGACCACGACACACGGTGTGCTCACCGGCCTCCACGATGTGCTCATGGGACCGTTGAGCAGCGCCGGCATGCTGGACGGCGTCGGGGAAATCGTGTTCGTCCCGCACGAGGTGTTGAACTATCTCCCATTCGCCGCGCTGCGGGATCGCGCCACCGAGCGATATCTGATGCAAGACTACACCATCCGCATCCTGCCGTCGGCCGCGACGCTGCCTGCGCTCCAGGCCAGAATCGGAGGAGACACCACCCAACGGGCGGTCACCTCGGTCCTCGCGCCCTTTCCTGACCGCTTGCCCGCGACCCGCGCCGAGGCCCGGGCGGTGGCCGGCGCTGCTGCGGGCGTGAGGCTGCACGTCGGGGCCTCTGCCACCGAAACGGTCCTGCGCGAGGCGCTGCAACACTCTGGGATCGTCCACGTTGCTACCCACGGTGTCCTGAACGCGCGGAACCCGATGTTCTCTCGACTGGAACTGGCCCGCGGCGAGAGCGATGAACCGGCGGATGACGGGCGTCTGGAGATCCACGAGCTACTGAGGATCCGCCTCAACACGCCCCTGGTGTTTCTCTCGGGATGTGAGACCGCGCTCGGCCCAGCCTACTCCACCCGCTTTGTGCGCGGGGAAGATTACGCCACTCTGGCCCAAGCGTTTCTCTACGGCGGCGCACGCGCAGTAATCGCCACGCTGTGGCCGGTGGAGGATGCCGGAGCGGCCGCGTTCGCGGAGCGTTTCTACCAGGAGCTGGCGGCCTCGACGCCCGTGAAGGCGCTCGCGGCCGCACAGCGGGCTATGCTGTTGCATCCTCGCTACAACGCCCCGTATCACTGGGCGGCGTACCAGCTGGCTGGTGACGTTGAATGGGCGCCGCCGCACACCCGCGGCGGACCATCCGTGAGATAGAGTGTGGATAGCCACTTCGCCCGGTTGGGCGGAGTGTGCGGTGCTGTGCTGGCTGTCTGAATTGTCGGTGGTACAAAGGAGCGCTGCCATGATGTCACGTCGAATCCGTCCGCTCGCCTGGGCCGCTGCCGCGGCGCTGGTGCTGGCCGCCTGGGCGACTGCCTGCAGCCGAGAGCCGATTAGCCCGGAGGTAGTCGGCATCCTCGCCGGGAAGGGTGGCCCCAGTGCCAGCCCGACGGTGACGGGCACCGATCCCGCGGAAGCACCCCAGGGAACCACGCTGGACGTACGGGTCTTCGGGACGAACTTCGACCGCGGCTCCAAGGCAGAGTTGGGCATCGGTGGGGTGGTGACCACGAAGGTCAAGACCAATGGCACCAGCTTCGTGAGTTCCAACGAACTGGTTGCGAATATCACGGTTGCGGATGACGCGGATACGGGACTGTACGACGTGATCGTGACGATCTCGTCGGGGAAGAAGGGCATCGGGACAGAGATGTTCGAGGTAAAGGCGGGCACGGCCGGCGAGAAGACCTACACGTTCGACGACGACATCTCGCTCTACAAGGTTCGAAGCGACGCCCGGGGCACGTACGTGGCCCGTGTCGACTGCGTGGCGGCTTTCAGCGACGTCACGGGGTTGGCCATGCTCCGTACCATCAGAAACTCGCCCGTCTGTCAGGCCCAGGTTAGAGGTGTGTGGAGGTTCCTGAGCATCGACAACACAGGAATCGACTTGGATCAGGACGGCACGGCGGAGTCCTCTGAGGCGGCGCCTGCAAGCTTCGCCACCAGCGAGCTGTACGCGCACAACGCCACCACGACGCCGGTCTCGGGCACAGTGTTTCACGTCAACTCTGACGGCACCACGACGGCCGACTTTGAGTGGTTTGTTACGTACGCGAACAGGGCTCCCATCTCCACGGACCCGGTCACGGGCGCCAAGACCCTCACGCTGACTGGCTCCGCCGCAGCGGCAGACATCTGCCGGGTGGATCAGCGCACGGGCAAGTGCACGAAGTCCCCACCGACGAGGGTGGTTCTGCCGTTCCGCGTCACGGTGGCGCCGAAACCGTAGGGCTCGCACCGAGCGCCAGCGCGCCAGGGTGCCGACTAGATTGAGAACCTCGCCGGCGGCGTCACGGTGACCGCGACGCCGCAGTAGTAGCGGCCAGTACCTCCGCGGACAGAGGGTGGGCCCTACGCCCGCTCTCTGCTGGCGTCGGAGATCACCTATCGACATCCACACGACGTCACTGGCGACCGCAGGCTAGTGCTGCTTACGAACTAGCGCGCCGCGCGGCCGGCGTCGTTGTTGTGGCCGCGGACCGTATGGACCTGGGCTATCTGGTACTGGCCCCCACACCCGACCCAACCTGTGGTGCAGTACTCGCGTGTTAGTGAGCAACCCACCAACGGCCTGGCGACCGTCAAGAGCTAGGCCGCCGCACACCAGCGGTCCGCCATCCGTGGGATATGTAGAGAGCTGGTTCATCCGAACGCGAGGGCACGGGCCCGGCCGCTCCGCCACAGGCTAGGCATTTCATGCCGTAGGAGGTCTCCATGCGCTTTGTACTGACAGTGATCGCCATGCTGATGGTCGGGTGCGGCGGTGACGTAGTCTCCCCGCCGAGCGTGCGGGCTCCCCGGCCCGAGTTCGCGCAGGGGAGTGGCACCGCGAAGCCCTATCTCGTGACGTTCGCCGGGGACATCGAGGGGTCCATCGTAAAGCTGCTAAACCCGAAGAATCCTTTGGGCAGCGTGGCCCTCGATGGCGAGACCCTGTCGTTCGTGAACTCGGCTGGCGCGACCACTGCCGGCGACGTCACGGTCTGCCAAAGCGGGGACCCGCGTCGCATCGAGCCCTCATGGGATGGCTACGCCTCCGCCAGTTGGACGGAAGATCCGGATCCGTCTTACCACAGCAGCCTCAGCGCGGGAAAGGGGAACTCGTCCGGCCTCCTCTTTGTGGCGTTGCAGAACGACGTCGGTGGCGGCTGGATCAACCTGCGGGTGAAGGGCCCGGTCGACCAGATTGAAAACCTGACCGGCGGCGTGGTCCGGCACCATTACCGCGACGACCGCGCCGAGATCGGCGACGGATCGTGGTACACGGACTCCACTCAGCCCGATCCCATTGATCGCTGCATCTCGTTTACGGTGACCGCGACGCCGCAGTAGCAGAGTGCCCGCCACTCGTTCCGCGTCGCGGAGAAGACGGTAAGTGTCGTGGACGACTCTTGCGGCCGGCGAGGGCGACCCCGTCGCGGTCACACAGAGCGCGGATGGCACCTGGACGGTCGAAACGCTCCCACCGACCCTCGATGCGAGCGGGAACGTGGTCGAGCGCAATGACGTCGCCCCGTGCATCCGGGACGAGGACAGCCCGAACCCGCCCCCGCGGAGCTACTACCACATGCCGTTCCGGATCAGGATTCGGCTAAAATGGCGGTTCTCGCGCGTGACACTTCGGCTTCGTCCGTCAGCTGTCGGCTGCTGCGTTCTGTGTGTTCTCCTCCTGGGGGCATGCCACGACGATGAGAGCGTGGCGCCGTCGGCGGGTCCCTCACACGGTATCGCCATCACCTCGCCAGTGGCCTATCAAACCTACCAGCGCGACGGGAATGGGCGGGCCGACATCACGATTAGCGGCACCTACGCCGACACGCCTACAGCCATAGAAGCGCGCTTCAGCGGCGGTGGGTGGTCCGCCCTCGATGCCTCTCCCTCTGCCGGCAGCTTCAGCGGCACGCTCAGCCAGCAAAGGGGGCAGGGGACGCTCGAAGTGCGCTTTGCCAACGACACGACTGTGATGGCAGCGGTGAGGTATGTGGGGATTGGGGATGTGTTTCTCGTCGCTGGTCAGAGCAACGCCAGCGGTCGGGGCAACAACAATCAGGGATACACCCACGCTAGTCTGAAAGCCTCCATGTACCGCGAGGATGGGAGGTGGGCGGAGCTGACCGATGTCACCGATTCCGACGACGGCCTGGGTAGCCCATGGCCCTTGCTCGCCACGCGGCACATGGCGGACCAGGGCGTGCCGATCGCGTTTGTCACAGCAGCAGACGGTGGCACTGGATTAGTTGCGCCCGACGCCAACTGGAGCAAGAACGGGACGCAGTACCGTGGCCTCGTTAACGCGATCAACAACAGCGGCATCAACACTGCCAAAGCCATTCTGTGGCACCAGGGCGAGCGAGATGCGAGGAATAGCGTCGATCAAGCGGCTTACCAGACCGCGCTTTCGGAAATGCTTGACGATCTTCAGGGGGACCTCGGCGGCAACTTCGCAGACCTGCGCTTGGTGTGCGCACAGATTGGAATGTCTCGCTTACTAGACGCTCGACAGCTCGACAGGGTCAGACTGGCCCAGGCCAACCGCTGGGACAACGACCCCGACATCTTGGCCGGCCCGGTATTGCACGACGTTGACCTCAGCGATGGCGGCGGAGATGGCGTCCACTTTAGAACCGACGCTGAACTGCAGACGCTGACAGACCGCTGGTGGCGGGCGCTGAAGTACCATTTCTACGGCGGGACCGAACCGGCACGGGGCCCGCGGTTCGGCAGTGCGACGCATAATGGCTATCAAACAACAATCACATTCACGGGCGGGCAGGGCAGTCTCGTAAACGGCACCGACGTCACTGGTTGGGCGGTGACGGACGCCAACGGGACCCGCACCGTGTTGAGCGCATCAGGTACCGGCGACGCGTTGACGCTGACCGTTGACCGAGTCCTGGTGGCGCCTGTCTTGGTGACATTCGGAAGCGGCAACACTGGAGCAGGCGCCACCCTTCGGGATAGCGGCACATATCCGTTGCCGCCGGAACCGTTCGTCGGAGAACCGACGAAGGCGCCCGGTAGCCAGCCGGGTCGGGACTTCCTTACCCAGCCCGAGCTGATCGATCGCATCCTCACCCTCCTGCGGCGCACCGCCACGCGCCCCGGGCGGTCGCGCGCCCCACCGAGCGGCTGGACGTCTCCTAGCGCAGTCGCCTCGGCGTAGACGGCGGCGCCCCAGACTCCGGATCCCCTGGTCCGGGGGATGCTTGGGATGCCCGGGTGGCACCCGGGAGCGGCGGCTTCGGCGGCTCCGGGCCGGGACCGCTGCGCCGGGCCCCGATCAGCCCGGGGGGAACCTCCCTCACTTGGTAGACACTTCCACCTAACCACGCATGATCACGGAACGCGTGCCGCCCCAACCTCCAAGGGCCTTGGTACCTCGGCGTCGCCCGGGATGGCGGTCGCCAGCAGCTTTCCCACCGCGTCCGTAGGTGATAGAATCGTGGAGAGGAAATCACTGATGCGGCCCCTCCCGCAGGTGATCGCCGCAGCTCATTGAGGAGATTGTCATGATCCGCACGTCGTTGGCACTTACGGCCGTTGGGCTGGTTCTGCTCGGCGCGAACCCCGTCTCCGCCCAGGCGCCGGTCCACCGGTCCGCCTACCACGACTATCGCGTCGTCACCGTCGTGGACGGACTGGAACACCCATGGTCCATCGCCTTCCTGCCCGGTGGTGACATGCTGGTGACGGAGCGGCCGGGGCGACTCCGCATCGTCCGAAACGGAGCCCTCCTGGCCGCTCCG
>Ga0209619_10000682_pt1 | contig 24230 bp, 22 predicted proteins | sample Rifsed16ft3_FD_184011 | JGI IMG/M metagenome (GOLD analysis project Ga0209619, IMG submission 184011) | Soil microbial communities from Rifle, Colorado, USA - sediment 16ft 3 (version 2) | ecosystem: Environmental > Terrestrial > Deep subsurface > Rock core/Sediment | place: Rifle, Colorado... | reverse complement strand
CGCGCGGGATCGGCCCTGGGCGCGGGCCCTCGCGGTCCGTGGGGATCGGATCGTCGCCACCGGGACGAGTACCCAGGCGGAACGCTGGGCCGGGCCGAGGACGCGGACGGTGGACCTGCGAGGCCGTGTCGTCGTCCCGGGGTTCATCGACGCGCACGCCCACATGGCCGACTCAGCGGGGGAGCTCGCATGGACGAAGCTCGATCGCGCGAGGAGCCTCGAGGACGCGATCGCGCGCCTCCGCGCCGCGGCACGCACGATCCCGGCCGGAGGGTGGGTCGTGGGGATCGACTGGGACGAGGCGAAGTGGCCCGAGCGCCGCTTCCCGATGCGGGACGATCTCGATCGCGTCTCGATCGACCACCCGGTCGTCGCGCGCCGTATCGACTGCCACATCGGGAGTCTCAACTCGAGGGCCCTCGAACGCGCCGCCGATCTCGTCGGGCTGCGGGGATTCGAGGTCGATGCATCCGGTCGGCCGACGGGCATCCTGAAGGAGGACGCATTCGGCGAATTCCACGAGCGGTTCGATACGGGGGAAGCGGGGATCGAGAAGGGCATGCCCGCGGTCGCGCGCATGGCCCACCGCCTCGGGATCACGTCGATTCACGACATCGTCGACGCGGCGGGATGGAGGGCATACCAACGGGCCCGACGGGCTGGCCGCCTGCGGCTGCGCGTGTACGCGATGCCCCGGACCTCTCTGATGAGGCCCCTGATCGATGCGGGTCTCATGACCGGCCTGGGGGACGAGTGGCTACGCCTCGGAGCGATCAAGATTTTCTCCGACGGTTCCCTGGGGGCGTACACGGCGGCACTGGCCGAGCCGTACGCCGGGCGGCCGTCCGAGAAGGGAATGCTCATTCACACGCCGACGGAACTGCGATCGCTCCTGGAGGAGGCCCATCGCGCGGGATTCCAGACAGCGACCCACGCAATCGGCGATGCGGCGGTCCGCCTCGTCGTCGAGACGCTGGAGGAGATCCAGGCGGCGCACCCGAGGAAGGACGCTCGACACCGGATCGAGCACTACGAACTCCCAGAGGACGACGTGCTCCGGCGGACGAAGGCCGCGGGTCTCATCGCCTCCTGCCAGCCGAACTTCATCGGGCAATGGAGCGGCCCAGGGGACGTCTACGAGACGCGCCTCGGGAAGGACCGCGCGACGACGAACAACCCGTACCGCAGGATCGTCCGCCGACACATCCCGCTGTGCTTCGGCTCAGACGGCATGCCCTACGGCCCGATGTACGGAATCCACTGGGCCGTGAACGGATTCTTCGCGGACCAGCGAATCTCTCCGGAAGAGGCGGTCCGCGCGGCGGCCACCGCTGGCGCGTACGCGTCGTTCGAGGAACACCTCAAGGGGACCCTCATGCCGGGGAAGCTCGCGGACTTCGTGATTCTCGGAGGGGACCCGTTCCTTAATCCGGAATCGATCGACCGGATGCGGATCGAGTCCACGTGGATCGGCGGGCAGCGCGTGTTCGCGCGGACGAAATCTTGAAGCGGCTCAGGGCCGTTCCGGAAATCGCCCCAAAGCGGGGTTTGCCCAAGTACAACTCGACGCGGGGCCACGAGGGCCTCGCGTCCTTTTTGTTCTAGCTCCTGGAGCCCAGGGCCGCGCGGAAGGCCCGGTACACGCTGCCCCAGAGCTTCCCGTCCCTACGGAGCTTGTTCTCGTAGTTGTTCACCTCGACCCACGCCTTGAACGCGGCCTTCGTCTTCGTGTCGAACTTGCCGGAGGTCGGACCTTCGTAGAAGCCAAGGCGCGCCAGGCCGGACTGAATCTCCCGCACGACGTCGCGCGTCAGCTCGACGACGTCCTTCGGGTCGTCGCGGCTCAGGAGCGTGACATCATAGATGTTGAAGATCCGGATGAGCTCCTCGATCGGAGCGGGATGGTCGTCCACGCGGACATCGACCCACCGGTCGTTGAAGCCGCCGTAACCACCGTCCTCGCGGACGATGAGGAGGGACGCGGACTGCTGGCCGCGCCGATCACCTCCGGCCCGCTGTCCCGCGCTCAGGGCCGCAAGCAGGCGGACGGGCAGGTCCCCGTCCGTCGACTCGTAGGCGCGGGCCATCGACTTGATCACGTCCTCGCCGGCGAGGATGTTCCCCTGGATCGCGTAGCCCTTCCCGACGACGTGCCCGGCCCAGTCGAAGCACTCCTTCCCCGTGAATGAGGCGGCCCGCCCCCGCGCGTCGACGAGCCCCAGCTGGCGTTGTGCCGCGTCCTTGTCTTTCTCGACGAGGCGCTTCACGACGTCCTTCGGAGCGATCCCGCGCCGCATCAAGGCGAGGGCCTTCGGGGCGTAGGCCGGGTTCGCGTACGACTGCGTCGCGACCGCTCCGACGCCGGATTGGGCCCACGGAACGACGGACCCGACCGCAACGAACTTCGACTCGACGGCGACCCCGAGGTCCTTCGTCTTCGGATCGCGGGCGACGATGCTGAACGTGGCCGGATGCGGTCGGGACATCGTCGCGGACAACCAGCGGACGCTATTTCCCCGTTCCCGCAACCCTTAAGGTCGGTGCCCGGCTCCGCGGCGACGGGCCATGCACGTCCTCCTGGACCTCTACGGCGTCCTGCTGGACCATGAGAAGATGTTCCGCGGGTATCGGGATCGACTCGGGACCCTCCTGTCCGCGCGCTTCGGGGGCGATCCCGACGAATGGCGTCGGGCCCACGACGAGGCCTTCGTGGCATATGTCCGCCGGGTGAACGAGACGGACTGGGACGCGCGCGGATGGGCGGAGATCGTCGACGAGCTCGACGAGCGGATGCTCCTGGACATGTTTGAGAGCGTCGGCAGGTCCGCGAGACCCGACGACGCTCTCGCCCTCTCCCGAGAGCTCGAACGGGAGGCCATGGCCGGCGTGGACGCCCGATATCCGGATGCACGCCCCGCGATCGAGCGGCTCCGCGCCGTGGGACACAAGGTGTATGTGGCCACGGGAGGTGGCGAGACGAACGAGGCGGCCCTCCGAGGGGCAGGCCTCCTCGACCTGATCGACGGGATGTTTACGGGCCACACGCAGAACGCGCAGAAGGGCAGACCGCACTACTGGACGGACATCCCGAGGCGCCTCGGCGCCGGGTCCAGAGATTGCATCCTGGTCGATGACCGCCTCGACTACCTCGAAGCCGCGGCCTCCGCCGGGGTCCTCGCCCTCCTCCTGGATCGCAAGGGCGCTCACCGCCCGGAGGCGATGCCCGCGTACGTCCAGGCGACGCTGCGGAACCTCGCCGGACTCCCCCATTGGGTCGAGGACTGGACCGCCGCGGTACCCGAGTGAGCTCGGCGAAGACCAGACGGGGGAACGGCAAGCTGCGCGGGGCATACCTCTACTTAGAGGTATGATGCCGCGGACGAGCATCCCGAATCACGGCCTCATCCGCTCGAGCTTCACGTAGCGCACGTCGTCCCCGACCTCGCCGAACAGGATCTGCTTCTTCACCCCGTGCGCGAGGCGGACGGCCCGGCTGATCTCCGGCCAGGCACCGCGGTGACCCTTCGGGACGACGTGCACGAGGTACTTCGCGTGGTGCGTCTCCGGGTCGCCCTCGTACGCGCGGAAGTGGGCGCCGTACTTGAACCCGGTCTTCGTGATCACGCCCCGCGCGGTGAGGTCCTCGTACGCCTGGAGGCGCAGCTTGAAATCGGGCTGGACCGCGCAGGCCTCCTTCATCAGCCGCGGGAGACGGATCGGACGGTCCGTGTCCGCGTTCCGGACCTCGATCGTGCCGGCCTTCGCGAGATACGCCGTCTCGAGGAGACTCAGCTGGAGCCGCCGGCCGATCATCTTCCCGGAGAACCCGAGCTCGTGGAGCGCCCGGGCCTGGTCCTCGTCGATCACGACCGCGCGGTCCCCGAGGAAATGCGCCACGATCCGCTCGGGCCGCACGGGCGGAGGGCGGTGTCCGCGGGGATGCGCCTCCCTCACGCTGTAGTACGTGAGATCGCTCTCCTCGTCGACGAGACCGAGCAGGAGCGTCTTCCGCACGGAGGCCGCCTCCTCCGCGCGCTCGATGAGCTCCGCGAGATCGAACACGGCCCGCTCGCTCAGGGCCCGCACCCAGTACTTGGCGGGCGTCCTCTTCGGGGCGCCGCCTCTCGGGTAGACCTGGAAGTGCACGGGACCGTCGCGGGCCTCGACGACGTACCCGCGCTGACGCAGGTCCCGATACACGAGATACCGGATCTCGAACGAGTCGATCGCCGCACTCGCGGCGCGGAACAGGACCCTTGCGGGAACGGGCTTGCCCTTCCGTCGCACCTCGAGTCGCCCCGCCTCGACGAGGTACACGGCCTCGAGAAGGTCGAGGGCGAGACCGCCTCCTGGCTGCGGGCTCCCGAAGAACCCCCGGTTGTGGAGCGTACTCCCCTCCGCAGGATCCTCCACGAGCACGCGGTCCCCACTCAACTCCCCGGCCATCGCCGGGGCCAAGGCCGGGCCCGCGATAAAGGGTTCGGCGCGGACGGGGCGCACATTCGCGGCGGGAGAGCGAGTCCGAGTCGTTTATATAGAAGTTCAAACGATGGAAGACGCATGAACCGCACCCGACTCCTCGAAGAGGCGCGGCACGGGCTCGCGAAGACGGGCTTCTTCCTCTCGGACCCGCACGGGGAGCGCGGGCTCTGCTTCGACCTCGTCGCCCGACGGGACAACACCCTCCTCATCGTGAAGGTCCTCCAGAACGTCGACGCGCTGAACCGGGAGACGGCGCACGAGCTCAAGGTGATCGCGCGGACCCTCCGCGGATCGCCCCTCGTCGTCGGCGAGCGCACGGGGACAGGCGGCCTCGAAGACGGCGTCGTGTACAGCCGCTTCGGCGTGCCGATCATATCCCGGCGGTCCCTGAAGGACTACCTCGAGGAGGGCGTCCCGCCCTTCCTGTACTCCGCGCCGGGCGGCCTGTACGTGAAGCTCGAATCGGACGTCCTGCGGCGACTGCGCGAGGAACGGCAGATCTCCCTGGGCACCCTCGCGGATATCGCGGGCGTCTCCCGACGGACGATCCAGATGTACCTCGACGGCATGTCCGCGACGATGGACGTGGCGATGCGCCTCGAGGCGTTCCTCGACGAGGCCCTCGCCCGCCCGGTCGACCCCTTCGCCTTCGCGCCCGAGATCGACGAGGCGAAGGACGTCCTCGACCGGATCGAGGGGTTCGAGCGGGAGCTGTTCCAGCGCCTGCAGCGGCTCGGATATCACGTCCTCCCGACGGCCCGCAGCCCCTTCGACGCGTTCGCGCAGCGCCTCGAGCGGACGCATCTTACGGGCGTCGGGGATGCGGACAAGGCGATCGAGCGGAAGGCGGAGATCGTCGCGAACATCGGCCGGGTCGTCGAGCAGGACTCCGTCATGTTCGTGGAGCGGCGGTCGATCCGCCTGAGCATCCGCGGCGTGCCGGTGATCGCTCGCGAGGAACTGCGCAAGGTCCGGGATTCGGACGAAATCGAGGAGATGATCTCCGAGAGGAAGGGTTGATGGACGAGGTCCGCCTTGGCGACGCCTCCGTCCGCATCCTGCCGGTCGTCCGCGGGCTGCCGAGCGAGACGTCCACGGTCGCGACCGCGATCGAGTCGATGACCCCTCGGGTCGTCGCCCTGAGCATCGGACCCGAAGAGCTCGAGACCCTCCGCGCGTACGACGGGCCGGCCCTCGAGCCCGAGAACTTCGAGGAGGAGATCTACGTCGCCGGGCTATCCGCCTGGGAGACTCCGATCAAGCCGCCTCCCTGCTTCACGGAGGCGGTCCGCGCCGCCGACAAGAGCGGGATCCGGCTCGAGGCGCTCGACCTCGACGAGGAGGCCTACACGGAGGCCTACGTCGAATGCGTGAGCACGCTGGAGCTCATCTTCCAGGGGCGCATGGAACGCAAACTTGCCAAGAAGCGGTTCCAGGCGGCGACGCCGCGGGAGTTCGTCCTCCAGTGGGACGCGGAGGTGAACCGCCCGCCCGGGTTCCAGAAGCTCCAGGCGCGCCGGGAGGCCCACATGGCCTCCCGCCTGCGGGAAATCGCCGAACGAGGCGGGACGGTCCTCGCGGTGATCGAGACGGAAAGGGTAGAAGGGGTCCTCGCCGAGCTGCGCGCCTAGCGACCTAGGTATTGCGCCTTGCTCGCGTCCCCGAGGTCCAGCGTGTAGATGTTCGCACCGACGTTGTCCACGAGGATCGCCGCGGTCCACGAGACGCCGTTGTTCTGGTTCGACCAGTACCAGACGTCCGTCGTCGTGCCCACGACGACATCGTCCCAGCCGTCGCCGTTCACGTCCCCGACGCCGAGGACCTGGATCGCGTTCCCCGGGTTGTACGCCGGGAGCGGAGTGAAGATCACGGTCCCCGTGGTCCCGAATCCCGTCAGGATGCGGACCGTTGTGCCAAACGCGATGACGATTTCGAGGCCCGTCTGGGTGCCTGAGATGTTCCCGAACTTGACGCCAACCAGCGCCGTGCCGGCGGAGTAGTACGCTCCGGACGGGGTCTGCAGACCGCCCGAGCTCCCGAGGTACTTGAACACGCGACCGCCCGCCGTCCCGACGACGAGATCCGAGAACAGGTCCGCGTCCTGCCGGTCCGCGTCGATCGAGTTCACGGCGGTCGCGTCACCCGGATTCGTCAGCGTGACGCCCGTCGTGCCGACCGGCGTGCTCGCGCGGACGTACATCTGGTCGATGAACAGTGAGTCGAGGCTCGTGTTTCCCACGGTGTGGTCCATGTCGAGCGCGCGAATCCAGAGGATCTTGCCCGCCACGGAGGAGGGCAGAATGAAGGAGTACGCCTGGTCTGCCGTCACATTCACCCAGAGCATCGTCGTGTACGTGCCCGTTGTCGGACTGTTGCCGACGACGTTCGTCGAGTAGGCGAAGACGAAGTTGTCCCCCTCCGAGTTCGCGCCGTGGCGCGCTTCCAGGGTGAAGGTGAACGTCGTTCCCGCCCGGTTCGGAACCTGCGTGAGGCGCCAGTAGTGCTCCAGCTCGCTCGCGAGGCCGCCCGTCGAGGACCACGTCAGGGCGACGTTGTCGAAGCCGCCCGTCGTCGCGGACCCACTGCCCGCGTTCTGCGTGCGCATCGCAATCTTCAGGTAGTACGTCCCCGGGGCCGAGATCCTCGAGCTGACGTCGATGTTCGTGACGGTGGCCCAGCTCGTCGTGCCGGTCTGTGCGGTCGAGGACCAGACCTGCTGACCGAGGGTCGGCGCAGCCGATGTGGCGTCGACGAAGGCGTACAGGACGACGTTCCCGCCTCCCGTGGCGCCGAAGGCCACGAGGCGCCAGTCAAGGACCAGCTGCGCAGTGAAGGGAGGAGAGCCCGTCACACTGAAGGCCTGGTAGAAGTACCCGGACACGACCTGGTTGTTCACCCAGTTCGTCGAGATGGACGCGTACCCGCCGGGATTCCCGCCGGAAGAGGCCCACGTGCCATTCGCGGCAGTGCCGGGGTCCTGCCAGTCGGCGTACGTCCAGCTGCTCAGGTCCGAGTTGAATCCGCCGTTCGTCGACGCGCCGCTCTGGACCGGCTCCGTGTATGTGTACTCGCGCACCTGCTCGTACGTGTCGTCCGAGACGAACGTGTTCAGGTAGCTGCCGCCCGTGATGTTCCCCTTGAGCGCCTGCTCGCCGTCCGCGAACCAGTCGTCCACAATTCCGGTGTTCTGGAACTTGCCGAGCTTGTCGAGGTTCGGGTACCACGTGAGCCGGCCGGAGGCGCCGCCGACAGCGATGTCGTTCGCCCCGTCGCCGTTGAAGTCGCCGAGGGCAACGGAGCTGATCGACTCCGTGCGGGACTGATCGACGATCACCTTCGTCGCCCCACCGCCCTGCCACGAGCCGTCGTTCTTGTAGTACCACACGTGGCCGTTCGACGCGCCGCAGACGACTTCGCGCGCGCCGTCGCCCGTGACGTCGGCCGAGGCGAGGGAGTTACAGTACACGCTCGCGAGGTTCTCCATCGTGAAGCGCGTGAAGACCACGTTGCCTTGGGAGTCGAGGTCCCGCCGGTGCAGCGCGATCTCCGCATTGTTGTTGTCCACGGAGATGCTGCTCACTGTGTCAAGGTCCCCGTCCTCGTCGAAATCGACGTAGACGATGGAGAGCGTTTTATAAAACTGCTTGCAGCTGCCGGATAGAGAACAGAACTCAATGCGGTCCTTCCTCCAGCGGTCCAAACCGTTCAGATTCTCCAGGTAGTACGAGTAGTCCTTCGTGCCCCACGCATTGTTGGTCGCCGCATCCGTTCCAATGACGACGTCGAGCTTGTACAGCGGCGCCACGACGACGAGCTGCGTCGCGACGTTCGCGTACGTCTCGTCCGTGTCCTTGACGCTCGAGACAGTCAGCGCATAGTTCTGAGGACCCTCGACCCATGCGTCCTGGTTCGCGCGCGTGAAGTTAATCGAGAAGCGGTACACTCGCAGCACACCGTTGATCGAAATCGCGGTGCCGGAGCAGGCACCTGTCACCGGACAGATGGGCACGTTCGCCTGGTTGCCGTTTGCTGGCGCGCGCATGAGCTGCGTGCCGCCCTGGTAGTCCTTGATCACGATGTTCCCGAAGGCGACGTTCGTCACCACGGGGTCGACGGTGAACATCCTTACCTGGATGTACGCCACGTCCGTCGACTTGAACGTCGCGGCCGGCTGCGTGAAGCCCGAATCCTTGAACGTCTCGACCTGCGGGAAGTCCCGCACGTAGCCGTTCTCGTCGGTGACGTTGATCGAGTCCGTCGTGTTGAAGCGGACGCCGCTCGCGGAGAACAGCAGGATGTCGAGGGTGTAGCGGGCGAAGTAGTAGTTCGGCGGGTGGAGGGGCGTCACCTGGAAGTTCGTCCCCACGGTCGCCGGGTCGTTCAGCTTGAACCGGAACTGGTAGATGTAGTACCCGTTGACGAACTCCAGGAACGTGAGGGCCTGGGTTGATGAGGGAAGGCTCGTCGTGCTGATCGCCTTGTTCGATCCGTAGACGACGGCCTGGGGCGGGAAGCCGCTGAACGGATCGTACAGGGTGAACTTGTTCGTGTCGAACGTGTTCTCCAGGTCGAGGCTGCCGACCACGACGACGACTTCGTCGGAGCCGCGGAACGTCCGCGTGTCCTTCGCGGTGTACTTGAAGCGATCCCACTGGGACGCGTTGAAGATGTTGTAGCCTTGGCGGCCGTTCCATCGGAGGTTCTGCGGGCGACCCGTACTGCCATTTCCGCCTCCGCCGGGCTCGATGATCGGGCCGGGGACGACGCTCAGGACGATCCGTGATGTCGTCGTATGGCCTCGGATGTCCGTCGCGTTGAACAGGATGATGGATCCGTCCCAGTCCAGGCTGGGCCACGGCGATCGCATGCAGGAGATTCCGCCGAGGGCGAAGATCCCGTCCCCGGCGACCCGGTCGGGGAAGCGACCGTCGTCGCGCATCGGCTGCGGCTGGGCACAGCCGGGATCCGTGCCGTACCACACGGTAAGGATCCCATACACACTCGCCGGGTTCAGGTCCCCGTCGGGGTCGACGACCTTCGCGAATACGAAGAAGCCCACGCCGGATTCGACCTGGTCGATCGCCGTGGTCTCGAAGATGCTGTCCGCCCACTTCTCCACGAAGACGGGCGGCCGGGTGCCGGCCGGGGCCGTGAGTTCATGGGTCCAGAGGACGGAGCTCTTGACGAGATCGACGATCGTGACCGAGATTATATCGGTCGATCGGAGCGTCGTGTTCCGGTACGACCACCGCTCGCCAACGTTCCAGATCGCGTTCGTGCCGTCGATCAGCCCGTTCGGGGCCGCGAGGTTCGGGTTGTACCGCTGCAGGCGGATGATATCCGTCCGCGCGGGGTCGCCGGCCCGCTGCGACGTGACGTAGATCACCGTGGGCGTGGGGTCGAGGGACTCCCCGCCCTGGTGGATGAGCGTGATGTTCACTCCGATCTCGACGCTTCCCTGCGGGTTGTAGAGGGGATCCATCACGGAGTTGATGTCGAGCCGCGTCTGCGCGCTCGGGGTGGGGATGTTCGACACCCAGATGATGATCGTCGAGAACAGGACGACCGTCATGGCCAGGATCAGGATCGTGCCGATGACTTCCGAGACGCCCGATTCGTCATTGCGTAACACGACTTTCATGGAGTGGCCTCCCGGTGGGCAGGGAGAACACTCGCACAGCCCTGACCACGATATATAAAATGTTCGCGGTAGTTACCAACGGCTGATACCGTGAGAATCAGGAGGCGCACGCTTAAGTAACGCGCCGCTCCATGGGAACGCCGTGGATCTCACGGCAGCGGAGCGCGTCCTCGTCCATCTCCACGCGTTTTGGAACGCGCCCGAACCGGGCCGCGAACGCACGCAGGCCGGGATCGCGGAGGGCGCGAAGATTCTACGGAGCCATGTGCCCCGTGCGCTGCAGGCCCTGCGGGAGGAAGGCCTCGTCGATTCGCAGGACGCACGGCTGCGCGGGCACACGCGGAAGGTGCGCGTGTACGGACTCACGGAGGCCGGCGTACGGCGCGCGAGGCAGCTCGTCGGCGAGATCGACACGACCACCGTCGACGTCGACGGACGCCGGACGACCCTGGGCGACGCACGCAAGACGCTCGGTCTCTTGCCTCTCGCGGCGCTCGGCTCGATCGACGCGGAAGGACGCCTCCGGCCGCCCGTCGCGCAGCTCGAGCAGCCCATTCTCCTTCAGCGGGACGAGGATCTCGCGTTCCTCCGCCGGTGGCTCGTCGGCCCCGCCCCTCTCGCCGTCGTCTACGGATCCCGCGGGATGGGAAAGACCGCGCTCGGATGGGCGTTCGCCCGGAGCGTGTCCCGCGCCGTGTGGATGGAGATCCTCCCGGGGGCCGATCTCGAGGCCTTCGCCCGGTCCCTCGCGGCGTCGACCGGAGTGCGGACCGTGGACCCGGAGAATCCGGAGTCCGCCGCGGACGGCCTCGCGCGGGTCTTTGGAGGCGGCACGAAGCTCCTCGTCGTGGACGGCTACGGCGACGTGGCGGAGGGGATTGTGGACACGATGACCGCGTTCCAGCGCCGCGCGAAGGGGGTCGGAGCCAAGGCGCTCGTCCTCGCGCAGGAGGCCACGCCGGCGTACTGCCGGTTCTACGGGCGCAAGGATCTCCAGGTCGGCCTCGTCGCGGAGCGTCACCTCCGGGGGCTCGATCCCGACGGCTGCCGCATGCTGCTCGAGAAACCGGACATCGACGACGAGGCCTTGCGGCGCATCTTTCTCCTGACGAAGGGGTGCCCCCTGTACCTCCGGGCGATTCGGGAAGGGGACGAGGCGACCTTGCGCGCGCAAAGCCGCTTCACGAAGGCGGAGATCCGGCTGCTGCTCTACTCCGGCGGCGCCGCGCCCTGAGGCAGCCCGAGCTGGTCGAGCGAATCCATCGCCCGCTCCGCGTAGCCTTTCGTGCCCGGCTTCTTGCGGACCGCGTAGAGGATCTGGGAGATCTCGCCGAGCCGATCGCGGACGACCGCCGCATGGAGCGTGCAGGATACAGGGAGCCCGTCGTGGGCCCGCAGGGAAAGCTCCTTCGGCGCCGGGGCCGGGCCCGCGGCGTCCTTGCGCCACGAGATCCGCGCTTCCGCTTCCGTGATGTCGAAGACCTCGTACACGCGGCGGCCGCGGATCTCCGAGGCCTGCCACCCGAGGAGGGCCTCTGCGCCCGCGTCCAGGTCGATGATCCGCAGATCCCCGTCGACAATCAGGACGCCATCCGCCAGGGCGGACGCGAGCGCCTCGAACCGCCGGTGGACGATGTTCAGCCGTTCCGCGAGGCGCGCCCGGTCGAGGGCGAGGCCCAGCTCCGTCGCGATTCCCTGGACGATGTTGATCTCCTGGGACGTGAAGTAGTGGGCGGACCGCGTGTCATCGAGCCAGATGGCCCCGAGGATGCGGTCCCGGCTGACGACGGGCGCGATCAGGGCGGACCTCATCCCGAGTCGCTTCCGCAGGGACGCCGGGAACCCGGAATCGTCCCTCGACTTGAGGAGGACCGGGAGCCGGAGGGAGACGAGGCGCTGGGCGACCCGCGGGATGTCGGACTCCGGGAGGACGAGGCCCTCGAACGGGGTGGAGCCGCGGCCCGGCCCGAACGCGCTGCGGGCGCGGAACTCCCGGGTGGCCTCGTCGTAGGCGAGGACCGCGCAGCGGTCCACTCGCACGAGCCCCGGCGTGATCCGCACGATCGCCGCGAGGAGCTCGTCCATGTCCGTGAGCCCCGCGGCCATCTCCGCGACCCCGAGGAGGGCTCCGAGGACCTGCGTCTCTCCGACCTCTTCCTGCGAAGGCACCGGGCGCGGATGCGGGCGGACGCGATAAGAACGTTTGCGGCTTGTTATCATGATGGCGGGACTCGAAACCCCTTTAACGCGGCGCGGGTTTCCGCGGGACGTGGCCTCCGCACGGGCAGCGCTGATCGTCCTCGGCATCGCGTTCGCCCTTGCGGGGCTCTACGTCGCGTCGGCGGTCGACGCGCTGATCGGGATGGGCGTCCTCATCGTCGGCGCGTTCCTCCTGATCATCCCGTTCACACGCGACCGCGACGAAGAGTGAATCTTAATATGGACGCGGCGGTGCGGACCGTGTGTACCGCGTTTTCCGGGTGCCGCCGGGCCAGATCGCGAAGATCGACGCTCTTTTGAAAGATGACCTCGTGAGCCGGCAGAGCATCACGCGCAGGGAGGCCAGTACCCTCGGTCTCCCGGGTGCGGACACCCTCGTGCTCGTCGAAGGAAGCGAGGCGGGCGTGGCCCGGGCCGCGACCCTCCTGACCGACGTGCCGGCGCTCGACGGCGCCATCGCAGAGGACGTGTACCGGAGGCTGAAGTCCGAGGACGAGGACGCGGCGTCCGGATTGGGCCTCGTGTTCGGGCCGTGACCGCTCAGGCGACGAGCCGATCCTCGACGCCTGGCTCCAGCGCACCCTGAGGGATCGGATCGAGCTCCCGCGCAAGCCAGGCGACCGTCCTCGGGTTCGTGCGCTGGGGGTCCACGAAGACGACGAGGACCGCGTTCCGCATCGCGACCTCCTCGTGAAGGTCGTCGATCACCCGGAGGACGCGTTCCACGCCGACGTGGAGCGTCAGGGCGTCGACGCAGTCGAGGACGACCGTCCCGGGGCCGTGCTCGTCGATGAACGCGCTCGCGGCGACCTTGATCTCCTGGAGCCGTCGAGGGTCAATCGTCCCCATCGCGCCTGGAATCGTAGACACGCGGAGGGTCTGGCCGCCGTCCGGAACCTCCGGGGCCCCGCGGGCCGTCACCCACAGGAACGGCGTCCGCGCGGTCGCGAGGGACCGAACGAACGGGACGACGACGTCCTCTGGACCGTGGGCAAGATAGCCCAGGCCCCGCCGAAGCGGTGGACCGATGACACTCCCCCCTTTGCACTCGCAGAAGGGACGCTGCAGATGGAGGTTCCCGAACTTAAAGGCGGCGGTCCGATTCCCTCGATCGAGACTACGAGGTCACAGGCTCTTGATTTTCTCCGCGACGAACGCGCGGATCTCCGGGTCGTCAGGGATCGTCAGGGAACGCTTGAACCGCTCCGTCTTGTCCGGGAGGTAGTACCCCCGGGACACCGAGATGAATTCGTTCGTGCCTTCCGCGGTCGTGGCCCGCTTCCGGGCGACCTCCAGGAAGTTGTTCCGGCCGAAGTTCACCTTTTCCGCGCGAATCGTTTCGAACTGCACGTCCACGTTGCGTTTGCCTCGGTCTTCGCGGTCTTCGTATTCCATTCGATTCCTCCCATGTGACGGAAACCTCCGCGGCCACTCGCGGAGGCCCGCGCAACCGCCCGTTTGTGATATAAAGGTTCTCGGACGTCCCTTGACGAGCGACGCGCACGGCTCGGTACCCGGAAATCCTCAGATGGGACGAGGACCGCATCATTAAATAGCGCGGGCTCTTCGTCGGAAGAGCGATGCAGTGCGCTCGGTGCGGAGCGATTTTCGAGGGACGCTTCTGCCCGCGATGCGGCGCCCCCGCGACGGACACGGCGACGGCCGCGCAGCCCGCGCAGGGCTGGCCGTGCCCGCGGTGCGGAACCGTGTTCCTAGGCAACTTCTGTCCGCGCTGCGGCCTGTCGACGGCGGCATGGGCCTACCGCCCGCCGCCCCTGCCGTCCGCCAGGCGGGCCATCCTGAGCGTCCTCTGGACCCTCTCGGTCATCTCGTTCCTCGTCTTCGCCGCGTTCAGCTTCGCAGGCCTCGTCGCCGGTCCGACCTCCGTGGTGCCCGGCATCCAGGGGATCCAGGCCGGCCAGACGGTCAACGGCGGACTCGACTTCAACGGCAACTGGACGTTCAACTCCTCCGGGACGCCCGCGAACGGACAGTATCAGGGAAGCGGCGGCAACCCCGGTGGCTTCCTCGAGATGACCTTTCCGGGCACGGGCGCGCAGGGGTACTGGTTCCAGGCGTTCTCCGTTGACGGCTCCCTGCCCTTCTCCGCGCGGATTACGCTTGACCTCCTGATCTCCGGCGGCCTGCAGGACGGCCGGCTCATCGTCGGCGTGGACCCGACGCCGGGACCGCCAAGCGTGGCGAGCGCGGTCAACGTGACGGACTTCCAGGGCCCGATCGCGTGGACGACCCTCCCGCGCATCAGCGCGGACTCGCGGATCTCGACCCCGGGGACATACTTCCTCAAGATCGCCTTCGTCGCGAGCGACGCGATCGGCACCGTGAGTGTCGGGATCGACAACGTCCGGTTGTCCTGGACCACCGACGCGGTCGTGTTCTTCTACGTTCCCGCGCCCTTCCCAGCGGTCTTCTTCGTCTCCCAGGAGAAGAGCCTCTTCCTCTCGTACTATGCGTTCCTCATCACGGTCACGCTCCTTGCGGGGGCGTATCATGCGATCCGCGAGCGCGTCCTGACCTTGGACGCGTTCCGCGCGCCTCTTGCCGCAATCGGACCTCGGCTTCGCACCCGGAGCGCATGGATTGCGGTCGCGCAGACCTGGATGGCCGTGACGTTCTTCCAGGTCGTCTTCATCCTCCTCGTCTCGTACTTGGGCATCGAGCCCACCTCGCCGATCGTGATCGACTCGACGAACGTCTGGGTGTTCCTCTTCGAGCTCGCGAACGCGGGCGTGTACGAGGAGATCGCCTTCCGCGTGCTGCTCGTCGGCGTGCCGATGGCGATCGGCTCCCTGATCCTGAGGACCATGGACGTCAACCGGGCGGGCGGCCGGTGGGACGGGCCCGGGTCCGCGGGGCGGCACATCGCAGGCGCGTGGCGGTACCTGCTCGGCGGGGTCGTGCGGGGTTCGTCGTCGCGGGAGACGCTCGTGGCTGCATGGGTGTTCCTCGTCGCCAGTTCCGCGCTGTTCGGGATCGCGCACGCCCCGGGCTGGGGATGGTGGAAGGTGCTGCCCAGCTTCGTGGCGGGCCTCGGGTTCGGCTACCTCTTCCTGAGGCACGGGGTCGGCGCGGCCGTCCTCGCACACTTTGTGAACGACTACGCGTTCTCCCTGTATTACCAGGGCATCGGCGGGTACGCCCTCGAGGTCCTCCTGAGCCTCATGTTCCTCGGGCTCACGATCGCGGGCGCCGGGTTCTTCCTCTGGTACGTCCTCGTGGCGTGGCACCACTTCAAGGACCTCCTCGCTCGCTTCCGCCCTACGGCCATCCGCATTCGGCCCGCCGTCATGGCGCCGGGACCCCCCGGGCCGATGCCCGGGCCGCCAATGGTGGCGCCTCCTGGCGAGCCGCCGCAGCCCATCCCTCCCGGGCCGGTCCCGGGCACGCTCCCGGTGGGATCTCCCGCGACCCTCCGGGATCCCGCGCAGATCCCGAGGGAGTACACGCCGACGTACCGCGCGCCTCCGTATGGGTATCCGCCCGTCCGGTTCCAATGTCCGTCGTGCGGATGGGTCGAGGCCCGCTACGACGCGGGACGGTTCACGTGCACACGCTGCGGCCGCGCGGCCTAGCGCTTCGGCCTCACGGTGCTCTCCGCGACGTAGTCGATCACACTCGCGAGGTCCTCCGCCTCGATCTCCACAAGGATGTCCCCGAGGGCCGACATGGCCGCGAAGTTCACGACGCCAACGAAGGCCGCCTGCTTGCTCAGACTCACGAGCGTGCAATCCCCGCGGCGGCCCGCGAGGAACTGGCGGCGCGCGGTGTCCCGAATCTTTTGATTCCGTATCCGTTCACGCAGGCGGTCCACGTTTTCCGTCGTGCCGCGCACGATGTCGTCCGAGCGCTCGAACGCGATGTCCGGGAAGAGATTGCGGACGGCGGCAAGGACCTTCTCGAGACTCTCCGTCGGATGGCACGGCGTCTCGACGCGCACGCGCGTCATGCGGACGGGATTCGCCGCCCCGCCTATAATTTTCGTGCGGACCCGCGCGGACGAGCCGAACGTTTTTTATCACTCGCTCCGTAATGAGCCCCCGGATGCGCGAGGAGCTTTTGACGTTCGTGAGCCGACGCGGAACGCTGCTCGAGCCCGACGCGGTCGACTACCTCCTCTCGCAGCAGGACCCGATCGCCCAGCTGGACTCGTTCCTCCGATCCTGCCCGGAGACGCCGTTCGTCGTCACCGTCGGGGACGTCATGCAGGCGGGCGACATCGCCCGGAGGGCGGCGACCCAGGCGCGCGCCGCGCCCCTCCTCACGATCCCCGCATCCGCGCCCTCCGCAATCCCGGCCTCGTTCCGTCGGGTGGGCGAGCGGGCGGCGGAACGCACGCCGGAGGTCCGCATCCTGCGCGACATCACGGGGCGGTCGACGTGCGAGGGCACGATCGAGGACTTCACGCGCCTCTTCCGGCACCGGTTCCAGGTCCTTCGGACGATGCTCCGGTCTCGCCGCGAGCTCGGCGGGGCGCAGGAGATCTCGAAGGCCCGTCGCTCCACGCGGGAGGTGAGGGTCATCGGCATGGTGGCCGACGTCCGCACGACGAAGAATAGGCATCGGATCGTCGAGCTCGAGGACGACGCCGACCGAATCCCGGTCCTGATCCCCGCGGACTCGCCCCTGGCCGCGGAGAGCATCGTGGCCGACGAGGTGATAGGCGTCGTCGGGAACGTGAACGACCGCGGCCTCCTGATCGCACAATCCATCGTCCAGCCGGACATCCCCACGACGAAGGCGTTTCACGGGACGTCCGACCACGTCCGTGCGGCGTTCATGTCGGACATCCACGTCGGGAGCAAGACATTCCTTGAGGACAAGTGGGCGAAGGTCTCCGATTGGCTCGGAGGCGGCGACGACATCGCTCGGTCGATTCGGTACCTCGTCGTGAGCGGGGACGTCGTCGACGGGATCGGCGTCTATCCGCGTCAGGACGAGGAGCTCTCGATCGACGACATCTACGCTCAGTACGAGGCCCTCGCGCGCATGATGGCCCTGCTCCCGGACCGCGTCACCGTCCTCATGCTGCCCGGGAACCACGACGCCGTGCGCCCGGCGGAGCCGCAACCCACGTTCCCGCAATCCATCCAGAAACTCTTCGACTCGAACATCGTGTTCGCGGGGAACCCGTCCCTCGTGAGCCTCGAGGGCGTGCGCGTCCTGGCGTACCACGGGCGCAGCATGGACGACCTCGTCTCCTCGATCCCGGGCTTGAGCTACCACCGGCCCATGGACGCGATGAAGGCGATGCTGCGCCGAAGGCACCTCGCGCCGATTTACGGCGGGAAGACGCCCATTGCGCCGGAGGCGGAGGACCATCTAATCATCGACGAAGTGCCGGACATCTTCGTCACGGGGCACGTGCACTCCGTCGGCGTGGACCAGTACCGGGGCGTCGTCCTCGTGAACTCGTCCACCTGGCAGGCCCAGACCCCGTACCAGAAGATGCGGAACATCGACCCGATGCCCGCGCGCCTCCCGATCATCGACCTCGCGACCGGCCAGGCGGTCATCCGGGAATTCTGAGCGGGAAAGGTTCATCGCGACACGCGCGTTCGACCCGGCGATGCGCATCGCCGCCGTGGGCGACGTTCACGGGCACACGCACCTCGACGACTTCCGTCGGAACCTCGAGGGCCTCGGCCGCGTGGATCTCTTCCTCCTCGCCGGTGACACGACGGAGCGCAACGATGTGGACGGCTTCGGCGCGGTCCTCGAGGCGATCCGGGAACGCGTCGACGCGCCGATCTGGGCCGTCTTCGGGAACAACGAGTACGCGGAGGACCACCCGGCATACGCAGCCCGGTTCGCGGAGGCGTTCGGCGTGCGGTTCCTCCAGGACGAGGCGGCGACGTTCGACGCAGGAGGGACGAACGTGAGGATTATCGGAAGCCTTGGGAGCCTCGACCGCCCGACGTGGTGGCAGCGGAAGAACCGGCCGCACTACGGGGACGAGTACCGCCGTCGAATCGAGGTCCTCGATGCCCTCCTGGCCGGAGACGACCGGAGGATCCTCCTGACTCACTACCCGCCGACGTGGGTCACGATGGGCGGCGAGAAGGAGGAGTGGCGCCCGGAGCTCGGATGCAAGGCCCTCGAGCCCGTGCTCCTTCGACGCCGGCCGGACCTCGTGATCCACGGGCATATCCACAAGGGCATCCCCCATGCGGAGCTCCGTCCCCGGTTCGACCGCCTGGACGACTTCGCGACCCCGACCGCGCCGATCCCCGTGCACAACGTCGCCTATCCCGTGCGGCGCGGGATCGCGACGTTCGACGTCTGACCGTGTCGTGGAGTTTATACGGCGGACCCTCCTTCGTCGGAGGGCCCATGCCCCGCGGTCCTCCCCCGAAGGCCAAGGACGAGGACGAGAGCTTCTGGAAGGGGCTCGTCCGCGACCTCCTCGTCGCCGCGCTGATCGTCGCGCTCGTCCTCGTCGCGATCTACGTGTACGCGGGCGTGTGGCCGCCCCTCGTCGTCATCGAGAGCTCGTCGATGCAGCACGGGGACCGGGAGTCGTTCATCGGCGTGATCGACACCGGGGACATGGTGTTCCAACAGGTCGCGCCGACGCGCGAGTCGATCGTCACATACATCCAGGGCCGAGCGGCGGGCTACCAGACGTACGGGGACTACGGCGACGTGATCATCTTCCGGCGGTCCTCGAACCCGACGCCCGTCATCCATCGAGCGATCATGTACATCGTGCTCAATGCGGACGGGACCGCGGACGTCCCCGACCTCAACGGCCTTCCGACGTCGGAGTGGGAGGCCTCGGACAGCAACGGCTCGACGACGAGCGTGTACAACCTGCGTTTCGTGACGATCCACCGGATGGGGTACAACCACAACCTCGGGATCACGTTCGACCTGAGCGCGTTCGCGGGCTCGGGCCGCACGGAAGGGTACATCACGATGGGGGACAACAACGCGTACCGGTACTGCTCCCTGTCGCGCGACCCCTGTTCGCCCTCCGTCCCCTACGACCAGGGATGGCTCGTGCGCCAGTCGGACATCATCGGCCGGGCGCGCGGCGAGATCCCGTGGTTCGGGCTCCTGAAGCTCACCTTCTCCCCGACGCCGTCGTGCTGCACGAGCTGGGGCGATCCGGAGGCCCCGAAGAACAGCTGGGACTGGCTCCTCGTGAGCATCCTGTTCCTGATCGCCCTGCCGTTCATCCTGGAGTACTCCGCCCGCGGCTGGACGAAATACGTCTCCCCGCGCATGCCGAAAATCCGTTGGCCGCGGCGGCGGAAGAAGGGAGAGGACGAACCGGTCGGCGGGCCGAACGCCCGCACGGCCCCGGAGGATCCGGAAGGCCCGCCTAGAGGAGGGTCGTCTGGACCTTGAGCCGGTAGCCGCGGATCTCCCCGAGGATCTCGTCCTTCTCGAGGACCTTGCGCACGTCGAGGAGGGGCACGCTCGCCTGAATCTCCTTCGTGCGGCCGCCGCGGCCGAAGGACCGCACGCGCGCGTGGACGAGGCCCAGCATGTCCAATTCCGAGATGAGGTCCGTCACGCGGCGCTGGGTGAGCGGGCTCACGCCCGTCTTGCGGCACAGTTCCCGGTACGTCGTGTAGACCTCGCCCGTCGTGAGCTTCGGGTTCCCGACCTCCTCGTTCAGGAGGATCCCGAGCATGATGAGCTTCGACTGCGTCGGAAGGGACTTGACCGCCTCGATCACCGTGTCGAGCTCGATCTTGTTCTTCGCGCGCTGGACATGCTCCTCCGTGATGTGCTCCTCCCCCTGGCGTTCCGCGAGCTCGGCGCTCACGCGCAGCAGGTCCAGCGCCCGGCGCGCGTCCCCGTGCTCCTGGGCCGCGAGGGCTGCGATGAGGTGGAGGACGGCATCCGCCGCCGTGCCGTTGTCGAACGCGAGCCGGGACCGCTCGGACAGGATGTCGTACAGCTCGTCCGCGTTGTAGGGAGGGAAGACCATCTTCTCGTCCGCCAGGCGCGAGCGGACGCGCGGGTCAAGGTACTCCGTGAACTTCAGGTCGTTCGAGATTCCGATCAACGAAACACGGGCCTTCGAGAGGTCGTCGTTGATCTTCAGGAGCTGGTAGAGGATGTCGTCCCCGTTCTTCTGCACGATCTTGTCGATCTCGTCGAGGACGACGATCACGACGCGCTTCTCCTCGTCGAGCTTCTCGAGGAGGAGGCTGTACACCCGGTCTGTCGACAGTCCCGTGAACGGGATGCGCTGGTGGAAGTTCTCGATGAACTTGTTCCCGATCGACTGGAGCACGCCATAGGGGGTGTCGACGATCTCGCAATTCAGGTAGAGGTAGTGAACCACCCGCGAGGCGTCCGCCTTCCGGAACTCGTTCTCGATGTACTTCACGACGGCCGTCTTGCCCGTGCCCGTCTTCCCGAAGATCAGGATGTTGCTCGGCCGCTCCCCCTTCAGCGCGGTCGCCAGGATCTGCGCGAGCTGGTCGATGTAGCTCTCCCGGTGCGGCAGGCGCTCCGGGATGTACGAAGGCCGCAGGATTTCCCGGTCCATCCGGAAGATCGTCTTGGCACCCAGGTATGGTTGAAAGATGCTTTCTTCCATGTGAACCCCGCTCCCCCTAAAAGCGAGAATGTTCCGTCCTCGCCCACAGTTTCTTGGAGGAAATCCGCGTGCGAGGAGGCCGGTATCAGGGAGTCCCCACAAAAAGGTTTGCGATGTGCGCACGCGACAATCGTCGCACATCGGAGGGCCGATTTTTATTCATGTCCGAATATGATTGAGTACGTATTGAAAGTTCATGGTGGACGCGACACGACGTGCGTCATCCCTCCGGAATGAACGAGAGGCCGAGCACAATCGCGAACCCGATGAGAATGGAAGCGGTCACGAGGAACGACCGGGAGCGGTGCTGGAGTTCCGGGATGATGTCCGCCGCGGAGACGAAGAGGAACGTGCCCGCCGAAAAACCCAGGCCGACGGGCAGCCAGAACGTCCCGGCACTGAGGAAGAGGACGCCGAGCACGATGCCGAGCGGCGTGTCGATCGCCGTCGCGAGCACGTACGTCAGGGTGCGTTTCCGGGACGCGCCCGAGGCGAGGCCGACCATCAAGGCGGCGAAACTGTCCGGGATCTGGTGCAGCGCGACCGCGAGAACGATTACCGTGCCTACGATGTCGCTCACCGCGAAGCCGAGCGGGATCACGAATCCGTCCATCGCTCCGTGGACGAGCAACGCGCTCGCCGCGAGCGTGCCGAAGGACTGGATCGGCTTGCCGTCCTCGAAATGGGAGTGGCTCCCGCCTTTCGGGGTGAGCAGATGCCGTTCGACGACGAACATGAGGAAGAATCCTGAGGCGATCCCGATGGGGACGGCGTGCGGCATCAGCTCCGGGATGCCCGCGGCCGTCTCGAAGGCCTCCGGCAGGATGTCGATCGTCGCGAGTCCTCCGAGGATCCCCGCGGACACGCCGAGCATGAGATGGAACCCTCGATCCGAGATGCGATGTGCCACGTAGGGGACTGCGAGCAGGACAAGCGGCGTGCCGCCGGTCACGAGGGCCCAGAACCCGAGCTGGATCCAATCGGGCTGGACCGCCGCCATCGGCCTCCCGATGGGAGCGTGTTATTTAAGAATTGGTCCGTTCTTAATAACTTTCATGTAGCTGGCCGCGGTTCCTTACTAACGATGCCGATCGTGAGCGTGAGTCTGGACCGCGCAATCCTGGAGAGCCTGGACGAGGTCGCCCGGCGTCGGAGATATCGGAGCCGGAGCGAGGCGGTGCGGGAGGCCCTTCGGGAGTTCATCGATGCGACGGAGTGGGGACGGGAGGGCGGCAAGGCGTCCGTCATCCTCGCGGTGATCTACGAGAAGGGGAACCCGCGGGCAGACCTTGCGATGCTCCAGCACAGCTTCGACGAGATCCGGACGATGCTCCACACCCATCTCGACGAGGCGGACTGCCTCCAGATCTTCGTGGCGGAGGGCTCGACGACCCGGCTCAAGGAGCTGATCGCCCGCCTGCGCCGGATCAAGGGCGTGAAGCTCATCAAGTTCATCCAGACGGCGGCCGCCCTGTGAACGTCACCATTATGAAACGCGTGGCGGTTGCAGGCGCCGTGGAGAAGCGACTCACCTTCCGCTCCGGCCGGACCCTGATTCTCTATCGGCTCACCGCCATGTCGGTCCTGGTCCTCTGGCTCGCCTTCTTGGTTGTGTTCCTACCCTTGGCAATCGATTTCTGGGTTCTCCTCCTGGCCGGCGTCATCGCCGTCTATGTGATCATCTTCGGCATGTCCCCGCTCCTGACGGAACACTGGCTCACGCGGTCTCGGCTAATCCTCCGACAGGGGTGGTACTTCCGCGCGGTGATCCCCTTCTCAGACATCGATTCGATCGAGCCCGCGGACCGTACAGGGCCCCTGCGGGCGCCCCTCGGGATCCACCGCCCCCTCGGCCAGCCGGCCCTGTTCGTGACCGGTGGCCGCACGAACCTCGTGACCCTCCGGCTCAGGCGGTCGATCCGGTTCTGGCAATCCTTCGGGCTTGCAGTCCGGGAAATCGTGTTCGACGTCGTCGACCGGCCGCGGTTCCTCCAGGCGTTCGAGGAGCGACGCGCGCTACTCCCGCCAATCGAGGCCGAAGGTCCGTACGCCTAGCTTCGGGATGAGCGGCATTTTCCGCTTGTGGACCGTCGCGGAGACCATGGACTCGACCCGCTTCACGGCGTCGAGGGAGGTGCCCGTCTTCTCCGCGATCGTCTCGGGCTCCATCTGGAGCTCGATCCCGAGGAGGATCCGATCCAGGTCCTCGTATGCGATGCCCAGTTCACCCTCGTCCGTCTGTCCGGCCCACAGGCCCGCGCTCGGCGTCTTGCGGACGATCGCCTCGGGCACACCGAGGTGTCGTGCCATCGCCCGCACCTGCGTCTTGTAGAGATCCCCGACCGGGAGGAAATCTGCGCCTCCGTCCCCGAACTTGCTGAAATATCCGACCGCGAGCTCGCTCTTGTTCCCCGTGCCCATGACGAGGCGGTCCTCCCGGTTCGCGATGTAATAGAGGACGATCATGCGCACCCGTGGCCGCAGGTTGCCTCGGGTGATGCGGTCTGCGCGGCTCGCGTCCAATTCCTTCTCGAACATGGCGACCACAGGCGCGATGTCGATCATGCGGAACTCGATGCCGAGTGTCTTCGCGCAAGTGCGTGCGTCCTCCGCGTCCGCTCCGCCGTCCCCGTCCGGGAGGCCGAGGGCGAGGACCCTCTTGGGCCCGATCGCGTCCGCGCACAGCTTCGCGACCACTGCCGAGTCGACGCCCCCGCTCAGGCCGAGCGCAACGCCCCGACGTCCGCTCGCGGCGACATGGTGGCGGATGAAGGACGTGACGATGTCCACATGCTCCTCAAGGAATCGCGGTTCGAGAGCGGGCATCTCGGCCGGCGAAGCGGGTTCGGGACATAACCTTTCTGCGCTCCGCGTACGGAGCGGGCTAGTGGGACCGCAGGCGTTTCGGCAGGTGCATGATGAGGCCAGTGAGGAAGACAGCGGCGCCGATCGCCACGATCCAGAGGACGGGGGATGTCGAGCCGACGGATCCGACGTCGCGGATCTCGAGCGGCGGGGGCACGTATGGCGGTCGCTCGCCGACGACATACTCCGCCTCGCCGACGCCGAGCATCGCGTACGGGGCCATCAGGTCGTCCAGCCCGGGCGCGTGGAACAGGGTCGTCCACACGTAGGTCTGTTCTTCGCCGCCGACGGTGGACACCTCGGTCCGCACGCTGAAGACATAGGCTTGCGTCGATACGGAGCCGGGCTCAAGGAAGAAGCGCCAGCCCGGCTCCTCCAGGGCTTCCCCCGGCAGGAGGAGGGAAACGATGTATCGGTAGGCGAGGCTCGTCCCCGCCGCCGGGG
>Ga0209619_10000681_pt1 | contig 24293 bp, 21 predicted proteins | sample Rifsed16ft3_FD_184011 | JGI IMG/M metagenome (GOLD analysis project Ga0209619, IMG submission 184011) | Soil microbial communities from Rifle, Colorado, USA - sediment 16ft 3 (version 2) | ecosystem: Environmental > Terrestrial > Deep subsurface > Rock core/Sediment | place: Rifle, Colorado... | reverse complement strand
CGCCGGCTCGAGGCCGCCCGCCTGCCCCGCCCCCGCGACGTCGAGCGCCTCCACGAGGCCCTCTGCTTCCTGCGAGCCTACCCCGACGGCGCCGCGGTGCTGGCCCAGGTCGAGCGCATGCTCGCGGGCTTCTCCGAGCGGGCGGACCTACGGCGGAGCCGCTCCGCGCTTCGCGACACCGGCATCGCGGGAACGGAGATCCGCTTCCCTTTCTTCCTCTTCACCGCCGAGTGGCTGGCGCGGCGGTGGGGGGATCGAATCACGATCGATTGGGGGAGCTTCAAGGACAAGGGCCAGCTCGAGAAGCTCCTGCCCCTCTTCGCCCTCTACGGAGAAACGCCCGCCCTCGACGAGTACGCGCTGCCCGTGCGGGAGTGGATCGCGCGCATGAAGGGCCGCCGCGAGACCGACGCCGCCTTTCTCATCCGCCGCTTCCGCGCGGCGCTGCCCGACCCCTTCGTGCGCGAGGTCATCTTCGAGGAGCTCGACATCCCCATCCGCCTCGCACCGGGGCCGGACACCCCCGCGCGCACCCGCGCCAAGCACCGGCATTCGCCGGTCGTCCATCAGAGCGGGCCGCTTCTGCGGACCCGGCCTTCGCTCGAAGAGGAGGTGAGACGACCTCCCCTCGCGGTCCGGGCGGTGACGCCCCGCGAGGGCCGGGAGCTCGTCAACCTGGCGCGGGAAGCGATGGTCACGCGCAGCCGCGACCTCGACGTCTTCGCCCACGGCGACCCCCGTGACGTGCGGCTCGTGGACTGCGGTGAGGGCCTTCAGTTCGCGCTGATCGGGGCGGTACCCGAGCGGCGGCTGCTCCTGGAGGCCGTGTACGGGATGCTGACGCTCAAGAACGGGGTGCCGGTCGGCTACGTGCTCGTGAGCGCGCTGTTCTCCTCCTCGGAGATCGCCTACAACGTGTTCGAGACGTACCGCGGGACGGAGGCGGCACGGATCTACGGCCGCGTGCTGGGCACGGTCCGCCACCTTTTCGGCTCCGAGAGCTTCACGGTCTACCCCTACCAGCTCGGCCACGACAACCCGGAGGCCCTCCGCTCCGGGGCCTGGTGGTTCTACCAGAAGCTCGGCTTCCGACCGCGCGTCCCCCACCTGCGACGGATCATGCGCGCCGAGTTTCGGCGCATGCGGGCCGACCCGACCCATCGCTCGAGCCTCGCCACCCTCAAGACCCTGGCCGCGGAGAACGTCTACTGGAGCCCGGGCCGGCCGCGCGACGACGTCATCGGCGTCCTGCCCCTGCCCAACGTGGGGTTGCGGGTGATGGAGTATCTGGCCGGGAGGGTCGGCTCCGACCGGGAAGGGGCGACTCGGGCTTGCGCACGGGAGGCAGCCGCGCTTCTCGGGCTCGGCTCGTTGCGCGGCCTCTCTGCGGGCGAGAGGCTGGCCTGGGAGCGCTGGAGTCCCCTCGTCCTCAATCTGCCCGGTGTCCGGCGCTGGGGAGTCGCGGAGAAGCGCGCGCTCGTCCGCGTCGTCCGGGCCAAGGGCGGGCGCCACGAGTCCGACTACGCGATGCTCTTCGACCGACACCGTCTCCTGCGCCGGGCGGTGCGGGCCCTGGCGGAGGGGAAGGCCTGAAGGCGGCGGCGCCGCCCTCTCCTCGCGGATGATGCCGCCCTCGGTCGCCGTCCTCCGTTACTCGAGGTACAGGTCCCGGCGCAGCCGCGCGCGCTGCTCCTCGGTCAGGGGCTGGGACTCGAGAACGCGCAGGACGCGGGCGGCATTGCGGGCCACGGGCCAGTACCCGCAGCCCGGCAGCAGCTCGGGCGCCGTCTGGTCGAGGAGAGCGCGGGGATAGTCGCGGCACATCCCGGGTCGAGACGAGTAGCTGTCGCAGGAGCGGGTCGTCGGGTCGAAGTGGGTGCAGCGGAACACGAACGTGCGCTCGCGGTGCCGCGCCTCGACGAGCAGAAAGCCATTCACCGTCTCCTGCCACCACAGGAACGCGCGCCGAAGGCCGGGCGAGAGCCACACGAGCGCGTGCACGCGGATGGCGGGGGCCTCGCAGCAGGCGGCACACCGTCGGCACGCCCCGCCCAGGATGTAGGGTCGCTCGCCGCGCCTGCGACGCCAGCCCCGGTCCGTCCACAAGTTCAGGAAGAAGGCGGTCCGCGCCAACGCCTTCACCGAGCGCCGCAGGGTGCCGTCTCTCAAGGCCCCTCAGGGGACGATAGGGAGGGTCCGAAGGTCCGTCCGTAGCCGCGAATGCTCCACCACGCCCGCCACCCGGTCGCACGGCGAGACGCGGTCCTACTTGGTCACCGAGTAGTCCCCGCTGACCTCACATGTCATGCCTTCGGGGCCGCCCTTGCACGTGTAGGTGCCGCCGCCTTTGACGGCCTTGAGGGCCCCCGTCCCGCCCACGAACTTCCACTTCCCATCCGAGCTGAGGGGCGCCCCGTCCTTGAGGAGGGTCTTGCCTTCGAGGCGCACGCGGAACTGGTCGCCGCTCACGAGGGTCCCCACACCGTCGGCATGGCCGTGAGCGGTGTCGCCCTTGAGCTCGTCGTAGTTGGTGAAGACGTCTTCCTTCGTCTTGCTGCCCGCGATTTCCATGGGCTTGGTCCACGTGCACGTGCCGTGGCTGATCGCGTAGGCGTGCCCCGCCTCTCCTTCGACCGGTATGCTGAACTCCTTGTCCGGCTTCGCGCACTGCACGGTTCCCGAGATCTTGGTCTGTGCCTGCGCCAGCGGAGCCACGGCCAACGCGGCCAAAAAAACGACTGCCGTTCGCATGCTCATACCGTTCCTCCTTGTCGTTTGAGAACGCGATTGTATATCCGTTCCGCCCGCCGCGGGACGCACCCACGGCGGGGCCCTCCGGATCCGTCGAGAGGGAGTTCACTTGCCGAACACGAAGGCGCTCGGGCCCTCGTCCACCCGGAGCGGGACAGCGGCGGCCCGCCCCCGACGCGTGTCTTCGTCTTCAGCTTCCTCGAAGGGCTGCGGCGCCGCGGGCCGCGGGCGAGGTGACGTGGCCGAGCCCTCGGTAGCGGGCTGAAGAAGCCCTCAGGCCTGCTCTCCCAGAGCCTCGAGATCCGCCAGGTCCTTCGCGCGGCCGGTGGCGCGCTTGTTCCGCACCAGTGCCGCGCGGCCCAGGAAGGGGATCGCGAGGCCTTCCACATCGTGCGTGACCCGATCGGCCCAGGCACCGTCGAACGCAACGCCGGTGATCGAGGTGAGCAGGTCGATGCGGCGCGGTGGAAGCCCGATCTGAACGACCACGTCTGGCCGGGTCAGGTCCTCGCGCCGAACTCCCATCGCCGCGACGGGAGCACCGAACCGAAGCAGCGCCGTCCAGACGCGCTCCCCGTTGTCCGCGTCCGCGGCGATCCAGACATCGAGGTCGCCCGTCGCGCGAGGGACGCCGTGGACGGCCATCGCGTGCGCGCCGACCACGAGGAAGCGCACGCCCGCTTCGAGCAGGGCGGCGAGCAGGTCGCGAAAGTCCTCGTTCACGCGTCGCGCACGGTGGTCACGACGCCCTGGCCGGACGAAGTGAAACCGGCGCTTCCGAACGGGAATACTCCGGTACCGGACCGGCGCTCAGAGCCCAGGCCTCCAGTGCCAGGGGCCACATCATGGCGAGGCGCTCTTCCGCGGTCGTCGTTGCCCGAAGGTCGTCGCCGGGCTCGGCACCGAGCCGGTAGACGCGCACGGGCCAGTCTCGTCGGCGGTGGGCAGTTCGCGATGCTGCGGTCACTCCGGCTCCTTTCCGCTCATTATAGCGAGGCCAAAGCACCGACCGGCGGCAACAGATTGGCGAAATGGGGTTGGGTTACCCACCCAGTCTTTGTGGACAGGTTCGAGCGGTTGCCCCAGCCGCCGGATCTTCAGTCGTACGCGTGAGCGAAGGGGCCGTGGGCTTGCCGTAGGCCGGCTCGGCGCCCGAGGCGCCTATGGGCACCGCGACGATGCGCTGGCCGCGGCGGTAGTCGATCTCCCGGTTCCGCGGCTCCACCGCGCCTGCACGCTACCCTGCCGTGCCTGTCTCGGATAGGATCCGCCCAAAATGCCCACCTGCCGAGCGCCGTCTCGAAAAGTGATCTTCGACCCTTCGGACGGCCCGAAGGACCGCCGACCTCCCGACGCGATGGGGGCCGGCCGCGAAGCCCGAGGGCTGCCGTACAATCGGCCACACTCGGAAGATCGCTCATGGCCTTGACGGCGGGCGCAAGGCTCGGGCCGTACGAAATACTCTCGGCCATTGGGGCCGGGGGGATGGGCGAGGTGTACCGCGCCCGCGACACGCGGCTCGAGCGGACCGTCGCGATCAAGGTTCTACCGTCTCACCTCTCGGGTGACCCCGAGTTACGCCAACGCTTCGAGCGCGAAGCCAAGGCGGTCTCCGCCCTCAACTGCTCCCACATCTGCACGCTCCACGACATCGGCCAGCAGGGCGGGATCGACTACCTGGTGATGGAGTACCTGGAGGGCGAATCGCTGGCGGATCGGCTGAAGAAAGGACCGCTGCCTCTCGACCAGGCGCTGCGCTACGCCACCGAGATCGCGGACGCGCTGGACAAGGCGCATCGCAATGGGGTGGTTCACAGAGACCTGAAGCCGGGGAACATCGTGTTGACGAAGGCGGGAGCCAAGCTGCTCGACTTCGGCCTTGCTAAGCTCGCCCGCCCGTTTGCCTCTGGAAGTGGCGTTGGCGGTGAGGGTCTCTCGGCCCTGGACAGAGAGGTTCAGACGCTGACGCGGGCAGGCACGCTGCTGGGGACGTTCCAGTATATGGCGCCGGAGCAGCTCGAGGGCAAGGACGCCGACGCACGCTCGGACATCTTTGCCTTCGGCTCGGTTCTGTACGAGATGCTGACCGGCAAGCGGGCCTTCCCGGGCACGAGTCAGGCGAGCACGATCGGGGCGATCCTGAAGGATGAGCCGCTGGCCATCTCGAGCATCGCACCGTTCGCGCCTCCGGCGCTCGACCGTGTCGTGAAGAAGTGCCTCGCCAAGGACCCGGAAGAGCGCTGGCAGAGCGCGGGCGACCTGAAGAGCGAGCTTCAGTGGATCGTGGATGGCGGTTCGCAGGTGGAGCCATCGGCCTCCCCCCGCGGCAGTGGCACTGCGATCGGCCGTCGCGCCCGTTCCACAGCCCTCGTCGCGCTCGGCCTTGCGGCAGGCTTCGGCTTCAGCCGTCTGCTTCGATCGCCGACACGCGAGCTCGGGACGGTCCGTTTCGCCGTGGATGCGCCCGCCGGCACCGTGCTCGAAACGTCTGATGTCGGCAGACCGGAGATCTCGCCCGATGGCCGGGCCGTTGCCTTCGCGGCGCGGGATACACGATCAAAGAGCATCGCCTGGGTCCGGCCGCTCGATTCCCTCGAAGCAAAGCCCGTCGCGGGAACCGAAGGCCTTGCCGGACTGTTCTGGTCGCCGGACGGGCGGTCCATCGGCTTGATTGCAGAGCGGAAGTGGAAGCGGGTGGATCTCTCCAGCGGCAATTCGCAGACTCTCTGCGACGCGGCTGAGGTCTCGTGGGGTGCCTCGTGGGGCTCGGCCGGGAGGATCCTCCTCGTCCCGTTCTACGGTTCCGGCCTGCACGCGGTCTCCGCCGAGGGAGGGACGCCGGTTCCCGTGACGACGCTCGATGCCTCACGGAAGGAGGTCGCGCACCTCTGGCCGACGTTCCTGCCGGACGGGATGCGCTTCCTCTTCTTCGCAAGGACCCGTCAGGGACAGGACAATCGCGAAGGTTGGATTTGCGCTGCCTCCCTCGGATCGAAGGAAGTCAGCTACCTCCGCGCAGCCGACGCCCTTGTCGGCGCCTCGAGCGATCACCTGTTCTTCACCATCGAGGGGACTCTGCAGGCCCAGCGCTTCGATCCGTCAAGCCTCGCGCTCAAGGGTGAGCCGCGGCTCGTCCCGGGTCGCGTCGCGCACCAGGGTGAAGCCGCCGCGGCCCTGGCGAGCGTCTCCTGGAATGGCATCCTCGCCTTCCGGACGGATCCTCCGCTGGAGCGGCAGCTCTTCTTCCTTGATCGCACCGGCAAGAAACTCGAGTCGACCGGACCTCCCGGCCCCTACGAGGAATCGCTGCGCCTCTCTCCGGACGGGCGCCGGGTGGTGATCGTTGGACGGAACGTCCGGACCAGCCGAAAGGAGCTCTGGCTTGTCGACATCGCTCGCGGCACGGCTTCCCGGCTCGGGGGCGCCAAAAACGAGGAGCTGAGCCCGGTCTGGTCGCCCGACGGAAAACGTCTGCTTTTCTCTCACGACAGCCAAGGGCCCTACGATCTCGTCGAGCGATCCGTCGACGGGTCGCTGGCGGACGAAGCCGTCCTCGAATCGCCCTTCGACAAGCTGGCCGACGACTGGTCGCGCGACGGAAAGCACGTGCTCTACGTGTACAGCGATCCAAAGACACCCGGGCTGTGGGTACTGCCCCGCAGCGGCGATGCCCGACCCTTCTTCGCCCGGGGCGGAACGCCTTTCGACCACCAGGGCCAGTTCTCGCCCGACGGGCGCTGGATCCTCTTCACCTCGGCAGAATCGGGGCGCCGGCAGGTATACGTGCGCCGCTTTCCAGAAGGGACGTCGAAGACCCAGATCTCGATCGCGGGCGGCAACAACCCCCGCTGGCGCGGCGACGGCCGCGAGATCTACTTCGTTTCGTCCGACCGTCAGCTCATGGCGGTCCCCTGGAATCCGCGCGGCGAGGGTGCGGAGGCGTCCGTTCCGACACCGCTCTTTGTCGTCTCTCCGTACCAGCTCGAGCACGTCCTCAGCTACGACGTCGCACCCGACGGCCAGCGATTCCTGATGATCACACCCCCGGCCGATGAGGCTCCCTCCTCAATCACGGTTCTCCTCGACCGGGAGTCGGAGCAGGTGAAGTGACGCGCGCGGCCGGCTCCAAGCGGGGATCCAGGGGACCGCCCATTGAGACCCGTGTCCGTCGCCAGCGTGAGGCCGGGATGATCGATGCGGGAGGAGGAGCGTCCGTGAACCAGAGAATCGACTACGCAGTCGTGGGCGGGGGTATCGGCGGCGCCTACAGCGCCTGGCGCATCAAGCAGGCGATGCCGGACAAGCGTGTGGTCCTCCTGGAATACAGCGATCGCATCGGAGGCCGGCTGTTCACCCGACCGCTGCCGGGCATCACGGCGGTGAATGCCGAGCTGGGCGGGATGCGCTACATCCCGGAGAGCCACCCTCTGGTGAACAACTTGGTGAAGGAGCTGGGTCTGGCTCATCGCCCGTTTCCAATGGGCGATCCAAAGACCGATCCTCACGGGAAGAACAACTATGCCTACTACCGGCGCGAGTTGCGCCTGATCGGTCAGCAGAGCGATTCGGCGAAGATCCCCTATCGCGTGGACCCCGGCGAGCTCAACAAGACGCCGGACGATCTGCAGGAACAAGTTCTCACCACCCTGGTTCCCAACTACCAGAACCTGTCGTTTGACGATTGGTTCAAGGTAGAGGTGTTCGGCAGGCCGCTGTACGAGTATGGTTTCTGGAACCTGCTGTATCGCGTCTTGTCGCCCGAAGCGTTTGAATATCTCCGGATCGGCAGCGGGTACGACACGAACGTGTCGAATGGAAACTCGGTTAGTCTGCTGCCGACCGGAGGCGAATACAGCGCTACGAACCCCTATCAAACGCTGGTCGACGGGATGGAGGCGATTCCGAGCGCGCTGGCCAAGCAGTTCGAGCACAAGTTCGGCGGCGAGGTGACGATGAACGCGCGCGTCGGGAGAATCGTGCGCCGCCAGGACGGGTTGTATACGCTGACGGTTCATCGGACCGTGTCGCAGCGCGGCACGACCTCGGACCGCCAGCCGCCGGAGGTGAGCGAGCTCACGGCCGACCACGTGGTTCTTGCCATGCCCCGACGATCGCTCGAACTGGTGGAGTGGGATCAGTTCCAGAAGGATGCCTTCCTTCGCGCGAACCTCGGCTCGGTGCTGATTCAGACTGCCTTCAAGCTGTTCCTGGCCTATCCCTATGCGTGGTGGAAGGCGCTCGGATTGGTTGCAGGGCGGTCGATGACCGACATGCCGATCCGCCAGACCTTCTATTTCACGGCACCCGACGACATGGACACGCCCAACATCTCCACGGAGCCCGCGCTGCTCATGGCGTCCTATAACGACATCAGCACCGTACCGTTCTGGAAGGGGCTCGAGGCTGGGGAGCGCATGAACGGGCCGGACGAGGCATTGGCGACGATTCCCATGGTGAACGAGGCGCACCGCCAGATTGTCGAGCTTCACGGACAGCGGGAACTTCCGCGGCCGTACGCCGCCGCGTATCGCGACTGGAGTGAAGATCCGTTCGGCGGGGCATGGCATTGCTGGAAGGCCGGCTTCCGGTACAACGCGATCATCCCCAAGATGACGCGCCCGGTACAGAGCGAGAAAGTCTATGTCTGCGGCGAGGCGTATTCAAACAACCAGGGTTGGGCGGAAGGTGCGCTGGAAACGGCTGAACAAATGCTCACCGACCAGTTGGGCATTCCAAAGCACCCCGTGAGCCAGGGAGTGCAACCAAATCCGCTGCGGAGAGTCGAGCATACGACGGCTTTGCGCGCAAAGTTCGGGCAGCTGATCTAGAGGTGATCTGTCATGAGTTCGCTTTCTCGAACAGAACCGAACGTCGCGCGATACCTGTTGCGCGCGATCCGAGATGAAGGCGTGGACCATGTCTTTCTGGTCCCCGGGTTCATGGTCGAGCCGTTCCTGTCGGAGTTCATCCCCGCCGGAGTCACGCCGATTGTGGCGTGCCAGGAGGGGGGCGCCGCCTACATGGCCGACGGCTACGCGCGCTCGACACGGAATTTCGGCGTGGCGATGGGCATCGGTGGTCCCGGGGTCTCGAACATGGTGACCGCTGTCTCCGCGGCCTACTCGGATCGCTCGCCAGTGCTGATTGTGGCAGGCAACGTCCCTTTTACCTGGGAAGGTGAAGGCACCTTCCAGGATTCGAGTGCGACGGGAGTCGAGGACCGTGACGTGTTCCTGCCCATGACCGTGTTCGCCGAGGTGATTCCAGATCCGACGCTCGTGGGTTCGTTCGTGCGAAAAGCCATCAAGGCCATGAAGGGGCTAGAGAACCGGCCCGCGTTCCTCTCTGTGCCTCGAGACATGCAGACCGCGCCGCTCGCGTACGACTACAAGCCAGTTGGAGCCGTGGAGGCGCCACGCATCCTCGATGCAGAAGCGGCACGGAAGGTACCGGAGCTTCTCGCGTCCTCTACTCGCATCACGGTCCTGGCGGGCAACGGCGCCGTGTGGTCCAACGCCAGTGCCGAACTCCGCTCTTTCGCGGCGGAGTACGCGATCCCCGTCGTGACCACGCAGCGCGCAAAGGGCGCGATTCCGGAAGACGATGCGTTGTCGATGGGCGTCTTCGGGGTCGGCGGCAGCATGTGGGCGAACCAGGTGGTGATGGGAAATACTCAGTCGAGTATCCCCGGTTCGGAGGTGTTGATTGTCCTCGGTGCCACGCTGAACGAGAACAACACGCATGGTTGGCTGCCGGGTTTCGTGCCGAGCAAGGCGATGGTTCGGGTGGACATCAACCCCAACAACGTGCTCGGCAAGGAGTACCAGCAGTCGTTCATCACGGGTGACGTGCGGTCGTTCCTGGGGTGGCTGCAGTCCAACCGGGCGGGTTATCACAATAGCCTGAAGGCGACAGCCGCGGCACGCCAGGCGTGGCTGGAGTCGATTCGCAAGACGCCCTACTACGACACCGACGCGGACCGCACCTCCAACGCAGTGCCGATGAACCCGGCACGGGTGATTGCGGAGCTGCGCAGAGCCGCACCGAGAAACACGGTGCTGGTGGTGGACTCCGGAGCGCACACGTTCTTCACCGGCCACAACTGGACGAGCTACGAGCCGGATGAGTTCCTTCTGCTGTCGACCACGGGACCCATGGGGTACGGTGTGGCGATGACGATTGGGGCGAAGCTGGCACGGCCTTCGCAGCCACACTGCGCCGTGGTCGGCGATGGCAGCCTGCTGATGCATGGGATGGAGATCCACACGGCCGTGCGATACAAGGTACCGATGGTGATCACGGTGATCAACAACAGTGCCCTCGGGAACGTGTATCTGCGGGCGTTGCACGAGAGTGCGGAAGCCGTGCGACTGGCCGAGATCCCGACACAGGATTGGGCAGCGTTCTCCAAGAGCCTGGGGGGCGATGGCGTTGTGGTCGAGCAGCCAGCCGAGCTGCCCGCCGCCTTCGAGCGTGCGTTCGCCACCACGGACCGGCCGTTCGTGGTGGATGCTCGCTGCGACCGCAACTGTCCCACGCCGAACACGCAGGAGGGTCCATGACGGCGACGGACCGGCCGATCAACAATGTCCTGCGTGAGAAACGAGAATGACCGCGAGCCGATTGACGGCGCAGCGCGGGGCCCCGGGGGAGTGACCCCGGCTCCTCAGCCCGCGCTGGCGAGCGGCCAGGGCCGGCTGATGTAGTCGGAGAGGGTCAGGAAGAGCAGGATCGCGAAGAAGGCGAGCCCGGCCGCGATCACCAGCGCCGTCAGCCGCGGGCTGTAGCGCGCGTGCATGAAGTACAGGACGACGAGCGTCGCCTTGGTGACGGCGATGGCGAGGGCCACGATCAGGTTGAGCGGGCCGAAGTCGTGCCCCGTGACCTGCACCGTGATCAGGGTCAGCACGCAGAGGGCGATGAACACCGCGAGGTAGATCCTCCAGGAAACGACGTGGTGCCCGGCCATCAGTGCGCCCCGATCAGGTAGAGGAGCGGGAAGAGGAAGATCCAGACGATGTCGACGAAGTGCCAGTAGAGGCCGGTCAGCTCCACCGGCGTGTGCCACTCGGGGCTGAAGCGTCCCCGCCACGCCATCGAGGCGACGACGGCGATGATGGGGATTCCGATGACCATGTGGAGGGCGTGGAGCCCGGTCATCCCGAAGTAGAACGAGTAGTAGATCTGCGCCTGTCTCCCGACGTCCCCCTCGACGTGGAGGCTCGCGGCGTCGAAGCGCGCGCCGGGGACGAGGCAGCCCGCGTGGGGACCGTCGCCGAGGCAGGGGCGGATCTTCTCCCCGTACTCGAAGTACTTCACGCCCAGGAAGACGGATCCGAGGAGGATCGTCAACAGCAGGTAGAGCACGATCCGGCTCCTCCGCCCGGTGGCGGCGGAGAAGACGGCCATCGCCATCGTGAGGCTGGAGGCGATGAGCACGAGCGTGTTGAAGAAGCCGATCCCCCAGCTCAGGTGGTGGCTGCCGGCGGCGAAGGCGTCGGGGTACTGCGAGCGGTAGACGGCGTAGGCGCCGAAGAGGCCCCCGAAGAAGAGCACCTCCTGCACGATGAAGACCCACATCCCCAGCGAGGCGGCCTCCTTCTGCTGGTGGAGGTCCGCGAAGTGGTGGGCGAGGTGAGCGGCGGGACCGACGGGCAGCGCGGCCTCAGACAAGGGCGGCCTCCTTGGGCGGCCGGGTGTAGTCGTAGGCCTCCTCCTCGACCACCGGCGTCGTGTGGAAGTTGTGGGTGGGAGGCGGGGACGTCGTCTGCCACTCGAGCCCCCGCGCCCCCCACGGGTTGGCGGATGAGACCTCGCCCCGGAAGACGGACCAGCCGAGGTAGAAGAGCGGCAGGAGGAGACCAAAGCCGAGGATCGAGGCCCCGGCCGTGGAGAGGACGTTCAGGACCTGGAACTCCTCCGGGTAGACGTGGTAGCGGCGCGGCATGCCGACGTACCCGAGGATGAACTGGGGGAAGAAGGTGAGGTTGAAGCCCACGAAGATGAGCACCCCGGAGATGCGCCCCCACCACTCTGGATAGAGCCGGCCCGTGATCTTCGGCCACCAGAAGTGCAGGCCGCCGAGGTAGCCCATGATGGCGCCCCCGACCATGATGTAGTGGAAGTGCGCGACCACGAAATAGGTGTCGGTGAGGTGCACGTCGGTCCCGAGCGTGGCGAGGAAGAGCCCCGTGAACCCGCCGATCGTGAACAGCCCGATGAAGCAGAGGGCGTACATCATCGGGGTCTGCCAGGAGACCGACCCCTTGAAGAGCGTAGCCGTCCAGTTGAAGACCTTGAGCGCGGAGGGGATCGCGACGAGGAAGGTGAGGGCGGAGAAGATCATGGCCGAGTAGACCGACATCCCGCTCACGAACATGTGGTGGGCCCAGACGAGGAAGCCGATGGCGGCGATGGCGAGCGACGACATGGCCACGAAGGTGTAGCCGAAGATCTTCTTGCGCGAGAAGCAGGTGATGAGCTCGCTGATGACGCCCATCGAGGGCAGGATCATGATGTAGACCGCGGGGTGGGAGTAGAACCAGAACAGGTGCTGGAAGAGGATGGGGTCGCCCCCGCGGGCGGGGTCGAAGAATCCGAAATGGAAGACCCGCTCCAGGGCTACGAGGAGGATCGTGATCGCGATCACCGGGGTCCCCAGGATCTGGATGATCGACGTCGCGTAGTGCGCCCAGACGAAAAGCGGCATGCGAAACCAGGTCATCCCCGGGGCCCGCATCTTGTGTATGGTCACGATGAAGTTGAGCCCGGTGAGGATGGAGGAGAAGCCGACGATGAAGGCCCCGAGCGCCCCCATCACCACGTTGCTCTGGGCGTAGACGGTGCTGTAGGGGGTGTAGAAGGTCCAGCCGGTGTCGAGGCCGCCCGCGAGCAGGGCGTAGAGGGCGAAGAGGGCCCCGATCACGTAGATGTACCAGCTCAGCAGGTTGATCCTCGGGAAGGCCAGGTCCTTCGCCCCGATCATGAGCGGGATGAGGAAGTTCCCGAGGGTGGCGGGAATCGACGGGATCAGGAAGAAGAAGATCATGACGACGCCGTGGCCGGTGAAGGCCCGGTTGTAGGTCTCGGCGCTCATGAGGCTGCCGTCGGGCACGAGCAGGTTCAGGCGGATGAGCGCGGCGTAGATCCCGCCCAGCACGAACATGAGCGAGATCGAGACGATGTAGAGGACCGCGATCCGCTTGTGGTCGGTCGTGAGGAGCCAGGATCGCCAGCCGTAGCCGTCGTTGAGGTAATGCTCCTTCGGGAGCGCCCGTGTCTCGCCGCTCATCGGCTTCTCGCCGTGCCGCCCTCGTTCATCGACACCTTGGTCCCCGCGGGGGCGGGCGCGGTCTCCCCCGAAGGCACGCGCAGCGACTGGATGTAGGCCACGAGGGCGAGGATCTGCTCCTCGCTCACCTGGCCCAGGTAGGTCGGCATCACCGGCTGGTAGCCGGCGACGACCTTGGCGGCGGGGGTGACGATCGACTCCCGGATGTAAGCCTCGTCGGCGGTGACGGTCTCGCCACCGGCGAGGCGTACGCCGCGGCCGAAGAGGCCCTGCAGCACCGGGCCCCGGCCCGCGGAGTCGGCGCGGTGGCAGGTGATGCAGTTCAGCTCCACGAACAGCTTCTCCCCGAACTTCTCCGGCGACTCCGGCGCCGGGCCTCCGGCGAGCCAGACCGCATACTGTTCCGGCTCCATCACCACCACCCACCCGATCATCTTCGAGTGCTCGGTCCCGCAGTACTCGGCGCAGAAGAGGTGGTAGGTCCCGGGCCTCGTGGCCCGGAACCAGGCGACGGTGTAGCGCCCGGGGACGGCGTCCTTCTTGATGCGGAAGGCGGGGACGAAGAAGCTGTGGATCGTGTCCTCGGAGGTGATCACGAGACGGACGGCCCGACCCGCGGGCACGTGCAGCTCGTTGATCTCGCGCTGGCCCGTCGGGTGCTGCAGCTTCCACATCCATCGCTTGCCGACGACGCTCACCGTCATCGCGTCGTCGGGCGGGCGGTTGATGTGGAAGAAAAGACGCGCGCCCCAGGCGAAGATCACGACCACGATCGCCAGGGGGATGACGCTCCAGACGAGCTCCAGCGCCAGCGAGCCGTGGATCTCGCCCGGACGATCGTCCTCCGAGCGCCGGCGGTAGCGGACGGCGAAGTACAGGAGCGCGATCGCGATCCCGACCGAGAAGAGCAGCGTGATCGCGACCAGGGTGAAGAAGAGCGCGTCCACCTCGCCGGCGATCGACGAGGCGCGCTCGGGCAGGAGGGGGAGGCCCTTCATCGCCTCTCCCGGCGCCACATGGTCAGGATGAAGCCGCTCAGGGCGAGGAGGGTGATGAGCCCCCCCAACCGGACAAGGCCGAGGATGGAGGCGCTGTAGCGGCCCTGCTGGGCGTCGTACTTGTAGCAGTAGAGCAGGACCTGGTCGATGGGGTTGCCCAGCCGTCCCTCGGCGGCGGCGACGAGCGCGAGCCGTAGGTCACGGGGCGAGTACTCGACGCCGAAGAGGTAGTGCGAGATCGTCCCCTGCGGCGTCACGACCACCACCCCCGCGGGGTGGGCGAACTGCCTCGTCTCCTCATCCCAGGCGTAGCGGAAGCCCACCGCGCCCGCCAAGCCCTCCACCGCCTCCCGGCCTCCGGTGAGGAAGTGCCAGCCCCGCGCCCCCTCCGGCCGCGCGTACCGCGCCATGTAGGCCTTCTTCTTGGCCGCGGCGAGGGCGGGGGTCTCGCGGGGGTCGAAGCTGACGGTCACCACCTCGAACTCCTGCCCGGGGAGGAAGCTCAGCACCTTGAGCGCGCTCGCGAGGCCGTTCAGGCTGACCGTGCAGAGCATCGGACATTGGTAGTAGACGAGGTTCACCACCACGGGCCGGCGGCCGAAGTAGTCGCCGAGACGCACGTCCCTCCCCGTCTCGTCCTTGAAGACGAGCTCGAGGGGGAGCCTCTCCCCGAGCTTCTGGTCGAAGCCGATCTCCTGGAGGATGGCCGGTGACCCGCTCATCGGGGGCGGGGGCGCGGGCCCGAGCTGCGCCGAGGCCACCGCGGGCGGGGCGAGGAGCACGAGCACGATGAGCGAGGTGCGGCTCATCGCGCCCCTCCCGCCGCCCCCGCCCCTGTCGCCGGCGACGGCGGCGGCGCGGGGAAGCTCGGCAGCCCCTGCTCGGCTACGATGTGCATCGCCTCCTCGACCGGGATGCGGACGATCCCCTGCTCCTTGTCGACCCAGGCGTAGCCGGTCAGGAGCGCGTCCTCCTGCGCCCGGAAGGCGGCGAGGTCGGCGGACGGCGCGACCTGGAGCCGGGGGGTGGGGGTTTGCATCGCCTTCGGGTCGACGGTGAGCACGGTGGCGGCCGGCGCTTGCTCCCCCGCCTCGCGTCCGACGAGGAAGCGGTACACCGGCCGCAGCAGCGCCGCCACCGCGACGATGACGACGAGGATCCAGATGCCGAAGCGGAAGGTGGAGGCCTCGTCGATGTCGGTCCGCTCGTAACGGACCTCCGGGTTCCGCGGCGTCTTCTCGCTCATCGCGGCACCGCCGGCCCCGCGAGCAGCTCACGGAGCTCCGGCTCGCCCACCGGGAGGAGTGGCCGCGAGCGGAGCCGGCGGGCGAGCAGGAAGAGCCACAACCCGCCGAGCCCGAAGGCGGCGGCGAGGTCCATCCAGTGGACACGGAGCGGCACCGCCCGCAGGCCGTGGCCGGCGAGGTCGGGGCCGATGAGCCAGAAGAGGTCGACGAGCCTCATCACCAGCATGAGCGCCGCCACCGCCCCCAGCCTCCGCGCGTCGCGCTTGAGATCGCGCGAGAGCAGCAGGGCGAACGGCAGCGCGAAATGGAAGAGGAGAAGGGCGACCGCCATCCAACTCCAGCCGTCGTGGAAGCGGTGGACGTAGAAGGGCGTCTCCTCGGCGAGGTTGCCCGACCAGACGATGAGGCCCTGGGAGAGGTTCAGGTAGGCCCAGAGCATGGTGAAGGCGAGCAGCAGCTTGCCGAGGTCGTGGACGGTCACCGGCCGCACCGCCTCCGCGAGCGGCGGCTCCCCCGAGAGGAGCGCCACGAGCACGATCGTGAGCGAGAGCGCGGAGAGGGTCCACCCCACGATGAAAAAGGCGCCGTAGATGGTCGAGAACCAATGCGGGGCGAGCGACATCCCCCAGTCGATGGCGGCGAAGGTCGTGGTGAGGGCCAGGAGCACGAGGCCCCCTCCAGAGAGGCTCCGCAGCCGGCGGGCCCGCCCGGGGTCGGCCCCCGTGTCCTGCTCGTGCGACCAGCGGCTCAGCAGGTGGCCGAGCACGCTCCAGGCCGCAAAGTAGAAGACGGCCCGCGCGACGAAGAAGGGGACGTTCAGGTAGAGGGTCTTGTGCCGCAGCAGCTCATCCCCCGCCACCACGTCGGGGTCCGCCCACGTGTAGAGGCTCGAGGTGCCGACGATCACGGGCAGGAAGAGCACCCCCCAGACCGGGATCGTGCGCGCCGCCCCTTCGTGCAGGCGCCGCGGCACGAGGCCCCAGAGTCCTCCCGTGAGGTGGTTGAGCATCGCGAGGCCCAGGCAACCGACGGCCACCCCGATCCAGAAGAGCCAGCCGTAGAGGTACGAGCGGAAGAACTGCGCGCGGTCGAGGGTGAAGCCGGCGCCGAGGGCGAGCAGGAAGACCGCGGCCGCGCCGAGTCCCGTCCGCTCCAGACGGTCCAGGGCGCTCGGCATGGAGACGGTCGGCGTGCTCATCGGTGCGGCTCCGGCGGCGCGGGGTCGCCGAGGCTGCGGAGAAGCTCCGCCTGCTTCTCCGCGGGCACGGCCGACGAGGGCGCGTGCTGGCTGAGCTGCAGCGTCCGGAGGTAGGCGGCGATCGCCCATCGGTCCGGCGGCGGGACCTGGGCCGCGTAGTCGGACATCGCCCCGAAGCCGTTGGTCATCACGTCGTAGAAGTAGCCGATCGGCATCTGGCGCAGGCGGTCGGTGTGATAGGACTCGGGCTTCTTGAAGCCGCGCTGGACGACCATGCCGTCGCCGCGCCCCGTGCGCCCGTGGCACGGGGAGCAGAAGGTCTCGAACTCGCGCCGCCCGCGCCGGAGGAGCTCCGCCGTCACGGGGACGGGGATGGCGGTCACGAAGTCCTTGCCCGACTTGCCGGTGTAGAGGGCCTCGTCCTCCCGGAGCGAGCCGCGGGCGACGGTCCCCGGAAGGAGGGGGCGCGCGGAGCGTCCATCGGTGAAGAACTCGCTTCCGCGCAGGGGCCGGTACTTGGGCTGGTCGTGCATGTCCTGCCGGCAGCCGGCGAGGACGAGGACACCCAGCGCGAGCGCGGGCCTTGCGCGCATCAGTGCGCCACCTCCGTGACCTCCACCGCCCCCAGGCCCTTGAGGAACTCGCGGGTCCCCTCCCGATCGAACCTGGGGTCCGTGGCCTCGACGCAGATGAAGAAGCGGTTCTGGCTGGCGAGGGCGAAGCCGGGCACGTTGAAGACCGGATGGTAGGGCTGGGGCAGCCCGCTCAAGGCCAGCATCCCCACCACCGCCGCCAAGGCCGAGAAGAGCACCGTGGTCTCGAAGCTCGGCACGATGAAGGCAGGCCAGGAATTCAAGGGCCGCCCGCCGATGTTCAGCGGGTACTCGATGACGGAGGACCAGTACTGCAGCCCCCAGCCCGCGAGGAGCCCCGTGATCCCCCCCGCGAGCACGATCCGGGGGACGCGGGAGCGGCCGATGTGCAGCGCCTCGATCAGCTCCTCGATCGGATACGGGGTGTAGGCGTCGAGCTTGCGGTAGCCGGCGGCGTGCACGTCGTGGGCGGCCTCGACGATAGCGTCCGCGCTGTGGAACTCGGCGAGCAGTCCGTAGATCGCGGGGCGGCTCATGCCTTCCCCTCCCTGGGCTGCGCCCCCGGTAGCAGCGTCCGCATCTCGAAGATCGAGATCGCGGGCAGGAAGCGGATGAAGAGGAAGAACAGCGTCGCGAAGAGCCCGAGCGTCCCGATGAAAGTCGACCAGTCGAAGACCGTCCCCCGGTAGTTTCCCCACGAGGAAGGCAGGAAGTCGCGGTGGAGGCTCATCACGATGATCACGAAGCGCTCGAGCCACATCCCGACGGAGACGACGAGCGACACGAAGAAGAGATAGGGCACGTTCGTGCGCAGGCTCTTGACCCAGAGCGTGTTGATGACGACGACGTTGCACAGGATGAGCGACCAGTAGGCCCAGGAGTAGGGCCCCAGCGCGCGGTTGACGAGGAGGAACTTCTCGTAGGTGTTCCCGCTGTACCAGGCAGTGAAGGCCTCCATCATGTAGCCATAGCCCACCACGAGGCCGGTGGCGAGCATGACCTTGGCCATGTTCTCGATGTGCCGCATGGTGACGAAGTCCTGCAGGCCATAGGCCCAGCGCAGCGGGATCGCGAGGATCAGCACCATTGCGAAGCCGGCGTAGATCGCCCCCGCCACGAAGTAGGGAGGGAAGATCGTCGCGTGCCAACCGGGGACGATGCCCACCGAGAAGTCCAGGCTCACGACACTGTGGACGGAGACGACGAGCGGGGTCGACAGCGCGGCCAGGATCAAATAGGCGGTCTCGTAGTTGTTCCAGTGGCGCGCGGAGCCGCGCCACCCGAGGGCGAAGACACCGTAGAGGATCTTCGCCCCCCGGTTCTGGGCGCGGTCACGGAGGGTGGCGAGGTCGGGGACCATCCCCACGTACCAGAACAGGAGCGACACCGTCGCGTAGGTCCCGACCGCGAACACGTCAAAGATGAGGGGGCTGCGGAAGTTGGGCCATAGCCCCATCGTGTTCGGGTAGGGGAAAAGCCAGTAGGCCCCGACCCAGGGCCGCCCCATGTGGAAGATCGGATAGAGCGCGGCGCAGGCCACCGCGAAGAGGGTCATCGCCTCCGCGAAGCGGTTGATCGACATGCGCCACTGCTGGCGCAGCAGCAGGAGGATCGCGGAGATGAGGGTGCCCGCGTGGCCGATCCCGATCCACCAGACGAAGTTGATGATGTCGAAGCCCCAGCCCACGGGCACGTTCACGCCCCAGATTCCGACCCCCTTCGCGACCAGCCAGGTCAGTGTGGCGAGGAGCATCATCAGGACCGAGAACGAGATCGCGAAGCCGAAGAACCAGCCGAGCGGCGTCTTCTTCTGCAGGACGATGCTGGCGATCTTGTCGGTGACGGTGACGAAGGTGTGGCCGGGGCCGACCACCGGCTGCTCGACGTGGTGCGTGCTAGCCATGGCCGCCTTCCTCGCGGGGGGAGGGGATCTCGGTATTGGGGTTCCGTAGCGCGGCGAGGTAGCTCGTGCGGGGCCGCGTCTGCAGCTCGGTGAGAAGGGCGTAGTTCCGCGCGCCCGCCTTGAGCTTCGCGACCCGGCTTTCGGGGTCGTTCACGTCGCCGAACACGATCGCCTGCGCGGGGCAGGCCGCCTCGCAGGCGGTCACGATGTCGCCGTCCCGGATCTCCCGCCTCTCGTTCTTGGCGTCGATCCGGGCCCGGCTGATGCGCTGCACGCAGTAGGTGCACTTCTCCATGACGCCGCGCGAGCGCACCGTGACCTCGGGGTTGCGCATCATCTTGAAGGTGGGCGTCGTCCAGTCCTGGTAGAGGAGGAAGTTGAACCGCCGGACCTTGTAGGGGCAGTTGTTCGAGCAGTAGCGCGTCCCCACGCAGCGGTTGTAGACCATCTCGTTCAGGCCTTCCTCGCTGTGCACGGTGGCCGCCACCGGACAGACCACCTCGCAGGGGGCGTTCTCGCAGTGCATGCAGAGGACGGGCTGGTGGACGGTCTCCGGGCTCTCCGAGGGGCCCTGGTAATAGCGGTCGATGCGGATCCAGTGCATCTCGCGGCCGCGGCCGACCTGGTCCTTTCCCACGACGGGGATGTTGTTCTCGGCCTGGCAGGCGGTGACGCAGGCGTTGCAGCCCACGCAGGCGCTCATGTCGATCGCCATGCCCCAGGCCCGCCCTTCGTACCTGTGCTCGGGGTAGAGCGAGAGGCCCGGCTCGGGCTCGTGCCCGGCTCTCCGGATGACGTGGGGATCGGCCGCGAACTCGGCGAGCGTGGCCGCGCGCACGACGTGGCGCGCCTCCGCCTGCACGTGCTCCGGCTGCTCGATCGTCCAGTGGTCCTGGGTGCAGGCGATCCGCGTCGTCTCCCCCGTGGGAACCACCTCCAGCGCGTCGCCGAACCAGGGGGCGTCGTTCGTGCGGATCGCGTAGGCGTTGAAGCCGACGCCGCTCCCGACGCGTCCGGCGCGGGAGCGGCCATGGCCGAGGTGGACGGTGACGGCGCCGTCGGGATGGCCGGGGAGGATCCACACCGGGGCCTTGATCGAGCGCCCGCGGTAGCGCAGCTCGATCACCTCCGTGACGTGGCCTCGGGCCGTTTGCTCGACGCGGAAGCCTCCGAGCGCCTGCGCGGTGCGTGGGCTCACGAGCGCGGCGTTGCCCCAGGTGAGCTTGGTGAGCGGCTTCGGCAGCTCCTGCAGCCAGCCCAGGTTGGCGAAGCGCCCGTCGTGGACGGCGGGATCGGTGCGGAAGGCGATCTCGAGCCCCGAGGGCATTGGCGAGGCGGCGCGCGAGGGGGCCTTGGTCCACTCTCCCCCTCTCACTCGCACCGCCTTCTCGGGCAGGGCGGTGCCGGCCACGATCCCGTCGTGCAGGGCCCGGTTCCAGCGCTTCTCGAAACCCGACTCCCCCAGCTTCTCCTTCCAGTGGTTGCGGACGATGTCGTAGCCCTTCTGCTCGGGCCGCGCGCCGAAGACGGCCAGGACCTCGTGGGGGCTCCTCCCGTCGTAGAGGGGCGCGATGAGGGGCTGGACGATGGACACCGTGCCGTCCGCCGCCCGCGCGTCGCTCCAGCTCTCGAGCGGGTGTGCAGCCGGCAGGTGCCAGTGGCACCGTTCCGCGGTCTCGTCGAGGTACAGGCCGTGGTGGATCCGGAGCGCCACCTTGTCGAGCGCCTCCGCGAAGCCGATGTCGGCGGGAGCGGCGTAGACGGGGTTCACGTCGAGGAGGAGGAGCACCTCGACGCTGCCCGCCGTCATCTCGCGCACGAGCTCCGCGAGCGCGGCTCGCTCTCCGCCCGGCTGCGCCTCGGCGGCGGCGGTGTAGGTCACGGTCGTGCCCACCGCGCCCAGGGCCTCGTTGATCGCGTGAGCGATCGCGTGGAGGGCGGCGGGCTGGGTCTCCCCGGCGAGGACGAGCGCCCGCGCGCCCGCGCGCCGCAGGTCGGCCGCGAGCGGCTCCACCCAGGGGTGAGGGACGCCGCCCTCGACCCCGAGCCCGAGGGCCGCCGCCAGCGCGCGCGCGAAGCCCTCGATCTCCGAGCTGCGCAGCGCGAGACGGTGGTCGGCGCTCGCGCCGGTGAGGCTCGGCGAGCCCTCGACGACGTAGAGCCGGTTCATCTCCGGCTTCTCGGGGTCGACCTTGCGCCGTGAGGTGAACTCCCGCACCAGCCGCAGGCTCGCGGGGTGGGAGGCGACGAAGTCCGCCTCGAGGCTCAGCACCACGTCGGCGCGGTGGAGCCGGGGCTGGGGCTCGACCGCCTCTCCGAAGGCCATCACCGCCCCCGCCCGCGCGGCGTCGCGGTCGGCGGGCTCCCAGCTCACCCAGCGGGCGGCGGGGTACTCGGCGAGGATCGCCTGGATCTGTGCCGTGAGCGCGGGCGAGGTCACCCGTCCGGTGAGGATGCGCAGCCCCGCCCCCTGGCCGGGCTTCTGGCGGCCGAGGGCCTCCCGGGCCGCGGCCCGGAACTGCGCCCAGGTCCGCTCCTGCCCCGCGAAGAGGACGCTCTTCGCGCGGTCGGGATCGTAGAGCCCGAGCACGTGCGCCTGGCCGAAGACATCGGTGCCGCCGAGGCTCATCGGGTGGTCGGGATTGCCCTCGACCTTCGTCGGACGTCCTTCGTGGCTCTCGACGAGGACGCCGCGGGCGTAGCCGTCGTGGGCGACCGCGCTCGCGAAGAAGAGCGGCCGGCCCGGCACGAGCTGCTCGGGCTGCCGGACGTAGGGGACGATCCTCTCCTCCGGCTGCTTGGTGCAGGCGGTGAGGCCGCCCAGGGCCAGCGAGGCGCCCATGAGGGTCAGGAACTCGCGACGGCCCCTCGGGTCCTCGAAGACGGAGGCTTGCTCCGGGAACTCCCGACGCAGGAGCTCGAGAAAGGCCGGCGTCTCCTTCAGCTCCTCCAGGCTCTTCCAGTAGCGGGGCGCAACGGTGCCGCCTGCCCTTCGGCGCAGGGTGTCGGGCACGGCGGGGACGTGTTCGCGGCTCATCGATGGCACGTGGAGCAGGTGACCTGCGTCTCGACCCCGTAGTCCTTCGCGAGCTTCCGTCCGCGCTCCACCTGGTTGGCGGGCGGCTCCCAGCCGCTGTTGAAGACCTCGCTTCGCGGCCGGAGGAAGCGCTCCGGGCGTCGATGGCACTCCAGGCACCACTCCATGAGCAGCGACGCCTCCTGCCGCAGGAGCGGCATCCGGTCCACTCTCCCGTGGCAGGTCGAGCAGCCCACTCCCTTGTTCACGTGGGCGCTGTGGTTGAAGTAGACGAAGTCGGGAAGATCGTGCACCTTGACCCACTGGAGAGACTCGTCGCTCCGTAGGCTCGCCCGCACCGGCTCCAGCATCGGGCTCTCCTTCCAGATCTGCGAGTGGCAGTTCATGCAGGTCTTGGTCGGAGGGATCCCGGCGCTCGCCGACCTCTCGACCGCGGTGTGGCAGTAGCGACAGTCGATCCCCATGCCCCCGACATGGTGGGCGTGGCTGAAGGGGACGGGCTGCGCGCGCACTTCGTGCTGGCGGGTCACGATCGGCGAGCGGGCGATCACGCCCAGGAGCAGGGCGAGCCCGCCGCCCGCGGCGAGAGCCCCGACGACGATGCTGGTCTTGGCGACGGCGTTTGCCGCCGGGTGGAAGACCTGGGCCATCTCTCCACTACGCTACAGGACGCCGGTGCGCGTTGCGCAAGCTCGCTTCTCTTCTGTCGCGGGGTTCCCGCCCACCTTTCAGTCGTCGGTGGGGACTAGTTCGCAGAGACTAGTACACGCGCGCGACCAGCGTCAACCCGCAGTGATCCCGAGCGCGGCTCCCCGCCGTCGCGCGAGGGATCCACCGCGCGGGGCGGACGAGACCGCGGACCCCTCGGACCAGCGAGCCGGGAAGGCGGGTCCTCGGGATGACGTCAGGTCCCAAACAGACGGTCGCCGAAGTCGCCGAGCCCGGGGAGGATGAACTTCCGCTCGTTGAGCCCCCGGTCGAGAGCCGCGGCGTAGATCTCGGCCCCGGGCACGGCCTGCTCGAGGTGCGACACGCCTTCCGGCGCCGCCACCACCGAGAGCAGCCGAACCCGGCGCGCGCCGCGCTCGGCGAGGCCCTCGAGGGCGAGGGCGGCGGAGCCCCCGGTGGCGAGCATGGGGTCGAGCAGATAGACGTAGGCGTCGGCGAGGTCGCTCGGCACCTTCTCATAGTAGCGCCGCGCGACCGCGGTCGTCTCGTTGCGCTCGAGACCGAAGTAGCCGACGTGGGCGGTGGGGACGAGCTCGAGAAAGGCGTCCAGCATCCCGATTCCGGCGCGCAGCACGGGCACCGCCACCACCCGACCCGTGAGACGGCGCACCCGTGCCCTCTCGAGCGGGGTCTCGACCTCGACCTCGGCGGTGGGAAGGTCGCGCGTCGCCTCCGCCGCGACGAGGAGGCTGAGGCGCCGTGCGAGGCGGCGGAACTCGTCGGAGGGCGTCCGGCGGTCGCGCAGCGCGGCGAGCACGTCGTCCACGAGAGGGTGAGCGACGAGATGCAGCGGCATGGCGGCGGAGGATACCACGGCCTCGGTGGTATACTGCGACGGTTTTCGAAGCGATGCGTCTCCCGCCCGACGAGATCCTCTTCATCTCCCGCAAGATCGTGAAGACGCTCGTGGCCGAGGGTCGGCTCGAGGTGGACGACGAGACGCGGGTCGCGGACGGGATCGCCCGCGTCATCACCGACGAGCTCCTCATCGAGGACCGCCTCAACGAGGAGGTGCGCGAGGTGCTCGCCCAGCACACCGCCCAGATGGAGCGCTCCGACATCACCTACTCGGAGATGTTCAAGAAGGTCAAGCGCGAGCTGGCGAGGAAGAAGGGGATCATCCTGTGAGGCTCTCCCGGGAGAAGGTGCTGCGCCTCTCGCACCTGATCCTCGGGTACCTCGACCACGACGACGAGGTCGAGTACTTCGACGAGCCCCAGCGGATCCGGCAGACGATCGTCAAGCTCATCACGGATGAAATGAAAGCGGACGAGGCCATCGACGCCCTCGTGCGACGCAAGATCGAGAGCCAGCGAAAAGTGATCGTGGAAGGCTCCGACGAGTGGGAGGTCCTCTACCGCAAGTACTACGAAGAGGAGCTGTCCCGGCACCGCAAGGTGATGCCGTGGCGGTGAGGCTCGGGCGCGCACCCCGTCTGCGGTCCTCGCACCGCTCGTCGCGCCCTACGACCCTATCGCGCAGGATCTGGACGCGCGGTTGCTGCCACCCTCTCGGGCGCACCTGCTCGGCACCGACGACCTGGGGC
>Ga0209619_10000671_pt1 | contig 24512 bp, 18 predicted proteins | sample Rifsed16ft3_FD_184011 | JGI IMG/M metagenome (GOLD analysis project Ga0209619, IMG submission 184011) | Soil microbial communities from Rifle, Colorado, USA - sediment 16ft 3 (version 2) | ecosystem: Environmental > Terrestrial > Deep subsurface > Rock core/Sediment | place: Rifle, Colorado... | reverse complement strand
CCACGGGGGATCCCAGAGGGTCATTCCACGGGGAATACGTTCGCGCCTGACCTCGCTCGGCGGAGTAACGGATCCGACGTTCTGAGCGCGCTGCGGAGCGTGCTCAGCCCGAATCGCATTCCCAGGGGAATACCGGCCGTGAAGGTACCCGAGGCGGGCTACGCGAGCCGGCCCCTGACGCAGCGAGGCGGGCGACCCGAGCCGGGCGGCCCGAGGTCAGGCCGCCCGCGGCGTGAGGATCGCCTGGGCTACTCGACCAGGCCGACCGCCGTCAGCTGGAAGACGAAGTCCTGGTCGTTCAGCACGTTGACGGTGCCGCTGTTCCCGTCGATCTTGAAGTCGTAGGCGATGACCTGGTCGAGGGTGAGCGTGCCGCCATTCCCGTTTGCTTTCACCTGCCCCAACGGGATGTAGATCGTGCCGCGCACCTGGACCCCGGTGCTGCTGCCGTTGAGCGTGAGGTCGTCACCGGGGACATCGATCGTGCGGTCCTGATAGAAGACGAGCCCGTTGAAACACGAGTTGGGCACTGGATTGTCCGAGCAATCACCGGTCACGGGTGCCTTGAGCGGGTAGAGATCCAGCTGGACGCCGGAGCCGTTCAGCCTGATGTCACCGGCGCAGCGGAACTGGAACCACTGCGTGTACTCGTTCACCTTATTCAAGGGGTCGTACGGATTCGAGAGGTCGTCGTCCGGGATGAGGACCGGATCCGTCGTGTCCGGGTTGGGGAAGTTCGCCGTGGTCCCTCCGCCGGCCCACCAGGCCCACAACGACTGGCACCAGTCGTGGACGTAGAGGTCGTCCTCGGTCATGAGGGGATCCGGATCGTTGAGGTCGTCCTGTGCTTCCGTGTTGTAGAAGAGGACGCCGAAGTCGAGTGCCGTCCCACCCGAGGAGACCGAGCGCACCACGACCCCGTTGGCGCCGTAGCGCATCCCGCCGCCGCCGAGGTAGTAGATGCCGGGCTCCAGGTAGTACGTGCCGCCTTGCAGGACGAGGCCGCCGGGGTAATAGCCTGGGTACAGGCGCCAGGTCGTGCTCTGATAGCTCGAGTCGAACTGGCAGGTCGCCGGCTCGTCCCAGGTGGCGGCCGGGTACCAGTACACGGGTGTGGCCGGCGGAGGGACGCTCAGGTTCGGATCGACCGTGCCCTGGCAGCCTTTCGGGATGCCGTAGGGGTGTGGTGTTCCGCCTACCTGGACCGGCGGGTTCGGGTAGGACGGGATAGCGGGATCGGGCAGGCCGAGCAGTGGATCGGCCATGGCCGAGACGCCCTCGTTCTGCACGCAGTTGAGGACACCACCCCCGCTGTCCTGGATCCCACCCACGACGTTGCAGGCGCCGTTCGGCACGACAACATTGATGACGCCCTGGCCGCTGCGCTTGAGCGCACTGTCGGGGCAGGTGGAGTTGACCTGGATGTTCCCCCACGAAGTGATCTGTCCCTGGCCGGTCACCTGGATGGCTTGGCATCCCGTGGGATCGAGCGCGAGCATCGAGAAGGGAGCCCCTCCTCCCGACCCGTTGGTGGCCACCGCCCTCGCCCCGACGTCCCAGTTGAGCAGGCCGATGACCCGGGCGAAGAGGGACGGTTCCACCGACGAGATGATCACCTCGATGAACCCGTCGCGGCCTGCGTTCGGGCCGGACGCGGGCGGGATGTTGACCACGACCTCCTCACCCTCGAGGCCGTCGGTGTAGCCGTTGGCGGCGGCTACGTTGAACGCGGCCGCCTCTGCGGTCACGACGTCGCGCGGCAGGTCCAGGTAGCGCACCCCCGCGAGCGCCGCGGCGTCCGCGGCGTCCTGCTGGTCGCGGTGTTCGGCCAGCACCATACCGCCGTCGAAGGCCAGGGCCGCGAAGAGGAGCAGCGTGATCAGGCCTCCCGCGAACAGGACGAGGACCTGTCCCCGCTGGCTCCCACTGCGGTCGGTCATGGACGAGCGATCAGTTGTTGATGACAAGGGTCGACTCCGCGCTAACCGTGATGTCCGGGATGATGGGGATGAGCGGCTCGTACGTGAAGGCCACGGCGATCCTGACCCTCTCGCCTCGATGGTTGTTCGTGTCCCAGAACGGCTCCTCGAAGACGAGGCCGCTGGTGCCGGGCAGGTCGATGGCTGCATCGCGAACCGCCTCCTTCACATGGTCGCCGTCCGGGTCACAGGTGTTCGTTCCCTTCCACGCTGGGTTCGGCCCGCTCGGGCCACCCGTGAGCGGCAAGCAAGAGTCGTTGGCGTTGCTGCCGTGCACGATCGCGTAGCGCGCCCCCTCGCGGGTCGCCGAGCTGAGCATCTCGTAGTAGAAGATGAAGCGGCCGGCCTCCATGATCGCGAGCATGAAGAGGAAGAAGAACGGCGCGACGAGCGCGAACTCGGCGAGCGCCTGGCCGAGCGACCTCGACCTCGGAGATCTCATGGCGTCGGCGCCGGTGTCGCCGTGGAAGGTGCACCGGGGATCTCGAGGTCGGACATCGCGAAGACGCTGTCACGCACGACCGTCAGCTGGGAGGGGAACCCGATCTCGACGTCCCGCACCGAGATGCTGAGCGGGATCATCAGATCGAAGGCGTGCGTCAACGTGACCTTCACGCGGCAGGGCGGCTCACGGCCCGCGTCGGCACAGGTGGGGTCGTTGGTCACGTCGACGCCGAGGTCGTCGACCAACGCGTACTCGAACGAGGGATTCGTGCAGGTCTCGTGGTCGACGGTGCCCGGCGGCTCCTCGTAGTCGGGGGTATTGCTTGCTGCGGTGCACGCGTGCTCGACCATCCCCGCGACGGTCTTCGCGCGGTTGGAGAGAGGATCCGACTCGTCGCCGATCCAGTTGGACGACTGCCACGAACCCCAGTCGGCCGCCTCGCGAGCCGCCGACTCGACCGACAGGATGGTGGTGTAGACCCGCGCGAGGTCGATCACCGCGACGAAGATGACGAACATGAGCGGCAGGATCAGGGCGAACTCGGCGAGCGACTGCCCGGCCGAACGACGCCTCTGGTGTTGGTTGTTCGTGATCAGGGTCCGCCTCCCGGGGATCCAGCGATCCGTCACTCCCGGCCGCGTTGAGCGGCCTGTCCCGTAGGGGTCAGGCCTCTGCGACGGGCGGGATCGTAGCAGCGCCACCTTGCGAGTGGCCTTGCCGGTGCGCTCAGCACTATTGCGTAGCGCACAGCGGCGTTGCCGCATCGCACCGCTTGAGGGGACGGCGGCCGATGCCGGTCGACCGCCGCCTCCACGGGGACAGGCGCAGGCACGCGTTCACGACGACGGGATGGTCGGCTCGAAGAGGCGCGGGTACGCCGCCTCGGGCCCCGTGTACACCTGCCTGACGGGCGCGCCACCCACGAACCGAAGGGTCCAGCTGACGAGCTGGCCGAGCCCCTGGTGGCCGGGCTGGCCGGCGAGGGTGACGTTGTCGTGCGGGGCGTACGTGACGCCGGTCCACGTCAGGGCAGCCCCGGCGTTGATCTTGATGACCTGGCTGCTGTTGTCGGAGGCCACGCTCATGTACTGCGCGCGCTTGATCACGTAGACGGCCACGCCGATGTTGTGGTTGTCGTCATTCAGGCCGGTCTGGTAGACCCACTGGCGCTGGGGGTTGCTCCAGGTGTACGGAGATCCACCCCCCGTCAACCAGGCCGCCAGGCGGCAGCTCGAAGCGAGGCAGTTGACGACCGCTCCCTGGTTGGGTGCAAGCGGGGTCGGTGTCAGGCCCAGGTTCAGGGCGACGAGCCCGCCGCCGATGACGTTGAGCTGGTTTTGCGCGTCGCCGCTGGGCGCGGGACGCAACACGAGCGTCACCCCGTCCCCCACGATCATGGCGTCCTCTTGCACGTCGATGGGGCCGTCGACGTAGAAGATCCCTGGCTGCTGGCCCTGCGGCACGGCCGTCGGCGTCTGGCCCGCGCCACCACCGCCCTTGCCCTTGCCTTTCCCCTTCCCGCCGCCCGGCGAGTTCCAGTCGGACCAGTTGGAGACGGGGTCCAGGATCAGGCACTCGCCACTGTCGACGCGGATGCTCGTGTAGTAGCCGGGCCCGATCCGCGGCGAGTCCGGCTCACAGGCGAGCGCCTGGTTGCCCCGCCCGGTCGTGCCCCCCGGGTCGGAGTTCACGACCCGGATCTGCCCGTTCCGCAGGCCGCGCGGTACGGACGCGGTCGGCCTGCCCTGCGGATCGACCCCCGCCGGCAACGGGTAATCGGGGTCCTCGATGTAGGTCGGGAGTGGGTCCGGTTCGTTGGCCACATAGGCGGGGTTCCCGTTCGCCCCGCTGTTCACCTGGCCGTAGGTCCAGCACTGGTTGCCGCACGAGACCCACTGCGTCAGGTATGTGTCGGCCTCGTTGTCGGTCTGCCCGCGGACCCACAGCTGGGCGTCGGAGTTCACCTTCATGTTCCAGTTGTCACCGATGTCGCCGGCCACGACCTCGAGGCGGCTGTTCGTCCCGGCGATCGTGATGTCCCACTGGATGCTGGAGGGAGCCTGACCCGGTCGGCGGAGGGTGATCACCGCCCAGGCGTTCGGGAAGGCGCCGGCGGTCGCCCAGCCGGTGATCGTGCGGTCGGTGATGCACTGGCCGTTGAGGGCGCAGAAGACCCGGCTGAAGAAGGCGTCCCGGACGCGGTCGACGCGGGCCCAGATCTTGCGCTGGTCGTTGGGGTAGATGCCGACGTACGCGTTGCCGGACCCGCCGGGCGGCGTGGAGACCCATACGACGTACGGATCCCCGCCGTCGGGGGCGGGCAGGACGACCGGCTCGTCCTGGAGCGTGTTGATCAGCGCGTAGCCGTCCATGGCGGCATCGTCGAGGTCGAGACGGAGGGCGTCATCGATGTAGCGCCACGTCTCGCGTCGGGCGCAGAACGGCTTCGAGGCCGCCCCGCATGCCTCGGTGAGCGGCCGGGTGAGGAACGGCGCGCCGGCCAGCGTGGCCGCGTCGGTGACGTTCTGGTACAGCCGTCGGAAGCTCAACCAGCTGCCGAAATCGACGACCAGGGCGGTGAGCCCGAGGAAGACGATCAGGCTGAGGGCGAAGAGCGCGAGGATCTGCCCCCGCGCGCGGTCCCGGCCAGCAGGCAGGGTGCTCTCGACCCTCGGTGACCGCGCCGACCGGCGGAACGCGATCACGCGCACGCCTCCAGCGGCGGCGCCGACCCGAGGGGCGGGTTCTCCACGCGCATCGCCTCGCTCGTGATCAACGTGAACGCGCCGTCCGACGCGCCGTCGATCGCGTCGAGGATGACGTCCACGAACGGGACGAAGAGCGGGTGGGCGTACGTCGCCGACACGGTCAGGCGGACCGAGTACGCGTCGCTGGTGTCCTGGTACATGCAGTACGTGACGCTGCTGGCGGAGAGGTTGGCCGCGCTGTAGGCCGCCACGTGGCCGGGGAGGGCGGTCCCGGTGAGGTAGGCCTCGACCTCGTCGGCGGGTGCGCCGTCATTGGTCGGGACGGTCGACCCGAAGCGGGCGACCTCGCGGACGCCGTTGGTGAGGCCGATGTGGGCCGAGAGCAGGACCCCGAACTGCACGAGCCCGAAGAAGATGAGCAGGAAGACGGGGATGACGAGAGCGAACTCGGCGAGGGCTTGCCCCTCGGCCCCGCGCCGGCACCGTGCGCTCACGACTCGGCGGTCTCCCTCTCCCGGTATCGGCGAGTCTTTCCTGACTGGGCGGGGGGAGGCGTCCCTGACGTGCCCTCGCGGCCTCCCCCGCTGCGTAGAGGCTGCCACCGCCACCTTTCAGCGCACCTTACCCCATCGCACCCCGGTCACGCCTCTTCGATCCGTTCGGCCGGCAGGCTGAAGGCGAGGGTCGCCCCCGGGCCGTCCGTGGGGGCGATCCACAGTCGGCCGCCCATCGCCTCGACAAGCCCGCGCGCCACGCTGAGGCCGAGCCCCGTGCCCCCGGCCCCGCCATCGCCGAGGCGGGAGAACCGCTCGAAGACGCGGGACCGATCGTCCTCGGGGATGCCCTGCCCGTGGTCGCGCACCGTGACGACCAGCCAGTCGCCGGTGGGCAGGTCGTCCATCCCGGCGCCGGCGCGCACGGTCACGGCGATCGGCGGATGCCCGTACTTCATGGCGTTGTCGAGGAGGGCCCAGACCACCTGGTCGACGCGGTCCCGGTCGGCGGCCGCCAGCCACCCCGAGGCCTCGTCGCGCAGGGCGAACCCGTCGTCGCCGTGGCCCAGGCTTTCCCAGGCCCGGGCGACGAGCGGCGCCGGGGCGAAGACCTCGATCTTCGGGCGCAGCGTGCCCGCCTCGAGCCGCGAGACGGTGAGGAGCTGGTCCACCAGCCGCGAGAGGCGCTCGCTCTGCTCGACGATGATCGCGAGACGGCGATCCGGCCGTGCTGCCGCCTGCTCGGCGAGCTGTCCGGCGATCGCCCGGATGGTCGTGAGCGGCGTCTGGAGGTTGTGGCTCACGCCGCGCAGGAACTCGCTCTTCGTCTCCGAGAGGCGCTCGACCTCCCCGAACAGCTGTGCGTTGCGGATCCCGGCCGCCAGCTCGATCGCGAAGAGCTCGAGGAGATCCTGGTCGGCCTGCGCCCATTCGCGGGTCGGCGGGATCGTGGTCCACAGCGTGCCGACCGGCTCGCCGGCCGCGCGAAGGAGGGTCGGGAAGGCCCAGGGCTCGCCGGGCACGTGGTCCTCGACGACGGTCGGTCGGGGAGCCGACTCGGGACCGGCCAGGCTGACCGAGACCGCGGTGAATCCGAACGCCTTGGCGGCGGCGGCCGGCGCGGCAGATAGCACGGCATCGAGCCCCCGGTTCGGGGCCAGCTCGGCGATCGCCCCGAGCACCAGCCCGAGTGATCGGTTGCGTGCGGCGAGCGCGTCGGCCAGCCGGTTGTGGCTGGCAGCCACGGCCGCGAGCTCGTCCTCGCCCTCCACGGGAAGGCGCTCGTCCAGGTGGCCGGCTTCGAGTCGCGACACCGCGGCCGAGAGCGACCCGAGCGGGCGGACCATCACCCGGGCGAGCACCCAACCGATGAGGAGAGCCAGCGCGATGCCGAACCCCAGGACAAGGGCAAGGAGCGTCCCGACGTCGAGGTCGGCGGAGAGCGGTCCGGCCTGGAGGGCCGCCAGCTCCACGTAGCCCTCGCGGACGCCATCGGTGCCCGTGACGGTCGCGAAGACCGAGGTGACGCCACCACGGTGCACGAGGGCATGGGCGGCGGCGGGAGGTGGGTCGGGAAGGACGCCTGAGGCGAGCGTCGTGTCGCTCCTCCCGCGCAGCGCACCCTCGCTGTCGTAGACGGCCACCGTCAGACCGATCTGGGCCGCGACGCGGGCGGCGGTCGCGGCGTCGAGCGTCGCGTCCGAGAGCTGCGCGGCGACCGCTTTGGCGGCGCCGGTCAGGCGCTGGTCCGCCTCACCGCGCATGGCTGCCGTGAGGGCGCCGAGAGCGAGTGCCAGCGCGAGGAGGGGTACGAGCGCCGCCCCGACCATCGCCAGGGTGAGCCGCGTGCGATACGGCAACCTGGCCAGGGCGGAACGCATCAGTGCCCCGCTGCAGTCGGGTCGGAGCCGCCCCCGGCCGGTCGTGCCAGCGTCCCGGCAGGATCGGGGGCCGGCACGAGCCGGTATCCGACGCCACGCACGGTGAGCAGGTGGACCGGACGTTCGGCCTGGACCTCGATCTTGCTGCGCAACCGGCGGATCGTGACCCACAGGTACGACGGGTTGGCGAGCTCGGTATCCGACCAGCCGCGTGTCAGGAGCGTTTCGCTGGAGACGACGGTGCCCAGATTCGCCGCCAACGCGTACAGGAGGCGCACCTCGGTCGGCGTGAGCCCGACGGCGCGTCCGTCGACGATCGCCTCGCGGCGGTGGAGGACGAGGGTGAGGTGGGGTCCGAGGACGAGCGCCTGGCGGGGCACGCGGTCGCCGAGGCGCCGCAGGACCCGCGTCACGCGCGCCCGCAGCTCGGGGTAGTGGAACGGTTTCGTGATGTAGTCCTCGGCCACGCGTTCGAGGGCGTCGGCCTTGCTGTCGCCCGTGTCGATGGCGCTGAGCACGATGATCGGCAGGTCGGCCCGCTCCTTGACCCGGCCGGCGAGCGTGAGCCCGTCCATCTCGGGCATGAGGAGGTCGATGATCAGGAGGTCGGGCCACTCCTCGTCGAGCCGGCGCAGGGCTTCGCCACCGTTCCGCGCGGTCGTCACGGCGAAACCGTCGTCGCGCAGCCGGTCGGCCAGGAAGACGAGAAGGTGGGGATCGTCGTCGACGAGCAGGATCCGCGGCCGACCCGTGGCGGAGGAGGCTGACACTCCGCCCGAGTATAGGCAGGCCGGAGGCCTCGGCGATGGCCGCGACGATGACCGGGATCGCGTCGTCCTGTCGTTCGAGACCCGGACACGGCGAGGGACGGGTCCGCTCCCGGAGGTCCGAGCCGACAGGCGGCCCGTGGCGAGAGCTCCAGGCCGACGCCCACACCTGCCAGTTGGCGGGCTGGGGCCGGGGCCTACACCTGCCAGTGGGCGGGCCGGGGCCCAGCGGCTCAGGGCAACGATCATGGCGCGGGCCGACAACTTTCCACCATCAGTGAACAGAGAGCCCGCGGTGCGCCAGGTCCCATCCCGCCAGCCGGCCTGGCCCGACCGATGGAACGAGGCGGAGACTCGTCTCGACGCTCGCCGGTAGGGGCCAGCGGGGGATGGCCCTGCGGAGGGCGCTCCCGTCCCTGGCCCAGCGGTGCCGGGTGGCCCTCCGGGGCGGCTGAACGACGCACCGGACCACCCGGATGTTCAGTCATGCTGGAAAGACGTCGGGCAGAACGCGGGAGCTGTGCCACAACCTGGTCCGACCGCACCAGGCGCGGGGCTCCTCACTCCCGCCGAATGGCTCGCTCGTCACGGCTCGTGGGGCGGCCAGGCGCAACGGCCGACCACACAGGACCAGCGGGCGCCTCGCGTTGACCCTGCGGAAAAGCGCGTGCTATAGTCCCGCGCGATTGCCGGTCCCGTGGCCGTTCCACGACCCGTAGCCGGCAGTATCGATTTCCCACCCTTCGAGGAGTCGCCATCAGTCGAGACCTTCGCGTGAACGAGATGATCCGCGTGCCCCAGCTGCGGGTCGTCGATGAGGATGGAGGCCAGCTGGGCGTCATGCCCACGAACGAGGCCCTCCGTCTTGCGCAGGAGAAGGGCTACGACCTGGTGGAGGTCGCTCCGATGGCCGCCCCGCCGGTGGCGCGCCTTCTCGACTACGGCCAGTACAAGTACGAGCTGACGAAGCGCGAGAAGGAAGCGAAGCGACGGCAACGCGCCGTCACGTTCAAGGAGATCAGGCTCAAGCCGCAGATCGGCCAGCAGGACTTCGAGACCAAGGTGCGGCGGGCGATCCAATTCCTCGAGGAGGGCGATCGGGTGAAGGTGGCGGTCCAGTTCCGCGGTCGCCAGCTGACCCACGCGCACCTCGGCCGGGACCTCCTGGCGAGGTTCGGGGAGCAGATCAAGGAACATGGCGTCATCGAGCGCCAGCCGCTCCTCGAGGGGCGAGCCATGTCGATCGTCGTCGCCTCGAACCACAAGCCCAAGACGCGCCCCGTGGCCGCTCCCCAGGCGGCTGCGGTACAGGCGCCCGCCACGGAGTGAACGCCGCATGCCGAAGATGAAGACCCACAAGGGCACGGCCAAGCGTTTCCGCGTGACCGGCAGCGGCAAGATCGTTCGCGTCAAGGCCTGGCGCGGACACCATCTCGAGATCAAGTCGTCGAGCCGCAAGCGTCGCTACGCCGGCAAGGCGGTCGTCGGCAAGGTCCACGCCGGGCAGATCCGGCGGCTCCTGCCGTACCTGTAGGAGGCGCGCCCCGTGGCACGTGTCAAGCGCGGCGTCCCGGCCCACCGGCGTCACAAGCGCCTGCTCAAGCAGGCCGAGGGCCGGCGTGGGACGCGCTCCAAGCTCATTCGACCCGCCCGTGAGGCGCTCATGCACGCCCTGGCGTACGCGTACGTCGGGCGCAAGGAGCGCAAGCGCCAGCTCCGCGCGCTGTGGATCGTCCGCCTCAACGCCGCCGCCCGACAGAACGGGCTCACCTACGGCAACCTCATCGCCGGCCTGCGCCGCGCCGGCGTGACCCTCGACCGGAAGGTCCTGGCCGACATCGCGGTGCGCGACGCGGTCACCTTCGCCCGGATCGCCGACGTCGCCCGGGGCTCCTGAAGCCCCGCCGGCATCCGCCGACCCACCGCGCCCGCGAGGCGGCGACCTTTGGACATCGATGCCCTGACCCGGCAGCTGCAAGCGCTGCTTGACGCTGCCCTCGCGGCCGTCGCCGGCGCCGACACGCCCGACGCGGTCGAGGAAGTCGGGCTCACGTACCTCGGGCGGAAGGGGGAGCTGACCGCGGCGCTGCGCGGGATCGGCGCCCTGCCGGCCGAAGCGCGTCCCCAGGCCGGACAGGTCGCCAACCGGGTGCGCGAGCAGGTGGAGGCCGCGCTGTCCGAACGCCGCGGCGCGCTCCTCGACACCGGACTGCGAGCCCGATTCGCGGCCGAAGCGGTCGACGTCACGCTCCCCGGCCGGCCGCTCCGCCGGGGCTCGCTCCACCCGCTGCCGGAGACGAACCGCCGCATCGCCGAGGTGTTCGGGCAGTTCGGCTTCGTCGTCTACGAGAGCCCCCAGCTCGAGACCGACGAGCTCAACTTCCAGCTCCTCAACATCCCGCCGGAGCACCCTTCTCGCGATCTGTGGGACACCCTCTACACGGACGCCCCCGGCTACCTGCTGCGCACCCACACGTCGCCCGGCCAGCTGCGCGTCATGCGCACGACGCAGCCGCCGATCCGAGCGCTCCTCCCCGGCCGCTGCTTCCGCTACGAGAACGTGGCGGCGGACCGCAACTTCGAGTTCTTCCAGGTCGAGGGGCTCATGGTCGACGAAGGCACGACGATGGCCGACCTGCGCGGGCTCCTTGACGAGTTCGCCCATGCCCTGTTCGGGGCGCAGCGGCCGACCCGCTTCCGGCCCGGCTACTACCCGTTCACCGAGCCGTCGGTCGCCTTCGACGTGCGCTGCGTGGTGTGCGACGGTGCGGGCTGCCCGGCCTGCAAGCAGAGCGGCTGGATGACGATCCTGGGCGCCGGCATGGTCCATCCCCTCGTTCTCCGCAACGGGGGCATCGACCCCGAGCGCTACCAGGGCTTCGCCTTCGGGATGGGCAGCGACCGGATCACCATGCTCCGCCACGGGATCAAGGACCTCCGCCTGCTGTACCAGCCCGACCTCCGCTTCCTGGAGCAGTTCTGAGATGCTCGTTCCGCTCTCCTGGCTGGCCGACTACGTCGACCTCGAGCTGTCGGCAGAGGCGCTCGCCGAGACCCTCACGATGCTCGGCCTCGAGGTGACCGCCATCGAGCGCCGGGGTGCCGATTGGCAGGGCGTCGTGGTGGGCGAGCTGCTCGACGTGCGGGCCCACCCGCGCGCGGACCGCCTCCTCCTGGCGCGCGCCCGGACGGCGGACGGCACCTTCTCGATCGTGTGCGGGGCCACGAACATCGCGGTCGGTCAACGCGTGCCCGTGGCCCTGCCGGGCGCCGTGCTGCCGGGCGGGCGGCGCATCGAGACGACGACCATCGCGGGCGAGGAAAGCCAGGGGATGCTCTGCTCCGGCGACGAGCTCGGCCTGACCGCCGATGCCGAAGGCATCCTCATCCTGCCGCCCGAGGCCGAGGTCGGCCGGGCGCTGGCCGACCTGTACGGCGACGCGATCCTGGACGTGGACGTCAAGGCCAACCGGGGCGACCTGCTCTCGCTCATCGGGATCGCCCGCGAGATCGCCGCCGTGACGGCCCAGCCGCTGCGCTGGCCGACCATCGAGGTGGCCGAGTCCGGGCCGCCGATCGAGCGGTCGCTCTCGCTGGACGTGCGCGATCGGGCCCTCTGCCCCCGCTTCGTGGGCCGCTACGTGGAGGGCGTAGCCATCGCACCCTCCCCGACGTGGGTCCAGATGCGCCTGCTCGCAGCGGGCGTGCGCCCGGTGGCCAACGTCGTCGACGCCTCGAACTACGCGATGCTCGAGCTGGGCAAGCCGACGCACACCTTCGACGCCGCCAAGGTGCGGGGGCGCACCATCGTCGTCCGCCGCGCGTCTCCGGGCGAGCCGCTCGAGACGCTCGATCACGTCGTCCGCGATCTCGATCCCGAGACGCTGGTGATCGCCGATGCGGAGGGGCCGATCGGGATCGCCGGGGTGATGGGCGGCGCCGACAGCGAGGTGGGGGAGGGGACGAGCGCGGTGGTCGTCGAGTCGGCCGTCTTCGACCCGAAGAGCATCCGCATCACCGCCCGGCGCTACGGCCTGCGCTCCGAGGCGAGCCTCCGCTTCGAGAAGGGCCAGGAGGCCCGTCTCGCGCGGATCGGGGCCGATCGGGTGTGCCAGCTCATCACGGCCTGGGCGGGAGGGCTGATCGCTCCCGGCCGGCTCGACTCGGCACCCGAGGAGCCCGGCCCGCTCCGCGTCCCGTTCCGGCCTTCGCGCGTGAACCGGCTCCTCGGGACGGACCTGCCCGCGCCCCGCATGCGCGAACTCCTCGGGCGGCTCGGGATCGACACGGCGCCGGCACGGGCGGGCGACGTGGTGCCCGTGAGCTCCACGGACGACGGGGTGCCGCTCGGGGCGGCGGAGGCGGCGGAAGCGATCGTGGCCACGGTGCCCACGTGGCGGCGAGACATCGCCGTGGAGGTGGACCTCGCCGAGGAGGTCGCTCGCCTGCACGGCTACCTGCACGTCGAGCCGACCCTGCCGGCGACGCGGCCACCGGGATACCGTCCGGATCCGACGCGCATGCACGATCGCGTCCGCGAGATCCTCGCCGGGGCGGGTCTGACCGAGATCGTGACGTACGCCCTCGTGGCGCCGGCGGACCATCAGCGCATCCGCAACGACGACGGTGACGGCCATTCGATCCGGGTGACCAACCCGGTCTCGCTCGACCACTCGGTGCTGCGCCGCACGCTCCTTCCCGGCCTGCTGGCCGCGCTGGCCCTGAACGAGCGGGCGCGCCGCCCGGACGTGGCCATCTTCGAGATCGGCGAGACGTACCGCCTGGAGGACGGACGGCCGACGGAAGGGCGGCGTCTCGGCATCCTGCTCGCCGGGGCGCTCTGGCCGGCAGCGTGGAACCGGCGTCCCCACGAGGGTGACGTGTGGGACGTTCGCGGCTGCCTCGAGCTCCTCCTCGCATCCCTGGGCGCGCCCGCTCCGCGCTACGAGCCGCGCGAGGCGGTGCCCGGGGTCGAGCACCCGGGACGCACGGCAGAGGTGCTCGTGCACGCGCCGGACGGGACTTGGGCCCGGGCGGGCGTGGTCGCCGAGCTCGATCCCCGTGTCATCGGGGCCTTCGAGGGCCGCGCCGAGCGAGCCGCGTTCGCGGAGCTGTCGCTGGACACGATCCTGGCGGCTGTTCCGACGGTGCGTCGGGTGCGTGAGCTGCCACGCCAGCCGGCCGTGGAGCGCGATCTGGCCGTCGTCGTGCCGGCGGGCACGCCGGCCGCGGCCGTGAGCGAGGTCATCCGGGCGGAGGCGGGCGCGGCGCTCGCCGATCTCTGGCTCTTCGACATCTACCGCGGCGCGCCGCTCGACGAGGACGAGGCGAGCCTCGCGTTCCGGCTCCGCCTCGAGATCGATGAGCCGGACGCCGTGGAGCCGCTCGTCGAGCGCGTCGTCGGGGGGCTGGTCAGGCGGGGGTGGCGCCTGCGAACATGAGGGCGACGTGATCGAGGACATCCTCAGCTCGGCGACCCTCTTCGACATCGTCGTCGTCCTCGTGGCGATGGGGATGTTCGTGGCCGGCTGGCTGCAGGGCGCGATCCGCCAGGTCGCCGGTAGCGCCGCGTTCCTCGTGGCGTTCGTCCTGGCGGTCGGGCTGCGTTATCCGCTGGGCGACTTCCTGGCGCGCAACTGGACGTACTACGACCGCACCTTCAACTTCATGCTCGCCTGGCTCGGCCTGTGGGTCGCCTTCGCGGTCACCTTCCAGATCGGCATCCAGTCCTTCTACCGGCGAGTCGTCCTGCACCGCCGGCTGGTGATCGTGGACGAGCTTGCAGGCGGTCTCCTCGGGGCGTTCCAGGTCTTCCTCGTCGTGGCCATGCTCTGGGTCCTCCTCGACTCGTACTACGCGACGGTGCCTCCGCCGTTCGTCGCGCGCGACATCCGCTGGACGCGCGACTTCGTGGCGCTGCTCGAGGACTCTGCCGTCGTGAGCGTCCTGCAAGACGGGCTGATCGCCGCGCTCGAGGCGCTGCTCCGCCTGTTGCTCCCTGCCGGCGTGGGCGCGACTTCCGCCTGAGCGCCGAGGCAGGGCCGAGCACAGACGAAGAGCCGAGCGCCGACACGCGCCTGGGCACCGGTGAACGGCTGGCCGCGCAGCTTCGTCACGCGCCCGCGCTGCCCCGCGGATTCTTCGCCCGACCCCCGGTCGTCGTCGCCCGGGAGCTGATCGGTTCCATCCTCGTCGACGACCGGCCGATGGGCCTGGTCGCCGCCCGGATCGTCGAGGTCGAGGCGTACGACGGGCCCGAGGATCGAGCCTCGCATGCCCGGGCGGGGAAGACCGCACGGACCGCCACGATGTTCGGCCCGCCCGGCCACGCGTACGTGTTCCTGGTCTACGGGATCCACCACTGCCTCAACGTGGTCACCGGGCAGGACGGGGAGGCCGGGGCGGTCCTCCTGCGCGCCGCGGCGCCCGTGGAGGGCATCGCGGTGATGCGCGAGCGGCGGGGCCGCCCCCACGAAGCCGACTGGCGGCTCGCGGCCGGTCCGGGCCGTCTGGGAGCGGCGTTCGCGATCGATCGCCGCCTCGACGGCGCCGATCTGACGGCCGGCCCGCTGCGGCTCGTCGGCGCGGACGTCCTCTCGTCGGCGAGCGTCGCGGGCGCCGTCGTCGCGGGACCGCGCGTCGGCGTGGTGTACGCGGGCGAGCCGTGGTCGTCGCTGGCGTGGCGCTTCCATCTCCGAGGGGACCCGTCGGTCTCGCGCTGACCCGCTGCTACGATCGCCTCGTGGACGCTCGTTCGATCGTCACCCTCGAGTTCCCCGCGGTGCGGGCACGTCTTGCGGACCACACCGAGTTCACCCCGAGCCGCCGTCTCGCCGAGGTGCTCGAGCCCTCGGCCGACCCCGTGGTCGTCGAGCGTGGCCTCGACGAGACGGACGAGGCACGCGCGTTCCTCGAACAGCGCCCCGGGGTAGGGGTCGCCGGGGCGCGCGACATCGTCCCGTGGGTGGCCCGTGCCGAGCGCGGCGGCCGGCTGGAGACCGATGCGCTCCAGGACATCCTGTACACGCTCATCGCCGCGGGCCGCCTGGCCGAGACCCTCCAGGGCGCCGGCGGACCGCTCCTGCGGGGCCTGGGACGGGAGATCGCCCCGCTTCCCGCCCTGCGCGCCACTCTCGAGCGGAGCCTCGACCCGGCGGGCGGACTCCTCGACGGTGCATCGCCCCGCCTCGGCGGCCTGCGCCGGGCCGTGCGCGTGGCCTACGACCGCCTGCGCAGCCGGCTCGAGCAGTTCGTCCACTCGGCCGAGTATTCGCCGGCGCTCCAGGAGCCGCTCATCACCCTTCGCGGGGGCCGTTACGTCGTGCCCGTGCGTGCCGAGATGAAGGGCCGCGTGAAGGGCATCGTCCACGACCAGTCGGGGAGCGGCCAGACCCTGTTCATCGAACCGCTCGTGGCGGTCGAGCTCGGCAACGCCTGGCGCGAGGCGCAACTCGCCGAGGCCGCGGAGGTGGAGCGGATCCTCGACGAGTTGTCGGCCCTCGTCGGCGCGAACGGGGCTGCCCTGCACTCGACGCTCGACGCTCTCGCCCGCTTCGACCTGTGGAGCGCGAAGGCCCGCCTGGCCGCCGAGATGGAGGCCACCCGGGCCGAGGCGACCACCGGCTGGGAGCTCGAGCTGCGCGCGGCCCGCCACCCTGGCTTGACGGGACGGGTCGTGCCTATCGACGTGCGCCTGGGCGGTGAGTTCACGGCCCTCGTGATCACCGGTCCGAACACCGGTGGCAAGACGGTCTCGTTGCGGACCATCGGTCTGCTTGCCCTGATGCACCAGGCCGGACTGCACATCCCCGCCGCGCCGGGCTCACGTTTGCCGGTGTTCCGCGACGTGCACGCCGACATCGGGGACGAGCAGTCGATCGCGCAGTCCCTCTCGACCTTCTCGAGCCACATGCGCGGCATCGTCCCGATCGTCGGTCGGGTGGGACCCGGCGACCTGGTGCTCCTCGACGAGCTGGGCGCCGGCACCGATCCGACCGAGGGCTCTGCCCTGGCCCGGGCGCTCCTCGACCGCTTCATCCGCGCCGGTGCCCTCGTCGCGGCGACGACCCACTACGCGGAGCTCAAGGCGTACGCCCACAACACGCCGGGTGCCACGAACGCGTCGGTCGACTTCGACCTCGAGACGCTGTCGCCGACCTATCACGTCTCGATCGGCCTGCCCGGGATGAGCCAGGCCTTCGCCATCGCGGAGCGCCTGGGCATGCCGGCCGAGCTCATCGCCGATGCACGAGGTCGTCTGGCCGCCGCCCACACGGAGCTCGAGGAGACCCTGGCCTCGGTGAAGAAGGCGCGGGCCGACGCGGCGGCGGCCCTCGAGCGGGCGCGTGAGGCGGAGGACAGGGCGCGCGCCGATCGGCGCGCAGCGGACGCGGAACGACTGCGGGCGCGGAGCGCCCGGGACGAGGTCCTCCAGACGGCACGCGACGAGGCGGAGCGGCTGATGGCCGCTTTCGAGCGTGAGGTGGCCGCTGCCCGCGAACGCATCCGACGGGGGTCGATCGCCGACGAGGAGCTCGAGACCATCACGGCCCGAGTCTCGGAACGGGTCTCCGCGCTGGAGGCGATCGCCCCGGCTCGGTTCACCGCCGGCGATGGCGTCGCCGCCTGGAAGGTGGGCATGCGGGCACGGACGCGGGACGGGTGGGACGGGCGCGTCACCGCCCTCGATCGGGGCGGACGGCGGGCCACCCTCGAGGCCGGCACGGTCCGCGTCCTCGTGCCCGTCGAAGACCTGCTGCCTGCGGGTGACGGGGCGGAGGCCCAGCCCCCGGTGGTGGGAAGTGCGACGCGCGACCGGGAGGCCGTCGCTGGGCTCGCGGGGCGGATCCCGCGGGCCGGTCGGAAAGGCGAGTTCGGGGCGCTCCCGGCGGGGCGGCGGGGAAAGAACGTCCCCGGGTCCGCTGTGCGCCTCACCCTCGACGTGCGCGGCGCGAGGGTCGACGAGGCGCTCGAGCTGCTCGACAGCTACCTCGATCGAGCCTCACTCGGCGACGCCGAGCAGGTGACCGTGGTCCACGGATCGGGCACAGGGGCCCTGCGCGACGCCGTTCGCGGACACCTGGCCGGACATCAGCAGGTGCGCGGGTGGCGGCCTGGCGGTCAGGGCGAAGGGGGAGACGGGGCGACGATCGTATCCCTGTGAGCCCCTGACCGGCTCAGCGGATGAAGCGGACCAGGGCGCCCAGGGCAGGCCACAGGAGCGGGACGAGCGCGAACCAGGCGAACCCGTCTCCGCCGGCGCTCCCCGTCGGGGAGGGGAGCGGTATCAGGCTCTCGGTCGGGACGGGTGTCTCGGGCGGACAGGTCGGCTGGTTGCCGTGGCCGCAGCCATCGCCACCACCACCCGGCGGCGTCTCCGGTGGCCCCGGCGGCTCCGGCGACGGCAGCGGAGTGCACAACTCGGTGGGCGGGAACGGCGCCCCCCAACTCCTGCCGTAGGGCATGTAGTACCGCTTGGCGTAGTACGCCGTCGCCGTCTTGACCCTCGCGTTGGGTCCGCCCCTGACACCGGGGCCCTGCTTGGCCCGTTCGACCCAGCCGGCGATGGCCTTCTGCCAGGATGCCGGGAAGGCGGCCTCCACCTGGCTGAAGTCGAGGAAGCCCTGCGTCTCGGGCGGGCCGGTGCAGCCCTCCTGCCAGAGCATCCCGGTGGCGCTGTCGACCTGCACCCCGATCTTGGTGTTGTCCTCCTGCTTCGGCTGGGTGCCCGTGATGAAGATCTCCTCGACCGTCCTGGTCGTGAAGGGCCCGGGATTCTGGCCGCTCCAAGCATCGACCTTGGCGTGGACGATGCCGTCGGGCTCCTTCCAGTCGCTGATCGGCCAGCCCTTGGTGACCTCGGTGAGGAAGCCCTGCCAGACGTATGTAGGGGCGTCGAAGGAGAAGATCTTGCCCAGCGGGGTGCCGTCGCTGTTGCCGTTCCACACCCCGACCACGAGGGAGGGGTACTTGTCCGGGTCCTTGGACGGCGCGATGAAGCCGTACGCGCCGAGGTCCTTGGCCGCGTCGTTGGTGCCCGTCTTCAAGGTGGCGGGGCGGCGCTTGCCGTCGGAGAGGATCTGGAACTTGCCCCACGCGGGGTTCACCTTCGGGTTCGTGTTGCCCTTCAGGATGTCGGTCATGATGTAGGCGGCCTGCTCGGAGAGGACCCGATCGCCCTCCGGCGGCGCGTAGGTGTAGACGTCCTTGCCCGCGTGGTCGGTGATCTTCAGGACGGTCACGTGGGGGATGTAGCGCCCCTTGTTGGCGATGGTCCCGTAGGCGTTCGCCAGGTCGACCGCGTGAACGAGCTCCGTGCCGATGCCGAACGACAGGTCGGCCCTGGGCTCCTCGGTTTCCCAGCGGATGCCCATGCGCTGGGCGCGATCGAAGACCTTCTCCACGCCGTTCATGTAGATCGCCTTGATGGCCGGGATGTTGAGCGACCACTGGAGGGCGCCGCGCAGGCGGACCGGTCCCCGTTCCAGGTTGTCAGCGTCGGTTGGAGCCCAGCCAGGCGCGAACTCGGTCGTCACGTCCATGAAGGACGTCGCCGCGGTGAAGGTCCCGTCGTCGATGCCGACGACATAGTGGATCGGCTTCCAGGCGGACCCGGGCTGGCGCCAGCCGTGGGTGAGGACGTCGTGCTGGGCCGCGAACCTATTGCTCGACTTGGCGGCGTAGTAGTCGGCGCTCCCGACGTAGGCGAGGATCTCGCCGGTCTGGTAGTCCATGGCGACCAGGGCGCCGTTCCAGACGTTCTCCTTGCGCAGGCGCTCCATCCAGGCGGCGTACTTGAGCCCGAGCTCCTTGGCCGTGGCCCTGGGATCCTTCGACTTGGGCACGAGGGTCGAGGCCTTCACCCACTTCTCGGCCGTCTCCTGCATCTCCACGTCGATGGTCGTGACGATGCGGTAGCCGCCCGTCTCCAGAGCGCGACAGCTCTCCGTCTCCTCCCCGCACAGGATGGCGGTCAGCTCGGCGCGCACCCGCCACACGAAGTGCGGGGCGATCCAGCGGGGGCTGACCTCGGGCACGAGCACGACGGGCTCTTCCTTGGCCCGGTCGTAGTCGCGCGCGGTGTACTCGCCGGCGGTGAGCACGGCCCGTGACTTCATGAGCTCGAGGATGTAGTTGCGGCGCTGCACGACCTCGGTGCCGGCGGGCACCACGATCGTGCCGTCATCGAGGGTCACCGCGTTGCGCCGGAGGTCGTAGGTCGACGGCGACTTGGGGATGGCGGCCAGGATGGCCGCCTGCGCGAGGGTGATCTCCTCGAGGTTCTCGAGCCCGAAGTAGCCGCGCGCGGCGGCTTTGACGCCGTAGAGCTGGCTGCCGTAGTAGTTCTGGTTCATGTAGGTCGTGATGATCTGCTGCTTGCCCGCATCGCCGGGATAGGCCTGCGTGAGGCGGACCGACTGGATGATCTCCTTGATCTTCCGTTCGACGACGCGGTCCGGGTCGCCCACCAGCTCGGGGTCGAGGAGGCGCTGCCGGACGAGCTGCTGGGTGATGGTCGAGGCGCCCCGCACGTCGCCGCGCAGGGAATCGATGGCGGCGGCGACGATGGCCAGCGGGTCGAAGCCGGTGTTGGTCCAGAAGTTCTTGTCCTCGATGGCCGTCGTGGCGTCGATCGCGAGCGGGGCGATGTGCTCGAACGTGACCAGCTCGCGCTGCTCGACGCCGACGCTCGCCAGCTGGATGGTGCCTGTCCGGTCCCAGATGACCGAGGGCTGGCTGAAGCTGAGGTCCTTGAGCGTCTTGGGGTCGGTCAGGTCGCGGCTGAAGTAGCCGTATGCCGAGACGGCCCCCAGGAAGGCCACCGCGGAGAGCGTGACGAAGGTGGCGAACAGGAAGACGGGGAGCGTGACCGCGATGCCGCGGGCGAGCGACGCGCCGCCTCCGTTGCGGCGTCCCCCGTTCCGGCGACGCTGCGCGCGCCGGTTCAGGCTGGTCTGCATGCGAGGCTGAACCCTACCATACTGGCGCCGGCGCTCCCGCCGTCCGGCCTGGCTGATGACGTGCGGGAGAGGTCCCGTGTGGCGACCCCGGGGCGCTCGTCGTCCCGGGGCGACGCCGGCATGAAGGTGCCCCAGGCACCCGGGAGGTTCGGTCCTTGGCGCTCAGCGATCTGCTGTCCGAGCTGTCGTGGCGAGGTGTCGTCGCCGAACAGACCCCGGGCCTCGAGCGACGCCTGGCGACCGGGACGCCGATCGCCGGGTACGTCGGTTTCGATCCGAGCTTCCCGTCGCTCCATGCCGGGAACCTGGTGCCCGTCCTCGGCCTGCTGCGTCTCCAGCAGGCGGGGGGACGACCGGTCGTCGTGCTCGGCGGCGGGACGGGCATGATCGGCGACCCGTCCGGCCGGAGCGAGGAACGCAACCTCCTCGACGAGGAGACCCTGGCCCGCAACACGGCGGCGATCCGCGCCCAGCTCGAGCGGTTCATCGACTTCAACGACTCGAGCACCGGGGCGCTCCTCCTCGACAACCGCGAGTGGCTCGCGCGCTACGGCCTGCTCGACTTCCTGCGCAAGGTGGGCAAGCACTTCACCGTCGCCTACATGCTCGACAAGGAGTCCGTCCAGGCGCGCATGGCGGGCGGGCTCAGCTTCACCGAGTTCAGCTACATGCTCCTTCAGGCCGCCGACTTCCGCCATCTGTACCGCCACCACGAGGTCGAGCTGCAGATGGGTGGCGCCGACCAGTGGGGCAACATCACGGCCGGCCTCGAGCTCATCCGCCGTACCGAAGGCCCGTCGCCCGAGGGCGCTGAGCGCGCGTACGGGCTCGCCTTCAACCTGCTGACCGACGCGCGCGGACAGAAGTTCGGCAAGACGCAGGGTGCCTCGCTCTACCTTGCAGCCGGGCACACATCGCCGTACGCCTTCTATCACTACTGGATCAACACGGACGACCGTGACATCGGGCAGCACCTCCGCGCTCTGACCCTCATGTCGCGGGACGAGGTGGAGGCGCTCGACGCCGAGCAGCGGTCCCATCCAGAGCGTCGGGTCGGGCAGCGCGCGCTGGCCATCGAGCTGACCGCTCGCGTGCACGGCGAGGGGGTGGCTCGCCGGCAGCAGGAGATCGCCGAGGCGCTCTTCGGGGAGCGCGTCGCCTCGCTGCCGCCGGAACGCCTGGCCGAGCTCCAACCGGAGCTTGAGCCGTGGGAGTGGGATAGCGCGGCGCCGCCGGGCACCGTGTTCGAGCTCGCCCTGGCCAGCGGGGCCTTCGCCTCTCGTGGGGAGGCCAGGCGCGCGATCGAGCAGGGCGGCTTCTACGTCAACGACCAGCGCGCCAGCGACCCGGCAGCCGTCCCGCCCGATCCCATCGCCGGCGAGTTCTACGTCGTTCGAACGGGCAAGAAGCGTTACCTCATCGGGCGGCGACGACCGGGCTGAAGGCCACGGATCACCGGGCCGCAGGCCACTGCGCGCCCAGGCCGCCTAGCTCTCCTTCGCGCCGTCCTTCTTGTGCGCCTCGACGATGCGCTGGGCGAGGTGCGCGGGCACCTCCTCGTAGTGGTCGAGCTCGGCCCGGAAGCTGCCCCGCCCGTGGGTGAATGAGCGCAGCTCGGTGGCATACGTGAACAGCTCTGCCTGGGGCACGTGGGCGCGTACGACCTGCAGGCCGTTGCCGAGGGTGTCCATGCCGAGGACGCGTCCACGCCGCGTGTTGAGGTCGCGGTTGACGTCGCCCATGTACTCCTCGGGCACACGGACCTCGACCGTCATGATCGGCTCGAGGAGGACCGGGTTCGCCTCCAGGACGCCCTGCTTGAGGGCCATCGATGCCGCGATCTTGAACGACAGCTCGTTCGAGTCGACCGTGTGGAACTGACCGTCGTAGAGGGTCGCCTTGAAGTCGCCGAGTGGGAAGCCGGCCAGGACACCCTCTGCGGCGGTCTCGCGGATGCCCTTCTCCACGCCCGGGAAGAACTGCCGGGGCACGGAGCCCCCGACGACGTGCTCGGCGAACTCGACGCCGCCGCCAGGGTTCGGCTCGAGCGCGATCCACACGTCGGCGAACATGCCGTGACCGCCGGTCTGCTTCTTGTAGCGGCCGTGGACCTGGGTCTTGCCGCGGATCGTCTCGCGGTAGGGGACCCTGGGCGTGCGGGTGACGATCGAGGTCCCGAACTTCCGCTTGAGCCGCTCCCCGATGACGGCGATGTGGGTCTCGCCCATGCCCACCAGGAGCTGCTCCCCGACCTCGCTGCGCTCGACCCGCGCCGACGGTTCCTCGTCGAGCATGCGCTGGAGGGCCCCGCTGAGCTTGTCGAGGTCGGCCTTGGTCTGCGGATCCACGGCCACCGCGAGGGTGGGCTCAGGGAAGGAGAGGCGCGGCAGTACGAGGGGTTGGTCCTTCGCAGAGAGGGTGTCGCCGGTGGCGGTCGCGGTCAGCTTGGCGACCGCGCCGATCTCCCCGGCGCGTAGCTCGCCCACCGGCCCCTGGTCCTTGCCCTTCAGATGAAGGAGCTGGCCGGCCCGCTCCTCCTCTCCGCGCGTGGCGTTGAAGACCGGCGCCTGGGAGTGGAGGGTGCCGGAGATCACGCGCAGGTAGTTAAGGCGCCCGACGAACGGATCGGCGGTCGTCTTGAAGACGCGCACGCACAGCGGGCCGCCGGAGTCCGCGGGCAACGAGACCTCGGCCTTCGTCCTCGCGTTCGTCGCGCTCGCCGGCGGGCGTTCGGCGGGGGAGGGCAGGTAGCGCACGATGGCATCGGCGAGGGCGGCCATGCCGATCCCCTTGGCAGCCGACGACACCAGGACGGGCGCGAGGATGCTCCGACGCACGCCGGAAGCGAGACAGGCGTCCAGTTCTTCCGGACCGATCTCTTCGCCCTCGAGATACTTCATCATCACGTCGTCGTCGGCCTCCGCGGCCGCCTCGAGCAACTGGTCGCGTCGCTTCGTCGCCTCGTCCGCGAGCTCGACCGGGACGTCTCCCTCGACCATCCTGCCGCCCTGGAGCGTCCACGCCCGCATGTGCACGAGGTCGACGTAACCGCTGAACGCGTCCGCCTTGCCGATGGCCACGTGGAGCGGCGCGATCTTCATCCCGAACGAACTGCGCAGCGCGTCGAGCGCGGCCAGCGGGTCCGCGTTCTCCCGGTCGCAGCGCGAGATGACGAAGAGCGCCGCCGTCCCGGTCGCGCGACCTGTCGCCACTGCGGTCTCGGCACCGGCCTCCACGCCGCCCGAGGCGTCCATGACGAAGACGGCGCCGTCGGCCGCGGCGAAGCCGGAGATGACCTCGGCCTGGAAGTCGGCGTAGCCGGGCGTGTCGATGAGGGTGATGCGGTGCTCGGCGTGATCGAACGAGGCGACCGCCAGCGACAGGGAGATGTGGCGCTTCTGCTCCTCGGGCTCGAAGTCGAGGCTGGCCGTCCCGTCGTCCACCCTGCCCATTCGGGCGATCGCTCCGCCCTCGTGGAGGAGATGCTCGGCCAGGGTCGTCTTCCCGGCCCCCGCGTGCGCGGCGATGACGACGTTGCGGAGGTGCGGGAGATCGACGCTCTGCATCGGCTGGGAGGTTCTCCTGGAAGGGTCGGACGGCACTGCGGCCGCGCCGGGCGGGGGTCACAAGCTGGTGCCCGCATCATAGCGCCGCGGGCGGACGCTAGAATCCGGCCCGATGTCCGGCCATTCGAAGTGGTCCCAGATCAAGCGCCAGAAGGGCGCCGCCGATGCCCGGCGCGGGGCGATGTTCACCAAGGTCACGCGCGAGATCGTCATCGCCGCCCGCGAGGGCGGGCCCGACCCGGACGGCAACTACAAGCTGCGCCTGGCGGTCGAGAAGGCCCGCTCCATCAACATGCCCCAGGACAACATCAGGCGGGCCATCGAGCGGGCCACGGGTCCGGGCGAGGCCGAGCGCTACGAGGAGATCGCGTACGAGGGCTACGGGCCGGGAGGCGTTGCCATCCTCGTCGAGACCGCGACCGACAACCGCAACCGGACGGCGGCGGACATCCGCTCGATCTTCAGCAAGCACGGCGGACAGCTCGCCGGGGCGGGCAGCGTGGCCTGGCAGTTCGAGCCGCGCGGCGTGATCAGCGCGTCGCCGGGGGGCCAGGCTCCCGACGACATCGCCCTCCTCGCCATCGACGCGGGCGCGAGCGACGTCGACACTGAGGCGGACCTGGTCGAGATCTACACCGAGCCCGCGGGCCTCGAGGGCGTCCGGGCGGAGCTCGAGCGGGCGGGGGTGCGGGTCGAGTCGGCCGAGATCTCGA
>Ga0209619_10000668_pt1 | contig 24559 bp, 20 predicted proteins | sample Rifsed16ft3_FD_184011 | JGI IMG/M metagenome (GOLD analysis project Ga0209619, IMG submission 184011) | Soil microbial communities from Rifle, Colorado, USA - sediment 16ft 3 (version 2) | ecosystem: Environmental > Terrestrial > Deep subsurface > Rock core/Sediment | place: Rifle, Colorado... | reverse complement strand
TGCAAATCTTACAGTTGAGGAAGCAAATGAAATTGAGAAGTCATTCAAGGAAATTATGTCTTAATTTCTTTTTTCACATCCACCCCCATTTTATTTATATTTCATAAAAGATTAATTGAATTAAAACTTATTCGGTTGACACAGAGAACGCAATAATTAATGACAGCTTCTAAGAAAAAGATAATCATCATTGGTCCGGCTTATCCTTACCGCGGTGGCAATTCGCTTTTCGTTTCGCATGTTTATGATGCACTTAAAGAAGACTTTGAAGTTAAAATTTTTAACTATTCCCTGCTGTACCCTTCGATTTTATTCCCGGGCAAAACTCAGTTTGATGAAAGCGCAACGTTAATTAAAAAAGCGCCGAATGAAAGATTGGTTAACTCCGTCTCTCCAATCAGTTGGTTTAAAGTTGCCGACAGAATTATCAAAGAAAATCCGGATTTGGTAGTGTTTGATTGGTGGCATCCATTTTTTGCATTCTGTCACTTTACAATTAGTGAACTAATAAAAAAGAAATTCAAAAATAAAATTTTATTTATTACTGAGAACTTTATTTCACATGAAGGAAATTTTATTGATAAAAGATTAACGGATATCGGATTGAAGAACGCTTCGTCTTTTATGGTTTTATCCGGCATAGTTGAAAAAGAAGTTAAATTAATTGCAAATGGCAGAAAAGTTTATAAATCAGAATTACCGATTTATGACTGTTATGAAACTGATGAAACTATATCGGTTTTAAATTTGCGGAAGGAATTTGGATTTTCTGAACAAGATAAAGTTCTTTTATTTTTTGGATACGTCAGAAAATACAAAGGACTCGATTTACTCATAGATGCATTTCCTAAAATCAAAACGTCAATACCAAATGCAAAGCTCTTAATCGTTGGTGAGTTTTATGATTCACCAGAAGTATATACAGATAAAATAAAAAAGCTTGGTATTGAAAAAGATACAGTTATAGTCAACAAGTTTGTTCCGAATGAAGATGTTGGTAAATATTATAAAGTTTGTGATTTGGTGATGCTCCCCTATCGCAGTGCTACGCAAAGCGGAATATTAAATGTTGCCTACGGATTCTCAAAGCCGGCAATTGTTACTAATGTCGGCGGTTTATCGGAATTTGTTGAGGATAAAAAAACCGGTATAATTATTAATCCCGATTTGCCTGAAGAAATTGCAAATGGAGTAATGGAATATTTTAGATTAGAAGACCAAGTTGATTTTGAAAAGAACATAAAAGAATTAGTAAACAAAAATAAATTTAGAAATTTAGCCGCATTGTTTAACCAAATTATTGTGGACACCCAATCATGATTTTGAAAACTGACTGCAAACATTTCCCCGGCGACAAACCATGCAAGCCAAATAAGCTTGAAAACAAAAAATGCGATGACTGCGAGTATTATTCACCAATAAAATTCAAAATCCTGGTAATTAAACTGGATGCTGTTGGTGATGTTCTGAGAACAACTTCAATTCTACATGCACTCAAATTAAAATACCCGGATTCACATATTACCTGGCTTACTAAAAATAGTGCAAAGGAGATTTTTTTAAATAACAACTTAGTTGATAAGGTTCTAACGTTCGAAAGTTTTGATCTTGTTTCAAGAATAAATACTGAAGTTTTTGATTTATTAATTCATCCCGATGCTTCTTCTGTTAGCTCCTCACTTGCCACAATTACAAAAGCAAAAGTAAAAAAAGGATTTGTACTTAATCATCTTGGGCAAGTTATTCCTGTAGATAAAGATGCAGTTGAATGGCTTGAGATGGGTGCATTTGATGAATTCAAAAAGAAGAACAAAAAAACTTATCAGCAAATTATACATGAAATTGTCGGACTAAATTTTGATATGGGAGAGATAATTATAAATTTAACCGCGGATGAGCTCGCTTTCAAGAAACAATTTTATATAACGCATAACCTTAAAAAATACAAAACCATAATCGGATTGAACACCGGTGCAAGCAAAAGGTGGCAATTAAAGCAGTGGAGATTTGATGGATTTAAAGAACTAATCTCAAAACTTCAAAGAAATAAAGATATCGGGATATTATTATTTGGAGGTGAGGATGAAGTTGATAGGAATAACGAACTGATCAAACTATTTCCAACCTTAGTTGACACCGGTTCAAACAATTCATTAAGACAATTCTTTTCATTAATGGATATACCGGATATTATTTTGACCGGTGATACTTTAGCTCTTCACACAGCCACAGCACTTAAGAAAAAGGTGATATGCTTTTTTGGTCCAACATCAAGTGCAGAGATTGAAGATTATGGAAGAGTGAAGAAAATTTCTCCCGATATGGATTGTTTAGTATGCTATAAACCAGAGTGTGACTTCAATCCTAATTGTATGGATTTAATTTCATCTGATATGATCTATCATGCAATTACTGAGGAAATTGATAAGTTACTACCATAAAAAAGCGGTCCGAAGACCGCTTTACTTTTTAATTTTTACTTTTGAATTTTGAATTATTTGATCAGAATCATCTTCTTCATTTGATTGAATTCTCTTCCATCAATTCCGGAAGCACTAAGTTCATAAAAATAAACACCGCTGCTAACGGAATTACCGTTCACATCATCAGAATTCCAATTGAATTTATAGTAGCCTGCATCTTTTGTCCCGTCATAAAGAACTTTTATGGTTTGTCCCAATAAATTATACACTTTTACTTTTATTTTTGCTGAGACTGGAAGAGCAAACTCAATTGTGGTAGATGGATTGAATGGGTTGGGATAGTTATTAAAAAGAACAAAAGAATTTGGTTTTGAGATTTCTGGTTTTATATCAGTAGTTGAGTCTGGGGCAAATGCTAAACCGAACACGCCTCTATAATTTGTTGTTCCAATAATTGTTGCTGCGCCAGTATTTTTATCAATTTTAATCAACGAACTGACTACGTTTTCTTCTCCGAAAGCACCCCAAAGGTCACCTTGGCTGTCAAAAGCTAAAGCTCTAATAATATTATTCCCAATTCCGGCATTACCGACAAAAATTGTATCTCCAGTGGTTTTATTGATTTTGTATAGTCTGTCTTTATTTGATGAGGCATCAATTGAAGCCCAGATGTCTTCACTTAAAGGATCAATAGCTAATGCAGCAACTTTAATTTTTGATGTGACTAAATAAGTAGTATCACCGGTTGCAATATCAAACATATACACTCGTTGAGTAGATGCAGCACCAATTAGATTACCAGATGGATCAAATGTCATAGCGGAAAGTGTAACTGGAGATCTAAACTGATAAAGTCCTAATGCATTTTCACCATCAACTTTAACAACATATGTAGGCAAACCCAAGGAATAATTATAGCCAAAGAGTTCGTTGGTAGTTGGATTTAGGGATATAGCTTTCAATGGAGAAAAACCGGATAATCCAATTTCAGTAGCTAAACCTGTTTGTCTATCTAGTTTAATAAGTCTGCCGGTACTGCCGCTTCCTCTTCCGGTGGAAGCGTAAAGCGTACCTTTAACAGCTTTATTCAATAAAATATAATTAACTACAAAAGGAATTGTTAAATTGGAATTTTTATAATCATTCGAGAGAATAGAAATTCCACCGTCGTAATATCCCGGCGAAAGGACCGAACCATTTACAGTAACATCAACATCTTGAGAGGCATTTAATGTGGTTAATTCCCCTCCGCGAACAGATGTATAGATTGAGTTCAATCCAAGTAGAGTTGCAATTTCAAAATCATCAACAAAAAATCCTTGGTCAACAACTAATTCATCGCTGTTAAATTGGAAAGCGAATTGGACGGAATCTGCATTACCAGATAAATCAGGGAACTGAAGTAAAATAGTTTCCCATGCAGTTGATTGTTCCTTAATAATCCCATTATTCGATGACGCTAACTCCTGCCACGTTTTTCCATTATCCAAAGAAAAAAGGAAATGGACAAAATCGTATCCCACTTCAGATTTATTAAAGTAATTAAATGAAATAGATACAACATCCTGCGGAAGCACTTGAGAAAAATCGAATTTAGGACTGTAAAGTGTTCCAGTTACTAAACTGTCATAAGTTGGTTGTCCGTTTACTTCTTTTCCAAAATGGACTGCGGTGGGTTGGGAATGCCCACCATAAGATGCTGGACCAAGTATGGTTCGCTGCCACCCATGAGGAGCATCACTAACTTGTGTAAATCCACCGAAATCAGCTTCGAAATCATTCTGGTAAAGAATCGTTGCAGTTGAAGCTAAACTACCAAAGAATTGTCCAAGATTAGAACGCCCGGATGTAGATTTAAGAAGACCTGTCGGGACATTACTCCTTGTTGAAAGGGCAGTCAGAATTCTATATTGGAGAGGAATATTGCCAAGATTACTCAGAGTAAAAGTTTTTGATTTTGGACCGATTTCTTCTTGAGCAGCAAAAGAGAAATTTTCTAAGTTACTAATTGAGGAATTAATTTTAGGAGCTAAGGCACCACCAGTATTAAGCTCAAAAGGAATATCAACAACTAATTTGTCTACATCATTTGTATGGATTCTCAAAGTTCCAAAAAACGAACCCGGTATATTTGCATTTGATGCGGTTAACGTTACTAAACTTGATTGCCCAACAGCAGTACTTCCCCCAGTCCCCTCTAATGTAATGGCAGCATCAGCAGGTTGAGTATCATTAATAATAAACTCAAACTCATAAATAAGTGAATTATCTAAACTTAAGTTAATGAACTGTAATTGAAGTTGTTTCTGGCTGTTGAGATCGACGTTACCGAATTTTAACGTATCGGTTCGGTTATCCAAATCCAAAGTATCCAACCCATTTAGAATTCTCATTGAAGCATACTTGAAATTATAATCTATACCATAGCCGATAACTTCGAGCATTCTTAAATCTTGATTATTAATCTGAAATCTTGTTCCTGAAGGTAACACTGGATCCATAATCCCAATCCAACGATTTACTCCCAATGAAGGTGGACGCAATGCATCATCCCGCCAATGCGAAGACTGCTGACCATCACCGTTTAATCTACCAAGGGTCGCAGTTGAAAGTTCCACTTCTGCAAGTCCATCGAAAAACACATGAGTGCTGTAAAGATAGGTTGTCCCGCCTTCTGTAATCCATACAACGCTGTTTGGAGGACCCGCAGTCGTAACTCTTGGAGCTGTCGAAAAACCTGTTAAGCTTCCTGGTTCAACAGCTTCCGGGCGAACACGGAATAGATCCCACGGATAATAGAGATCTTCTGTTCCTGTATGACTTGAGAAACCGGCTGCAGTAACAAATCCTAATGCATGCCCGATTTCGTGCGTACATACTGCATCAAAATCAGATTTTCCTGCGGTAATACCATTTGAAGGGTCTAAATCGAATGGATAAGTTGAGTTAAACCCAATAGCTGGAACGGTTCCAAAAGGATTTACATTCGGATCGGCGCTAATAATCGGATCAATAAATCCAAGTGCTTGCAAATTTATTAATGTTCCGATACCTCTTTCCAAATTTGCCGGAACGGTGGATGGAGTTGGAATCGGAATTGCATTATAAAGATCATTTAGTTGTAAGTTGCCCGGTTTTAAATCTTTTAAACGTTGAACAATATCGGGAACAAGAGCATTAGTATTCGGTGCTTTTAAAGCGTAGAAAACAGTTGCTGAAGTTGAACCCAGTACATTAGCAGGGAAAGCAATTCCAAACCTTGTTAGTCCATAATCAACATCCAGAACCGTGGTTATAGGAGTAGTTATAACGCGTTCCCAACGAGCTGCGGCTCTTCTGAATGCTAAAATTGCATCAGGGTATTGCATTAATTGATCTGTTGCGCGCAAAATGATTTTAAATGGGCGTGCGTCTTCATTATTTAACGAAGGAAGAATGTGCAGATTTCCTGCCGATACTGTTTTATCAAGTGCTGTACTTTCCTTGTCAACTTCTTCGCAATAAACTGCTCCATTTTTATCTAGCTTATTAATAAAAACGGTTTCTTTTTCAAACCGTTTATATTTTGCTAAACTTCCATCTTGTCCAAGTATGGAAACAGATAGAAAAGTGAAAACATAAATAAGTGCAAGGACCCAAATTTTAACAAAAAAAGTTCGCTGGGAAATAGGACTCATGGTTTCTCCATTATTAAATTAATATATGAATTTCTGTTAGTGTAGATTAGAGAAATAAATATTATGATACTCGATAGCTGTTTTCATTTTTTCCCCTTCAATAGTTATGTTTAATTTATTAGCGGACAAAATTATTATTAATAAGTTTTATAAGCAATTTATTTAATAAGAGTTTATATGGAATTTATGGTTTCTTCTTTATCATAAAAATAAACATTATTAAGAATATTAATTCAAACGGAGGTCAAAGTGAAAAAATTTAATTTAAAAAAAGTTCAAGAAATTTTAAACGGAGAAAAAATTGATGCCTGGCTTTTGTATGATTTCAGAGGTTCAAATGAATTAGCATTAACAATGCTTGATATTCCTAAGCAAGCGCATTTAACCAGAAGATTTTATTATTTGATTCCAAAGAAAGGACAACCAATAAAGATTGCTAATGCAATTGAGACTTTTCATTTTGATCACTTACCAGGCAAATTACTTCCCTACGCAAGTTATGATTCATTGATCCAAAACTTAGAGTCGAGTTTGAAGGGAATTAAAAAAGTTGCGATGGAATATTCTCCAATGAATGCAATTCCTTATGTCTCACGAGTTGATGCTGGAACTATTGAGCAAATAAAATCTCTTGGAGTTGAGATAGTCAGCAGTGCTGATCTTATTTCAATGTATCATGCACTTTGGACAAAAGAACAGCTTAGCGAAAACAAGCCGGTCGCAAATGCTTTAAACGATATTGTTTATAAAGCTTTTGATTTTATTAAAAAGAAAATCTTGAGTTCCAATAGTTTAACCGAATACGATGTTCAACAGTTTATAATGAATGAATTCCATCGCAAAAAATTATTTACTGATGATCCTCCAATCGTTGGTGTAAATGAGAATAGTGCGAATCCACACTATACCCCCACAAAAGAATTAAATAAAAAAATTAGACATGGTGATTTTGTTTTGATTGATCTCTGGGCAAAAGTTAATAAGGAAGATGCTGTGTGGGCTGATATTACATGGGTTGGGTTAGTTGGTACTTCTGTTCCAGAGAAATACACTAAAATTTTTAATATCGTTGCTGAAGCTCGCGATACTGCTTTTGAATTGGTTGATTCAAGATTCAAACAGAGAAAAGAAATTTGTGGTTTCGAAGTCGATGCCGCCTCCAGAAAAGTAATTGAGGATGCTGGGTATGGAAAGTATTTCATTCATCGTACCGGTCATTCAATCACAACTGATTTGCACGGAAGTGGTGCACATATGGATAACTTTGAAACCAAAGACGAGAGATTGATTCTGCCATCCACTTCCTTTTCAATTGAGCCGGGTATTTATCTTCCAGGAAAATTCGGCGTAAGAAGTGAGATTGATGTATTCATCACAAAAGATAGAAAGGTTATGTTCACTGGAAAGGAAAAGCAAAAAGAAGTTGTTGCGATTCTGAAGTAGAATTAAAAAAGTCAGTCATAAAAATGTCATTCCCACGAAAGTGGAAATCCATTTTGTTTTATCCATACAAGATGTATTAGATTCCCGTTTTCACGGGAATGACAATAAAAAACTTCTTATTTCGGAGCAGCACCTTTCGAATGCTGATCCATAATGTACTGGGCAATATTTTTTGCTTCATCAAGCTTTAGTGCAAGATTAGGCATCGGAGGAAAAGCCGGATCTACTTTAACTGGATTTCTTATATACGCAACCAACTGATCCATCTTTCCCTCATATTTGGTCAGAACTTTATTATAAGGTGGTCCCACTAATTTTTCATCAAATTTATGGCAAGAGGAACAAACAATTTGATAAATCTCTTCACCACTTCTTGCTTTAACTGCAGTTGTTCCTTCACCTTTCAATTCACTTAAATATTTATCGAAGTCTTTACTAAGAACCGCTGAGTGAAGCTGAGTAGAATTGCTCATTGCCATCTGCTCCTTAATAATAAGTGCAAGAGCAGCAAAAATCACCACAAAAAAAAGCTGACCGCTCATTTTTACATTCGAAGTTCTAGAAAGAGCGTACAAGAAATGATATGATAAAAATATAAGAACGACTGCTATCACCGAGTAACTGAATACCGAACCGGATAAAGCTGACTTAGGTAATAAGAGAATATTTATTAATAATACCAACGGGAGTAAAATTAAAGCTGGTAGTGTAATTGTCAAAGCAGTTTTCTTGATAAATTTTTTATATTCATCAGAAAGATTTTCTTTACCGTCTTCCCAGTAGAAAAATACAAAAAGGATAGCACTTCCTGTTATTGCAAATGCTAACAGAAGAAATTGTATAAAATTTAGAGTGGTCTGAAATGAAAATAATACTGATAGTTGGCTACCCTTCCCCCAAACTTCAGAAAATACAGCAAAAGAAATTGCCGATATATAATACCAGGAACCAACAAGTAAAAGTGCAAGTCCGGTAATTCCAGATTTTCTTGCCAAATTATTACTTCTAAATTCAAATTTATCCACTCTATCTTTTAATGCAGGTTCCAATGATGAAGCACTCTTCAATAAATTGAAGAGATCGGAGAAAGTAAACGAATACCTAAATGTGTAAACAAATATAAGTCCCAGCGTGATTAAGGGAAACGCCATCATCAAAAAGACCATGACGGATGAATTACTTTTATGTAACAACTGAGCATAAATGAGTATGGAGGAAAGCATCGGAAGAATTCCGAGAACTATACCGAAACTTTTACTGATGGTGAGAGCGTTAATTACATCATGAGAGAATTGAACATAAAGAGGATTTTTTTCTCTTAACCCTTTTTTCCAATACTTTAATGATAGAAATGTACCAACCAGAACCATGCTGAGAAATGGTAAAAACAGAAATTGAATTAGTACCATCAAGTAGTGAAGAAGCTGAATATGTTCGGCTGATTGAGGTAAAACTATCTTATCAAAAAAATCCATGTAATTAACTGCCTCCAGTTAAATAAAAATAAAAATTTGATCAATCGAAATTATCAGCATCACGAGTACTGCAAAAATATTTATTTCCCTAAAAGCAAAACGGAAATTCATTTTCTGATCTTTATCTTTTAAAAATTTTGATGCACTCCAGGTTAACCATACACCTGCTGCAAGAAGTGCAAAATAAAAACCGGGATTATTCACAATTCCAAAAAGTGGAATCAACATGCTCGTTACAACAGTTGCAACAATCCAAACAAATGTGATTCTTGAAAGCTGCTTTGTGTTGAACACCTGAGTTAAAGTAGGAAAACCTGCTTTCTCATAATCTTTTGCTAATACCATCAGAAGAAGCCAAAAATGTGGAATTTGCCAAATAAAAAAGAAAAATGAAATCACTAAAATCTGCGGATCAAAAATATTTCCTCCTGCAGAAGTCCAGCCAACAGCAGGCGGAATCGCTCCAACTAATGAACCGGGAATTATTGCAATCTGACTAACTTTTTTTAGCGGCGTGTAAACAACATTGTACCAGAAAAGATTGAGCAACCCTAAAAGTAATGGAATGGTTCCATTTAATGACAATAAAACAGAACCGAATACTACCAATAACATTGCGACGATGGATGCATTCTTAACACTGATTCTGTTCGATGGAAGAGGACGATTTTGGGTTCTTTCCATTAAGGCATCAGTCTTATATTCCTGTATATGATTTATTACTGCCGAACCGCAGGCAAGCAATAAAATTCCAAAGACAGCAGCGAGAATATTTGATGAGAATTCCCTTGAATAGCAAATATATCCGAACACTGTCGTCAATGTAACGAATGATGTTATTCGAATCTTAGTTAGTTCGGATAATATTTTTAATTTTTCAATCAACCTAAAGCTAAAATGTTTTTATTTTTGATTAGTAAAATTATTTATCTGTCTCACACCTGTTGCCAGCCAGGTGTTAAAATTATTTTGCGGCAGCACAACAACTTCGGTGTACATATATGAATGATTTAGCCCACAGTACTCTGCACAAAATATTGAATAAGAACCGACTTCAGTAGCTCTAAACCAGGATGTATTTACTTTTCCTGGAATTACATCTTTTTTGACTCTGAAAGCCGGAATGTAAAATGAATGATTAACATCCAGAGAATTCAAAATCACTTTTACAGCTCGATTTATAGGAACATAGAGAGTATCAGAAATTCTGCCGTTATCATATTTAAATGTCCATTTCCACATTTGTGCGGTAATATTCACAACCATTGCATCATTGGGAATATTTGACATATCCTTATAACCCATCCAGCCAAAGTAAAACATGAACAGAACTAATATTGTAGGTACAACTGTCCACAAGATTTCCAACGGAACACTGCCATGAATATTTTCTGCTTTAGGATGTTTCTTCCTGCTGTACTTGAAGACAAAATAAATCATCAAACCGGTTATTAAAACCAGGAAGAAAACCGAAATTGCTACGATAAAAAAGAATGCAAAATCAACTGACTTAACAAATTCTGATTGTGCAATAAACATAATAAACCTAAATAAAAGAATAATCGGAGAACAATAAAACAAATGAAATTATTATAAAAGACAGGGCCACTAATACGAAAATTTTAAACGTCTTTTGTTCTGCTCCAAGATGCATAAATATTTTAAGAACTAGGAATGACTTCACGGATGCTACCAGTAAAGCAGTAGCGACAGTAATCCCGCCAAAATTTATTCCGGCAACGGCAACAGTTACTCCCGTTAATGCTAACAGTCCAAGCCACACCAAAATATATATTCCGTATCCGTGCTCCTTATGTTCTGCTGTAGAATCGTGCTTTTCCATCAAATTTCCTAAGTTATTAGATAAAATAATGGGAATAAGAAAATCCAAATTATGTCCACGAGATGCCAATACAATCCTGCTGACTCAAGCTTAACATAACTGTCTTTGTTAATGACACCCTTGATAGTAAGTCTTGTCATTATTGCTATAAGAACGACTCCAATAATTACGTGCAATCCATGTAGTCCCGTCATAACATAGTACAAACCAAAAAATAATATTTCTCCTTTAGGTTTATTTAAAAGAATTTCCGAACCTGGAAAAACTCCATGATGAAACTTTATTGACCACTCAAAGTATTTATTTATAAGAAAACCGAAAGCTAACAGAATAGTTAATGCTTGAAAAAACACCGATAAGCTCTTATTATTCCGTTGAATAGCGGCAATAGATAAAGCCATGGTTAGACTACTAGTGAGGAGAATTATCGTGTTGAAAGTACCAATAAGAGTGTTTAATTCCTTTGCAGCAATATGAAACTGTTCTTGATTGACAAATCTGTAAACCGAGTATAGAAAAAACAATCCTCCAAAAAGAAGCAGTTCTGTAAAAAGAAACAGCCACATTCCCATTCGTGCACCAACATCATCACGATGGACATGAACTGCTGCTTGTTCTTGAGCGTTCACTTTACCTCCTCTTTTTCAACAACTTCATCATTCATCTTATATTCGTAAAATCCCGTTCTAATGGTTGGTATTTCATGAAAGTTTTCGTGAATTGGTGGAGTTTCAATTTGCCATTCTAAAGTTTCTCCGCCCCAAATATTTCTTGCAGTAATTCTCTCCCCGCTTCTGAGCGATTTAATCAAATTATAATAAATGATGATTAAACCGGTAATTAAAATCCACGATCCAACAGTAGAGATTTGATGGTAAATCGTATATTCAGGTAGATAATCATAATATCGTCTTGGCATTCCAAGCCAGCCCATAACAAAAAGCGGAAAGTAGAGAGTATTAAATCCTACAAAAAAGAACCAGAACCCTACTTTAGCAACTTTCATGTTATACATTCTGCCAAACATTTTAGGAAGCCAATAATGCAGAGCAGCAAAAATTCCGAAGCCTGTTCCTCCAAACATTACATAATGAAAATGTGCCACTATAAATGATGTATCAGTAAGGTGAATATCAACAGAAAGTGCGCCTTGAACAATACCTGTTAATCCGCCAATAGAAAAAAGAAAAATAAATGCTAAAGCAAAAAGCATCGGAGGATCAAGTTGAATAGATCCTTTATAAAGAGTTGCCGTCCAATTAAAGACTTTGATTGCACTTGGTATTGCAACAAGAAACGTTAACAAAGAAAAAACATACTGTGCTGTTGAACTCATTCCGGCAGTGAACATGTGATGAGCCCAAACTAAAGAACCTAATAATGCAATGGCAATACTTGAAAAAGCAATAAATTTATATCCAAAGATTGTCCTTCGTGCAAACACGGGAATAATTTCTGTAACAACTCCCATTGCAGGAACAATCATAATATAAACAGCAGGATGAGAATAAATCCAAAATAAATGTTGGTAAAGAATAGGATCACCCCCAAGAGCAGGATCAAAAAGACCAACACCAAATACCCGCTCAACAACAATTAGAAGCAACGTAATACCTATTATCGGTGTAGCCAAAATTTGTATCCACGCAGTCGCGTATAACGCCCAAGAGAACAAAGGCATTTTAAACCAATCCATTCCAGGTGCTCGTAATCTGTGAATTGTGGTAACAAAATTAAGCCCTGTTAAGATTGAAGAAAAACCGAGAATGAAAGCTGCCAGTCCAGTAAAAATAACATTCGTCGTTGTCCTCACACTATAAGGGATATAAAATGTCCAACCTGTATCGGCTGGTCCGCCGGGAAGAAGAATTGAGACAATTACTAAAATTCCGCCAATAATATAAAGCCACCACGATAATAAATTTATTCGGGGAAAAGCTACATCCTTTGCACCTATCATTATTGGTAGGAAGAAATTTCCAAACACGGCAGGTAATCCGGGAATTACAAACAGGAAAATCATTATAACGCCATGCAAAGTAAAGAACGAATTATAAGTTTGAGGATCTACAATTGTTTTCCCTGGAGTGAGAAGTTCAAGCCTAATTAAAAACCCAAATGTAACTCCAACTGCAAAGAAAGAAAGAAGTCCAATAAGATATAAGATTCCTATTCGCTTATGATCCGTTGAGAAAATCCAACCTCTAATTCCTTTATATTTTCCCTGGTAATCTAAAAAACTCGTATGATCGTTTGTTGAAATAGTTGTTGCATCTGTTGACATAAGTTTCTACCTGTTTTCTGCTTTAACTTTTCTTGGTTTCACTGAGAGATAAACAACAAGAATTATGGTGAAAAGTAATATTCCTCCACCAAAAATTTTAAGAATGTTAAATACATAAGTTTTTCCCTCAGGATCGTACTTGAAACAAAACTTTATTACCCTTGCAATTGTCGGAGTTGCTGTTCCTTCTGAAGCTTCGATCACTGCCATCTTAAAATCAAAAGGTAAAATGCTGAACTCTTCTCTTCTGGTATAATTGGGATAAAGGTACCGACATACTTTTCCATCTGTGGCTATGAATATTAAAGTTGCTGAATGAATGAAGACATCACCTTCTTTTTTATAATAAAAGCCAACTGCATCAGCGAGTTTTCTAACAGCTAAGCTGTCACCGGTTAAAAATCGCCAACCGCTGGAGTCAATCTTCTTTTTCATCATTGTCAGATAATTTTGTTTTTTAGATGAAGCCAGGTTGTAATCTTCAGAAGCATCCATGCTAATGGTTATTACTCTGTAATCAATCCCGGCAGCCAAATCAACTTTACCTAATACATTCGATAGTTCAGTTAAGAGCGGAGAACAAATTCCCGGGCATTCGTAATAAACAAAATTGATCACGACGGGTTTATCAAAATTATCTTTTAGAAGAAATTTATTACCGTTTTCATCAATCAATTCAGTGTTGAGAGGAATATATGTACCCAAATGCTCAACTACACCGACTTCAACCTTTTTCTGATCTGCAGAAAACGAGTTGAAAGATGCAATTAATAAAAAGACGATAATAATTAATAAATTTTCCCTTTTCATTTCAAACCTCATATTCAAATAATTTTTATCAAATAGTTGTACAATGTATTCCAATCTTCTTTCCCAAGATGATTGACTTTGCTTGAAAAGCCGCCATTATTAATACTGCCGTACACTACAGAAACAAACTTCTGCTGATTTTGGTGCCAATCAGTTGAAGAATTTAAAGTCGTTAAAGCTATCATTTCATTACTTGTAATACTTCTAAAAATCTCAGCGCCTTTTTCAAGCTTCTCATCGTTTATTTTTTGAAGAACAGAAACGATTCTCTGAAATCTTTGATCATTTTCTTTTGAAATCAGCTCAACAGCAGCGCTAACAGGAATCTGAGGAGCAATTTGTAATCCTTTCGAAAGATTGTATGCCTGATCGAGAGCTGTTAATTCATCTTTTGAATCTTGAGGAGCATCAGGTATAAAAGTATTTCTAATATAATGAATAATTGCTAATCTATCTTCAGGTAAAATAAAATCGTAAGCAACCATTCCGCTGCCGGCAATTCCCTCTTGAAGAGTTTGATAAATTTGAGATATTTTTGAACCGTTTTTCCATCCATCTTTAATTGTGAAATTTCGCGGTGTTGGATTCAATGCTGCAGCGGCAGCTCCATTTCCCTTACCTTCTTCACCATGACATGAAACGCAATTCGTTGTGTAAAGAGTTTTTCCTTTGCCTATCATTTTATCTGTTGGTTTGCTCAAAGTTAAAATATCAACAGGAGGAATTGATTTTGCTGAGATAATTTTTAGATCTTCCACCTTCGTAGTATCAGGCAAGACAACCGGAATATTTTGCCGCGATATAAAATTTAAATTGCTTAAGTAAAATAATCCGAATCCTACTCCAATTACCAAGATGTATGGATAAAGAAGGGCAAACGCTTTCACAGGTTCTTCTTTTATCAGAGATAATTGCTTTTTTAATTGTTCATTAAATTTATTCATAAAACTTCTCTTCCAGATCAGGGAACCCGGAAATCCAATCCTTTCTGCAGTTTAGGATCTCCGATAGGAACAAGATTTGATTTATTAGCTCGATAGTTGAAGATTAAAATTATTACTCCAATCGCAAGTAATGGAACAATAATATCAATCCAGCTAAAGTAATAACCATTCACATTCGGCATAACTAACCAATACAAATCAATAAAGTGAGCAAACAAAATCCAGATCGAAATAAATTTTAATCTTTTGGGATCCATTTTTGCAGGTTGGGATAATAATGCAGCATAAGGAACAATGAAATGAGCTATGATCAATAATATTGATAAGTACTGCCAGTCGTTTTCCCATCTATGCAAAAACCAAAAATTTTCTTCGGGCAGATTTGCATACCAGATAAGTAGATATTGTGAGAAAGCTATATATGCCCAAAAGTTAATGAAAGCGAATTGCAGTGCACCTAAACTAAATAAATGATCATCCACCAATTCGGGATGCATATATCCATTCTCTTTCAACTTTACCACGAACAACGTTACTGCAGCAAGGGATGCAACAACTGAACCTGAAAAGAAATAAACACCAAAAATTGTGGAGAACCAATGCGGTTCCAAACTCATCAGCCAATCAACAGCAGTAATTGTAATTGTGATTGCAAAAAACGGGATGAATATTGCCGACAAGATTATGTTCTTTTTCGTCAGAAGCTGATCTTTGGTTTTATCTTGAGTATTAGAATTTCTAATCAATAGAAAATAAAATAATCCCCAAATGGCTAAAACTGCAAACACTCGAATGATGAAGAACGTCTCGTTCAAATAAGGAGATTTTCCTTTCAAAATTTCATCTGCGGCAGCTATATCTTTATGTGCCCAATGAAAAATATCATGAATATTAAATATTAAAGGCAAAACTAAAATCGGTAAGAAAATAATTATGGCTGCTAAAAATTCTACCACTCGCCTTATGGGAACACTCCAATCTGCACCGCCAACATATTCAAGAGCAATAAGAAGCAGAGCACCAATTCCAATGCTAAGAATAAACATATAAGCCATCAGATAATTTAGGAGTGCTCGATGTTGATCAGAGAAGAATCCGATTACGCCAAGGAATAATCCTGCACTAAATAAAAGCCAACCGAGCTGGCTTAGCTTTATCGGAAGATCTTTTTTCTGATATTCAACATTATCTTGAAGCATTTATTAATCCCTTTTGAATCTCTTCAATGTCAGAATCCTTTGCGTTCTTTGCTCTCTGCAAAACTCTGATGTAGTTAACAATTGCCCATCTTTCCTCACGGGTAACTTGTGAAGCATAAGATGACATAACATTTTGTCCGTTGGTAATAATATGATAAATCATTCCATCACTAAATTCTCTTGCTCTTGCAGAATGCAACGTAGGAGGATTAGGAAATTGCCCTCTTAATCTGCTGTCGCCATCTGCATAGTTACCGTGACAAGGACTGCAGAATGTTAAAAATTTCTTTTGACCTAACATCAAAACTTTTTTTGTTGGAAGCCACGGATTTGAAAGAGTCTCGGTCGGATTTGTCTGTCCTGAATATGGATATGGAATAAATCCACTAGCAACCGTTCCTTCAACCTTAGTTCTCATTCCATACTGATCAGAAAAGAAATCACTTTTTTCTTGCGCAGTAATTTTATCCTGATAAACCATCCAGTTAAACGGCTGCATAAATAAAAGTTTGTTCAGCACAAAATAAGTTGTTCCTGAGGTTATAACCGCAACTGCCAGTAATAGCATCAAAAATTTTGGCTGAAATATCGGGTAAGTTTCTTTTTCAATCTCAAAAACTAATTCCACGCTGTGTGATTTAAGAGAAGTAAATAATTCTTTAACTTTTGATTCATTGAACTGTGGATCATCAGCATAGATAACTGCACCAAACTTATCAGCAGAAACATTCTTCATGTAATTTGTATCCAACAGCGGTTGTTTGTTATGTGGAAATCCAAACATGAATGTTAATAAACCAATTACAGTGGAAAGAGTAGCAAGTAAAACGGTTACTTCAAATGTTACAGGTACAAATGCCGGAAATGCGAAGAATGGTTTACCGCCAATTACCTGTGGGTAATCTATGGACATTGCCCAGTACATAAATAACATTGCAAACACAGCACCGCTTAGTCCAAATGCCAAAGTAATATATCCAAGCTTAGATGGCTTGAGTTTCATTGCCTTGTCCATGCCGTGAACAGGGTAGGGAGTATTGATGTCAAAATTCTTATAGCCGTTATCGGCAATTACTTTTGCAGCATGAATAATTTCATTTGGTGAATTGAATAATGCTGCGACACCAAATAGCTTATTAGTTCTTTTCATCAGTGATTTCCTCCATGATGTGAAGGTTGCGCACCATCTGCAACTGCTTTTACTTCAGAAATGGAAACGACAGGCAGCGTCTTCGTGAATAAAATTACCAACGTGAAGAATAATCCAAAGCTTCCCAGCAGAATTCCAATATCATAAAGAGTTGGAGTATAATATCCCCAACTTGAGGGTAGGAAATCTCTGTGAAGAGATGATACAACTATAACAAATCTTTCAAACCACATACCGACGTTCACAAAAATTACTATGATCAGCATGATTGGAATTGATCTTCTTATCTTTTTAATCCAGAATAATTGCGGGAAAAGAACATTGCAGCTAACCATAATCCAATATGCCCAGGCATAAGGTCCGAGTGCTCTGTTGACGAAAACGAAAGTTTCAAACTGATTTCCGCTGTACCACGCAATAAAAAATTCGGTAGCATAAGCATAACCAACCATCATTCCCGTTGCAAGAATAACTTTATTCATTCGCTCTAAATGATTTAATGTAATAATATGTTCAAGATTAAAAATTTTTCGTACAAATATTAAAACCGTGACAACCATAGCAAATCCGGAGAAAATTGCTCCTGCAACAAAGTATGGAGGGAAAATTGTCGTATGCCAGCCAGGAATTATCGAAACAGCGAAATCAAAACTCACAATTGTGTGAACTGAAAGAACCAACGGTGTCGCAAATCCAGCTAACAACATGTAAGCTTTTTCATAATGCTGCCAATTTCTATGAGAGTGCCGCCAACCTAAACTGAAAATAGAGTAAATAGTTTTTTTAATTTTTGATGTTGTTCTATCACGCAGTGTTGCAAAATCGGGAATCAAACCAACAAACCAAAAAACAAAAGAAACTGTAAAATAAGTTGACACTGCAAAAACATCCCAGATTAGTGGGGAAGAAAAATTAATCCACAATTGGTTTTGATTTGGATAAGGAAAAAGATAACCATCTAGCCAAGGTCGCCCCGTGTGAATAGCCGGGAAAATACCCGCACACATAACAGCAAAAATTGTCATCGCCTCAGCAAAACGTGCTATTCCGGTACGCCATCTCTGACGAAGGAGAAAAAGAATTGCAGAAATTAAAGTTCCAGCATGACCAATACCAACCCAAAAAACGAAGTTAACAATATCAAATCCCCAGCCAACAGGTTGATTATTTCCCCAGAGACCAATTCCGTAATAAAAAGTTAAACCTAAACAAATTGCACCTATTAAAAGCAAGCTTCCGCTTATGCTTATAGCAATTAAAAATTTTTTATCAGGTTTCGTATCAAGAGGTTTTGATATAAGCTCCTCGATATGAGCTTGCTTTAATCCTCCTTCAACTACCGGTATTTCTTGAGAGTAATCAATATTCAATTAAGCTTCCTCCGGATGGGTATTTCTTAATTTAGCAATGTAGGTAACATTGGGCTTGATGTTTAATTCTTCAAGAACATAATAACCTAATTCATGATTCCGATATTTCTGGAACTCAGATTCTTTATCATTTATATCACCAAACTGAATCGCAGTTGTAGGACAAGCTTCCTGACAGGCGGTTTTTACGTCAGATCCTTTAAGATTTTTATTTTGGCGAATTGCTTCTTCACGTGCATCCATTATGCGTTGGATACAGAATGTACATTTTTCCATTACACCTCGTGAGCGAACTGTAACTTCAGGATTGTAGATAAGATTAAAACTGTCGTTCTGCTGATATGAATCTCTAAAATGATCTCTGAAATTGAAATAATTAAATCTTCTAACTTTGTAAGGACAGTTATTTGAACAATATCTTGTTCCAACACATCTATTATAAGCCATTTGATTTAATCCATCAGGACTGTGAGTTGTTGCAAGAACCGGACAAACATTTTCACATGGTGCGTGATCGCAGTGCTGGCAAAGCATTGGCTGCAAACTTGTATTTGGATCATCTACTTCACCTGAATAATACCTGTCAATTCTTATCCAGTGCATTTCTCGTCCTTTTGCAACCTGATCTTTACCAACAATCGGAATATTATTTTCTGAAGTACACGCAACAACACAGTCACCGCATCCAAGGCATTTATTAAGATCAATTGACATTCCCCATTTTACGCCGGGATATAAAATAAATGGATAAACTGTCTGAAGCTCAATTTCAGAATCTTCGCGTAAGAATTTTGGATTATTTAGATATTGAGCTACAGTTCCTTCACGAATAACTTTTCGTTTTAATGCTGCATCTTTAGTCAACTCATTATCGAACATGTGATGCTCTTGAGCCGTTACTAACTCGTGCTTACCTTCAAGCTTAGAAATATCACCAACAAATAAATAAGCTGAAAGTGAATTTGTTTTTGATTGAAGCACGCTCGCATCAAAACCAACATTTGTTCCAACAATCCCACTTTTTCTTCTGCCATAACCAAGTTCAATTGTAAAAGTCTTGTCTGCAGAACCAGGTTGTAAGAAAACCGGTATTTGTAATTTTCTAGAACCAACTTTTATTTCAACCAGATCATTGTTCTTTAAATTCAATTCTTTAGCTGAGTTGAAAGATACAGCAGCATAATTATCCCATGTAATTTTAGAGACAGGATGCGGCATTTCCTGAAGCCATCCATTGTCTGCAAATCTTCCATCACCAATTGAGTAATTATTTTTCAGAACGATTGAATATCTAGATATTTCAGTTTTACTCTGGTTCAAAGCTGCTAGAGCTGCTGTATAAAATGATCCTATCGTGTCAGCACTTTCATTGAAATTTACGACTCCGTCATGAAGAGCACCAAACCATAATCGGTCAAAAGGTAAAGCAGAATTTAGAGTTGGATAGACTTCATCTTTCCAACGGTTAATTAAATATTCATGATAAAGTTTTTCACTATAACTTTCCGCTTTTCCATTAACCCATGTTAAAAGAATTGCTTCCTTCTGCCTTGAATTATAAAGTGAAGCAATCACCGGCTGCTGAAGTGAATAAAATCCAGTTCGAGTTTTATAATCACCCCAGGATTCAAAATCATGATTGATCGGGAGAATAAAGTTTCCGAATTCAGATGATTCATTTTCTTTCTCATTTAAACTTACGACTGTAGGAACTTTGCTGATTGCTTTTTCATATCCGTAATCATCAGCTAGATGAAATACAGGATTGGAATTAAAATGAATTACTGCTCCAACTTGTCCAGAGTTCATTTTAGAAACAAGATTTTCCCACTCTGCACTTTTTGTTAATGGGAATAATAAAATTTCAGAACTATCAGCTCGATAAAGTGCGCTGTTGCCAAGCAAATCATTTAAGTAATAAACTGCGATATGAACTTCTTCAGGTAAAGTAGTACCGGAATGAATTATTGATTTGCCCTGGTTTTTAATTAAGTCACTTACTAATGAATTTATTTTCTTCAGAGGTACATCGTACTTTTTAGAAAAATCAGCAAGCGATAAAGAATTGGTTATGCTGCTTCCTTTCCCAATCTTCTTGCTAACTTCTGAAATCAAACTAATAATAAAATCGAATTGAGCATGAGGACGAAGGCGAATCCTATGATCTGCATTCATTCCAGTTAAGGATAAATTCCCTTCTACAACATAAAGCCGATTGAAGTTTTTAATTTTATCTACGTCTCTCCCTTCAACGTATAAAGCAGAGTTCTCAACTCTGTTTCCTTCACTTCCTAAAAAGTCAGATTCAAGTGCAACAATAACTTTTGCTTCATTCCATTTAATAAGTGGAAATGAACCGCTGCCATAACATTTTTGCCAAGCAGAGTTTCTTACTTCATCGTTAAATAATTCATAGGAATAAATTTTAGTTGTAGGATATTTTTTTGTAAAATTGTTTAAGACTTTTAATGTCGAAGGAGAATTTATTCGATTAGTAATAATTGCAATTTCTTTGTCACCAATTTTATCGAGAGATGAGATGATTGCTTCATCAACTTTTTTCCACGTTGAATTGATGAACACGCCGCCGCTGACCTTTTGCAACGGCTCTTTCAATCTTTCAGGATCATATAGATTTAGAATCGCAGCTTGGCATTTGAGACAAATTTTACCTTTGTTCACAGGATGATCGGGATTGCCTTCAACTTTTATCGGGCGACCTTCTCGTGTTTTTACCAACACACCGCATATATGAGCACAAGCATTTGAAGTTGAGGCATAATAATTTGGTTTTCCTAAAGTTACTTCTTCCGGTTTTTTATTATACGGAATGATCTCGCCTTTATCAGGATAATCAGCACAGCCGGCGCCGGCTAACGCAGCCGATGCACCTACCAAAGCCAAAAATTTTCGACGAGAAATATGTGATAACTCTGAAGGATTAAAATCGTCAGTTACACCTTCTTTAAATTCATGATGGCTTGCTTCTACTATTTGAGGATTTTTATAAAGATCCTCAAAGCTTCTCCAATAGTGCATATCCTTTGTTTCCGGACTTTCCTGCTTAGGCATATTCTCTTTCTCTTCAAGCATGATTATCCTCTTTACTCTTGCGGCTAACTGCAGATGGATTTATCTTAACTTTTATTTTTCCATTACCCGACTTACTTGTTTTTCCGAAAGCACTAAAGGGAAAATTCTTTAAGAAGGTGATTCCTAAAAAACTAGTGGCTGCAGTTAAGAAAAATTTTTTCCTGTCTATTTTCATATTAAAATTATTCTTTATTACCTATGACAAGCGAAACAATTTGTAGGACCATTATTTATTTGAGCAACATTCGGAACATTCTCTTTAGGGTTGCGATGACAATTTAAACACCCACCCATTGTGAATGAATTAACTTGCATAACCTTTTCCATTCTTGCTACATCACCATGACACACAGCGCAGTCAATTCCTCGGTTTACATGAACACTGTGGTTGAAGTATGCAAAGTCTGCAACTCTATGAATTCTTTTCCAAGGAAGAGCTTTCCCTTCATTGTAATACTCTGTGAGCTTAATAATCTGCGGTTTATCTTTTCTTGCAATAGAATGACAATTCATACACGTACTTACTTGAGGAACCATTGCATGACGCGACTTTTCCACTCCGGTATGGCAATACTGACAATCAATTTTCATATCTCCAGCATGCAGCTTATGTGAAAAAGCAATCGGTTGATCGGGAGCATAACCAATTCCATCACGTTCGGGTCTGCTGACAAAATATGTTAACGCGAATGAGGCAACAGCAATAAACAATGTTATTGGGAGTCTAATACGGAGTATGTAATCCAGGAAAGAATTATTCATAAAAGAAAATATTAGTTATAGAATCGGCATTAAATTTAGGTATAATATTTCTCTTCACGCTTAAAATTTTAATGATTTTTTGAATTTAGAGATCGAAGTGATAATAATCTTAACAACTCAAGATGAACCTGAGTCTTGTTCATTTTTGACGGTCAAATCTATAAAATTACTGTTATAAAACAAAAAAATGATGTGATTGTTTGAGAAGAATTTTTTTGAAGGACCACACTATTGAATACCTACCCTAGGCAGTTCTGATTTCGAAAATCCTTTTAATAGTTTTTTGCAATGAGGAGTAATTGTTTAATTGTCGTATTGTCAAATTGCTTTACCTATCCGCCTCAGCCATTGTTTGAGAAATCTAGTGGATTGTTCAATTGCTACATTGTTAAATTGTTAATACCTGGTCCTATGGAGTGGATTGTAAACTTCAAGTTATTTTAGCACCATCATCTTCTTGGTTGAAATGAATTTCCCAGCCGTTAATCCGTATATGTACACTCCGCTCGCTATTTGTGATGCATCGAAATTAACTTCATAATATCCCGGTTCTTTCTGCTCATTCACCAATGTTGCTACTTCATTACCTAGTATATCAAAAACCTTCAATTGTACAGACGAGGCTTGCCTCGTCTCTACGTTAGGTATGCTGTATCTAATTTTCGTTATTGGATTAAATGGATTTGGGTAATTTTGATACAAATGAAATTGTTTAGTATTTATTATGTCATCATTATCAATTAATGTTAATTTATCTATGTACTTAAATGCACCGGTTCCATCAGTTCCGATGAACAAAACAAATTCATTGTCTATTATCGTACCTGCCATTGAATTAATCCCTTTAATTGGTTTACTAGGAGGCATATAAAATGGCATAATTTGTTCCCAAGTAATCCCACCATCCTTGCTTTTATACAGGACAAAAAAATTATCCAAGGTTTTTCCGCCTGCAAAAATCTGTTCGCGATTTAATGGATTTATCACCAAACTATTAAAAGTTACAGCCTGCAATTGCAGCAAAGGTGAATCCCAGCTAACTCCACCATTAGTTGATTTTATTATCATTCCATTCAATCCTGTATATACTGTGTCAGAGCTACCAGGAGGAGTAACAATCGAATAACAACTAAATATCTCACCAAAAGGAGGATAAATTATTTTCCAATCCTTCCCATCATTTTCAGATTTTATAAGAATGAGAGCAGCAACAACATTGTTAACAATTCCTCCTGCCCATACAGCAGAGTCATTAGAATATAAAACATTAAGTGTAGTATATTCTGAACCTATCCATGATTTTTCCCAAACATCATTTTTTAAAATATAAATAATCGAATCCCCGGCAGTAGCAAAAACAGGTCTGGGCGGCTCATGGCCTATATAACCAAATCCTGCAAAAGAAATAATTTCATTAGATTCACTTTTATCTAAACCCGAGTCTATTTTTGCCCAGTATGACTGAACAGGGTAATCGGTATAAAAAACAGGTGTTTCGCCATAAATTGAATCCGGCTTCAATGCAGCAAATATTCTTGTCATTAATCCCGGTCCAATTCCAATTTGTTGTGTATAAAGAGCTGATATTGCCCCATTAAAATATTGATGTCCCCATAATGAATCTGTTTCATTTAATGCGTGAAAATATATTCCGTTTGATTCGGTTCCGGCAATAGCCATTCTTTCAGGATATTCTTGCTCAATTATTTTTATTGAGTTGATTTGTTGCCCAGTTAATCCGAAAGGAATTAGCTGTGCTGAAACGTTGAAAGAGACAAAAACAACTAGTACTAAACATTTAACTTTCAATTTAATACCTCATTAGAAATAATTCTGGGAAGATTCTTTTTTGAGAAAAGTAAGTGAAGCGGGAAATGGGTAGATGAAGCTACTTTATGTTTACCCATACTAAACATTTAATAGCACCTCTTAAATTTATGATATAATGTACGATAAAATTAATTTATATCAAAAATTACTACCGTCCAGCGCATTGACTCATAATTAATGTAACCCAAGCTAAGTTGGGATACTAGTCGTTGACTCATAATATAGGTAACCAAGAATTGGAGTTATATTATGAGCA
>Ga0209619_10000660_pt1 | contig 24697 bp, 33 predicted proteins | sample Rifsed16ft3_FD_184011 | JGI IMG/M metagenome (GOLD analysis project Ga0209619, IMG submission 184011) | Soil microbial communities from Rifle, Colorado, USA - sediment 16ft 3 (version 2) | ecosystem: Environmental > Terrestrial > Deep subsurface > Rock core/Sediment | place: Rifle, Colorado... | reverse complement strand
TTTGCATTCTCCCACAACTCCGCATGTGCATTCCCCCGCAACTCCGCATGTGCATTCTCCCACAACTCCGCATGTGCATTCTCCCGCAACTCTGCACTCGAATTCCCCCGCAACACCAGATACAGGTTTGCCGAGCGTGACGATTCAGCGCCGCACTCCAATACAACGCGGCCGTAGACTTCGCAAATACCTGTAAGTTTGACCCGCACGGTCGCGCGGACTTCCACATCTTTCTCGATGCGATTGTTGAGCGCATCCCATTCGGCCTGAGAGTTGACTACAATCTGCGTCATGATTGTCTCCTATGAATGAGCGATAAATCGGCCTGTTGGATGTGATGGATGATTAGGACTGTGGATAACGACCACGTACCTCGTTGTCATCAGAAACAGTAAAGGTAACGTCATTATCATTGCCGGTTGGGTCGCGCAATTCCTGACGGTCGATTGCCTCTGCGCGTTTCGTGTCCTTCGACTTCATGGAACATTCATCATTAGAGTGGGTGAAGGTTTATTGTTGATTGACTGCAATGATTTTAAAATTGCTCGCGGACCATTTTTCGAAATTGTCGGCTAATCCTAAAAATGCTGATTGAGCATCGTGTAGGGTTGCGAAATTCATTGTGGGACGATTGCACGCGCTGTCTAATTCGATGATCAGCTCATTGTCTGTGTCAACGCAAACACTGGCATAATCTGAACGTATCTGATATGTTGTGTTGTGTTTCATGGCGACCTCCTATGTTTGGTGCATGTAAACTGCTAAAATGGTTTCACAAAGTCAATTTTTGATTAGCAGTTAGGCATCATAAACATCAATAGACACAGGCATTTTATAACAATCGACAGCCGGTTATTATTTCCGAAAAAATCAGTGAATCGGTAAATTTGACATACTCAAAAGAAAATGCGGATATTGGGCCAGAAACGTAAGGCAGGCTGAAAAAAAATCATGGCAAACGGAGGAAAGCGACCAGGGGCTGGCAGACCGAGAGGAAAACCCAATACTTTCACACGCACGGCGCGCGAAGCATTTCAAATTGCGTTCGACACGCTTGGAGGACCAGCGGGATTAGCAAAGTGGGCGAAGGAAAATCAAACTGAGTTCTACCGTATTTACGGTAGGCTTATTCCGGTTGAGATCGAAAACACGGGTGAAGTAACTCTCAAGGTTCGCTACGTTGATACGCCAAAGCAAGACGAAACCGATTAACGAGGAATGGGTTGATATTCCGCGACCGCACGAAAATCAATTGCCGTTTCTGCGATCGAAGGTAAAACGGAAAATCATTCGCGGCGGGCGTCGAGGCGGGAAAACAGTAGGAGCGGCGATACTTGCATGTGAGGCTTTTCTGGTGGGCAAGCGAGTTCTCTATGCCACACCAACCTCAGACCAGATACAACGATTTTGGACAGAGATCACGCGAGCTTTTGCACATGCGGTCAAACGTGGAGTATTGAAAAAGAACGAGACGGAACATGTTATTGAAGTCGTACACAAAGAGCAGCGTATCAGAGCAAAGACGGCCTGGAACGCCGATACGCTTCGAGGTGATTACGCTGATCTATTGATCTTGGATGAGTTTCAGCTGATGAACGAGGATGCATGGGAAATTGTTGGTGCGCCAATGTTGTTAGACAATAACGGAGACGCAGTGTTCATCTATACGCCACCCTCGTTACATTCCCGCAGCGTCACAAAGGCAAATGATCCTCGTTATTGCGCGAAAATGTTTTTGAAAGCCACGGCAGATACAACCGGCCGGTGGCAAGCCTTCCACTTCACCTCATACAGTAATCCATCGTTGTCACGCAAAGCCCTGGCGGACATCTCACATGACATGACCGACCTTGCTTTTCGGCAAGAAATTATGGCCGAAGACATTGATGCAGCTCCAGGGGCTTTATGGACACGTGAGAATATCGAAGTCAATCGCAGAACCTCATACCCTGATTTGGATTTGGTCATCGTCGGAGTCGATCCTTCAGCTACTTCCACTGGAGACGAAGCCGGTATTGTCGTAGCAGGAAGAGCGAAGAATGAATACTTCACGCTTGCAGACAACAGCATACAAGGTTCGCCGAATGATTGGGCCAAAGCGGCGGTGACAGCCTATCATGTGCATAAGGCTAACTTCATTGTTGCCGAGCAGAATAACGGCGGTGAAATGGTTGCTTCCGTTATTCATGAAGTCGATAAAGATGTTCCCGTTGAGTTGGTCCACGCTTCAAGAGGGAAAGCAACGAGAGCTGAGCCGGTGGCTGCGATCTACGAACAATCAAGAGCGCATCATATCGGAGTGTTCGGATTATTGGAAGATGAAATGGCCCTTTGGACTCCTGGGGATGCTTCGCCGAACAGAATGGATGCTCTTGTCTGGGCCTATACGAAACTTATTGAGACTGAACCGCCTTTGACATCAGCTGACCTGCGCGCAATCGAAATCCCTGAGATGGAAGCTGTGAGCATAACCGAGAATTACTGACAATGGCTAAACGCCGTTCTCCCGATAATCAGCCTGCGAAGCTCCCGGAATACGGGGAATTGGTTTCCATTATGCAGTCGGAAACAGCCACAATTCTTTCCGATTATGTCAGGCAATATGTCGGCATTGTCGGCGGAACGCCGGAACCTGGGCAGGGCATCTTTATCAATTGGGACCGGGTGCTTACTACTCAGTCCTATAAAGAGCTGGCATGGTTTGATTTGTACCAGGAGGTAGAGCGAGACCCGCATGTTTTGGCTGTCATGGGATCGGCGAAAATTAACATTGCCGGTATACCGTGGGATATGTCAGCCTATCTCAAGCCGGGAGAGAAGAAACCATCGCTAAGAAACCAAGCGATTGCGGATTTTGTCAAGAGGGTTCTGACTGATACGGGGTATTTCCCGCAGCACATATACAATCTGATGGGCGCACTCGGCAAAGGATTCGCCGTCAGTGAGATTGTGTATGATACAGTAACCGGACCAGGTGTGAGGATCAAGCAGATTCTCAATCGTCCGCAGCGCAGATTTCAATTTGATGCGGTTGATCGTTCCTTGAAACTTCGGGACATCAAGAATCCCTACTACGGTACTCCGCTACCGGATAAGAAGTTCGTCGTGCATCGTGTATCGGCTGAATGGGACAATCCGTTTGGAGACGCAATAGACCAGAGTTTGTACTGGATGTGGCTCTTCAAAAAGACCGTTTGGAAATACTGGATGATGCACCTCAATGTCGCTTCATCATCAATTCCCTTGGTGCAGCATCCGGCGAAAGCTCCGCCGGAAATGAAAACTGAAGCCCTGGATATTGCAAAGATGATTCGTCAAGGAGCCTATGGACGGCTGCCAGATAATTTCAAAATCATTTGGGCTGAGGCTGCCAACGGTCCGCAAAACGCAGAGACATACAACAATTTCATTCGGACAGTCAATGATGAGATGTCGAAGGCCATCAACGGCCAGACTCTCACGACTGAGGCTTCTTCGGGGACAGGCACAGGGACTCAGGCTCTTGGTAACGTCCATCAGGGGACGCAGACTGCGAGAGATGTATATAGGGCGCACGGTTTTGAGGCGACACTCAATGCAACAGTCATTCCCTGGATTACAGATTTCAACTTTGCCAACGTCGAGGGATACCCACGGTTCAGGTTCGACCTAGAAGACCCCGAAGATTTGGTGCGGGAAGCGACTATTGTCAAGATGCTTTCAGATGCCGGATATGATTTCGACCAAGAAGAACTATCAGAGAAATTCAACTATACGTTGACGAAGAAAGAACCATTGAAACTGAATCCTGCAAATCCGATTGACAAGAAGCTGGATAAACTGAATCCAGATGAACCAAAGGAGAAGGATGATGAAGAAGAAAAGTGAGATAGTCATTGATGCTTTCAAGGCGGGTGATTATCCGCAAGGAAACTTCGGAGCCAAAGAGCTATCGGAATTAGCCTCGTCCTACGACCCGAAGAACTACGAGGCTCCGATACTCATAGGGCATCTCTCAGACCCCTCCTATAAAGGCAAGAGTTCGATACCGGCCTATGGCTGGATCGGCGCCGTCAAGGTCGTGGGAGATCACCTGAAGTTCGTGGCCTCACAGTTCTCCGAGCAGTTGAAGGGATTCATCAAGGACGGATTCTACAAGAAGGTCTCGGCTGCGTTCTTCCAACCGAACGACCCGAACAATCCGACCCCTGGCAAGTGGCATCTGCATCACCTTGCTTTCTTAGGTGGTGTTCCTCCGGCGGTCAAAGGACTTGAGCAGATTGCTTTTGCTCAGATGGTCAGTGGTGGTATGGAGTTCTCGGAGATGGTAGTTGAGTTCGCAGAAGACGGGGCTATCGAAGAGGTTGAGGAAATGGGGAAAGAGGATACGCTGAAGAACATGACGGAGTATTGCGCCAATTTCATCTCGAAGGTGGAGATGGCTCTGTCTGCGGACGTTGACGCTGAGACTCGTAAGGGCCGTATCAATCTCGCGGCGTATGACCTTCAATCAGAACTGTCTTCGTGTGTCAATGAACACTTCGCATTTATGAACAAGATGGAAAGTGTTGGGGAGAAAAAAGAAGATGGGAAAATGGAGATGTCAGAAAAGAAAGGTTGGCTGGTCAGACTGGCCGGACGAGTTCACGAAGTAATCACTCAAAGAAAGGAAGTCGATATGGATGCAACAAAAGAAAAAGAGTATCAGGAGAAAATCTCCACTCTTGAAATCCAGGTGAAGGAATTCGCCGAGAAGGAACGGCTGGCAAAAGAAGCTATCGCAACCACAGAGAAGGCAACCAAGGACGCGGCTGAGAAGGCCAAGTCTAATGCTCTGACCGCTGAGGTCAAGACGTTCTGCGAGACGGCGGTAAAAGAAGGTCGCATGACCCCCGCAATGGTCGAGACTGATAATCCAATCATGCTGAACCTCGCCAAAGTCGATCCTTCGGCTTTGAAATCCTTCCAGGAAAAGTATGCAAAACCCATCGTTCCGATTGGGACAGTATCGGAAATCGATCAGCATGGTGCTGACGATAAGCGACCTCAAATACTCCAAAGCGCGGAGAAGTATGCAGTAGCACACAGGGCGGACAAAGAATTTGCAGGCTTGACGGCTGCGAATGCAATAAGCCGGGCCGTGTATCTCCACAGCATTGGACAGATCAAGTTTGAGGCCGAATCAACAATCAATCAGAAAGGGGCCTGACAATGGCCACTGGAAATAACGTCGCCGGGGATGTCTGGGTAGCCCATACCCTGCCCATCACGACGACCGCGAATCTCGCGGGAAAAAGTCTTATCACGGTCGTAGGTGCTGCGGTCGCAAATGCGGCCAATAGCGTCTTCGGTGTGATCAGAGTCGATACACCCTCCGGCGACAGTGCTGACGTGAAGGTGGCGCCATCAATCGTTGAGGTTATCGTGACTGGGACAGTGACGAAGGGCGGGAAGGTCGAAGTCCTTCAGGCGACAGTGGTTGCGAACATCAACGGAACAGAAACTAACACCACCTCTGCCGGAGTTACAGATTTGGCAAGTGGATATCCAATCGGGAAAGCGTTGTCGGGCGGCGTGGCAAATGAAACCGTCCTCGTCGCGCTGTTCCTTAACGACGGCAAGACCGGTTAAAGGAGACGAACATGAAAAGCGTTTATTATCAACGCAATCTCCAGACGGGATTGCTCGATGTGAAAGAGTTCGCGTCTGATTCGCAACTGTCGCTCTTGCGCATCTCTGACCCCGTGGCAACGAATCTTGTCCAGGGTTATACGAACGCGGAGTTGAAGGGTGACAAATTTCTTACTCCGGTCAAGATGCCGAAACGGACTGGACGATTTCCGGCATTCGGTCAGGAAGCATTTGTGATCTCCGGTGATCTCAAGCGGGCAGTGGGTGCGAGGGTTGCACGTTTGAATGTCCAGTCAGGGTTTGTAACGCTCACGATGGACGAATACGCTTCGGGTGTGTCGCTTGAAAATAGCGAACGTGAAGAGTGGGCGGGTGCGCCGGATATGCTCTTGAACGGCCGGTTGCTCACCAACACGGCCCGTATCAGGTTGTATCGGGAGAAGCTCCAGGCTGAAGCGATGACGACCACAACCAACTACGCATCGGGGCATTACATTTCCGGTGCTGGAAAAGCTTGGGGTGGTGCGGGATCGGGAGATCCCGTGGCAGATATGTGGGACCTCCAGGAACTCATCCTGAAAAAGAATGGCCGCTTCGGCAACGTGGCGTTCTTCTCATGGGGTGCATGGTTGAAATTTATCAACAACACAGCAGTCCTCAATCGCATCAAATATGGCGGAAGCGCAATCAGCCCAGCGCAAATGTCCGAAGCAGCGGCAGCGCAGTTGCTGCACGTTGATGAGGTGCATGTCTGCGGTGCGGTCTATGGCACTCCATCAGCTCCGGGTTCTGACGGCGGCGTGAAGAAGTCGGCACTGACCAAAGCCTTCTTGTGGGATTCCGTGCAGTCGAACAACGCTGGCATCATCATTCGTGGTTCGGGTTCCGGGATCGAATCTGCATTCGGATATACCTGGGAACATCAGGCGTATCCAAAGGTCGAGAGTTACTACGAGAACCAGACCAAATCGCAGGTATGGGATGAGCAGCACGTCTTCAACCCAGCAATCACTGCGAACGAAGCCGGTGCAATGTATTATTCACTCGCGTAACGGGGAGGACACAGACAATGGGAACTCCCTCAACAACCAAAAGCACATTTCTTCCCGCACAGGCATACTCCGATCTACTGGCCGTGAAGGGCTATCCGTTCGGTTCGGGACAGGTGTATTATGTCGATGAAACGAATGGAGCAGATACTAACAATGGTTTGGACGGTTGGTCCAATGCCAAGGCGACGATTCAGGCGGCCATTACGGCAGCCTCGCAGGGCGATACGATTTTGATTGCCCCGGTCGAAGTTGCTGCCGGTGACACTGATCCGGGAAGTTACTCGGAAAACCTGGTCATCGGGACAACGCAAGCCTATCTGTCGCTCATCGGTGTTCCACGCGGACGGGTCCAAGGCGGCCTTCCGCAATTGAAGGTCGGTGCGACGACGACCTCGCCGCTTCTGACCATTCGCGCTCCTGGCTGCACTATCCGCAACCTCGGTTTCAATGGTACAGGCGGGACGGGTGGAGGTATTGTTTTCGATGAAACCACAGCCAACGGTCAGGCGTGGGGAACATCTATCGAAAATTGCCACTTCAAGAACTGCGTCGGCACAACGGCAACAAACGCAGCGACGGGCGGAGCGATCAACTGGCAGTCTGTAGGCGGAGCGTGGCAGATACTCGTCAAGGGTTGCCGGTTCTACAAAAACGTTGGCGATATTGTCATGAAAGGAACAACATCTTCATTGCCACAAGATGTCGTTATTGAAGACTGCGTGTTCTCCGGCCCGGCTGCAAGCGTGGATTGCAATATCTACGTAGCGGCTGACGGTATCAACGGCGTTGTGGTTCGCAATTGCTCATTCCAGCAAAAACCCGCCATTGGTTCTGGAACCAATGCAAAATATATCGTCATGGGTACTGGAACGGTTGGCGTGATTGAAGGCTGCAAGTTTGGATGCCAGACTTCAGCAACAGGCGGGACACAAATCACGTTCAAGTCGGGCGGAACTGGTGGAGACTTCCCAACAACGGTTCATATCGTAGCCAGTTTTGGGCAGTCGATCACCGACGGCGAATCCGGCGAGATCACTATCGCTGCATAAAGAGGAAAGCGCATGGCTAAATTCATTATCAATACTGCGCAGACAAAAGCATTGCGGTTGTCTGAGATTAACGGTGTGTTCATCGACGAAGTGAAGAACGATGATCTTTCGAGCACGTTCACGGTGATGTTGAGAACAACCGGACCGATATATTTCGAGATAGCCAATACGCTTGCGGAAGCGAAGGCATTGGCCGTGCCAATCCTTGCGGCGTTGGAACAGTAGCATTGGATGCGGGAGTCGAGAGATTCCCGCATTCACAAAATTTCACAATACCATCAATCAAGGAGAAATGTCATGGAACAGAAAAATTGCCCATCAACACACGGCAGCGGTTATATGATGGGAAGTTTTTGGGACGGGAAAGATATAATCTGTGTTTGCGGAACTCGTATTTCGAATCCCCCACCGACTGGGAGCAGGATGATTACGACAAAAAGATGGTGGCAGAAAGATGAGTGGAAACCAACGTGGCCTAATTTTCTCTACGGTCAGAGAGTCTAGTGACAAAGACGATCTATCTCTTGGATATTGACAACTTCGCCCCAGAGGTAAAGGCTCTGACGCTTCCCTTCATCAGACATTACGCAGAAAGAATTGGGGCGAATATCAGGACGATCACTGAGAGAAAGTTTCCCGATTGGCCGGTAACGTATGAGAAACTTCAGATATATTCTTTAGCAAAAGAGAGTCCGAGCGATTGGCAGATTTATGTGGACTTGGATGCGCTGATTCATCCTGAGTGTCCGGACTTTACGATCTACCTCCCGAAAGGGACGGTCAGTTTTCACACGGCGGACATAAGTCATATCCGATTCAGGAATGACAATTACTCGCTGAGAGACGGGAGATACTTGGCTCCGGGTAATTGGTTCATGATCGCCTCAGACCTTTGCCTTGATCTTTGGCGGCCGTTGGATATGAGTCCGGAGGAAGTTATTGCAAATATCTTCCCGACTCCGAATGAAGTCAAACATGGAATTACGAGAGAACATTTGGTTGATGACTATGCGCTTTCGCGGAACATTGCGCGCTTCGGACTTGCCTTTAAGTCGTTCGAGGACATTTACAAACTCTGTCCTCAAACTCCGATAGAGGGGACCACGCCTGACGGTCAGAAAGGAATTTCAAAAGAGTTTCTTTTTCACACCTACACGGTGACGGTCCAAGAAAAGGTGGAAGCAATCACGAAGCGCATCACCGAGTGGCAGGTTGGACATATGCTTACGAGGTAATGAATGGCACAGGATCAAGTAGCGAATTTCGGCATTGGCCAACTCTTAACCGGCATTACTGCGGCGGCGACGTCCGTTGTGCTCGAATCCGGCCAGGGTGCGAGGTTTCCCGATCCCGCGTCGGGCGAGTATAACGTCGTCATCTGGGATACGCTCTATAATTCCGCAGCTGAGGCGTATCATGCCAGTGCTGCGGAGGTAGGCAGGGTTACAGCCAAATCCAGCGATACCTTCACGGTCACGCGGGCGCAGGAAGGAACAACAGCACGGGCGTTCAACACTTCCGGACATACCTATAATTTTGAACTCAATCTCACGGCGAAAATCATTGATGATCTGACAACGAGGGCAGGGGACGATATCTATGTCGCGAGCATAACACAGGCCGGGACGGATGACCCCGTAGCAACAGTCATTAAAAGTACTCTGTCGGCAGTCATTGTATGGACGCGGACATCATCGGGAGTCTATCTCGGCACGCTCACGGGTGCATTTGTTGCGGGGAAAACTACCGTCGATCCGCATGGTAGAGACACGACAACAAGCCTTCCCCTGACAATGGATGGGTATTATGTCTCGACCGCGACCGTTCAACTGATCACATTTGAGCAGGACGGTTGGACGGCAACCGTAACGATAAGGGTGTATCCGTCATGAAAACACTTCTCATACTTCTCATCATACCAGTTCTCGCCTTCGGCCAATGGAAAGTCTCAGGAGGGAAGTTGGTCCCAAGCGATACGACCCGCACGGTGAAGGTCAATACGCTCGAACAAGATACGCCGAATGAGCAATACTATCAGTATGTCCCGTATTTTGTCGAGACGGCAACAGGCTCGGCCTGGATGGGAGCGGCATATAATCAGAATTGGTTTGGATTTCAAGTCAACGAATACATCACACCCGATTCTGTAAGTTGGTATTTTATCAACACCCTCGTAGCGACGGACAGTTTCCGTGTGGCGATCTACGACATGGAGGATTCGACGCTGATTTGTTACACGGCGTGGGGATCACCTAACATTACGTCAACGGGGAATCTCTGGTCGCAAGCCTTTACGACGACAGTACTCCTGAAGCCCTGGAAGACGTATGCCTTGATGTATTCACATAATACGAATACGACCCTGCCGACGATGGATATTGTCAATAATGCGCAGTGGTACGCAAACGTGAAAAGGCTTGGTATTGTCGGAACCCTCTCCCCGTCAGCATGGTTCGCGGATTTTCCGGCAACATTGGCGGGTAGCTCGACTCTGTCACCGTCAAAAGTACCGTTGTTTGTCATCAAACGCACAGGCACACCATGAGTGTCGGCGGCAATGCGTACGGTTCATCCGGCATACAGGCTCCAACAGCCTCGGAGACGGGATATTGCACAACGCAGGACTTGAAGTATCGCATCGGTGCAGCGACATTGATCCAACTGACGCAGGATACGACGACATCGGGCGCGGTCAATCCAGCAATAGTTGCGGCGTTGATCGCTGAAGCTGATGCGTTGATCGACTCGAAAGTTGGGAGCTATTATACCGTGCCATTTACGACAGTCCCGGAAGTTATCAAGAATCTCTCGGTTGAGATTTCTTGTTATCTCGCGATTCAACGACGGTCATTCAATACCGCCATGCCGAAGGACTGGCAAACGATTTATGACAATGCAATGGAAACTTTAGATGCTCTTGGCTCCGGAATGCTGAAGCTTCCCTCGACAGCCACGGTCGCCAGTACAGTTTCGGAAATGAATACCGACCGTGCGGGTAAGGTTGATTTTAATGACGACGATAGTCTCTTGAGTGATTTCTGATGCGGTATTCCGTCGCGCAGATCGAGGATCAATTGATTGCCACACTCCGAGAGGATACGACGAATTTCGGCAGCATCAATTTGATCGACACGCTGGCCGGAGAAGTCAATCCCCAGATGTTGCTTTTCAATCCGGAAATGATGCAGGGATTTATCAAGCTCTTGCCGTTTGTGTTGGTGAGTTATCGGGGAAGAGCCGGACAGAAATTCGACAGGGATTCCAGCGGGAAAATATACGCTCATACCCTGACGTTCCGATTTTTTACCGGAGCGCAATCCGTACGAAGAACTCAAGAAGCCGTCAGAAACAATTATGATATGATGGCTGCGCTCTATGATGACATTCATGGCAGGGTCCCAGCTTGCACTCCACAACAATTATCGGGCTATATGGCCCTCGGTGGCATACCGATAACGATACCGGAATTCAATCCTCTCGGCCCATTTTATGAGTCGGGTGGACAGGATGAATCTTTGGTGGTCAATCTTCCGGGGATCGTCGTCTATAAATCGGATTTTTCCGTACGGATTGTGGCATGATTGATATAACTATTTCGGGCAGTTTGCCCGTTGTCAACTCGGATTTTACGGAGGCTTTTGAAACGATTGCCGACATCATGTTCCGGAGCGTGCAGGAAAATTTCATCGTCGGCGGACGACCGAACCAATGGCCAGCATTGAAAGAGTTTGGATTAGCCGGTTCTGTTGCTTCGCATCTGTACAAATCCGGCTTTATGTTTGAAAATATCCTGTTGGAATATGACGGCCAACATGCAAAAGTATCTATCGACACAACGAGAGTCCCTTATGCGGCGATTCATAATTTCGGAGGGACGATCAAGCATCCGGGTTCCGATAAGTTTCAAGTCTTTCCTTACAATGGTGGCATGATCTTCACACATGGGACCAAACCACATGACATCAATATTCCTCAACGTCAATTTATGATGTTCCAGGACGAAGACCGTGAGCAAATTCTCCAAACCTTGAGTAATGCGATATTCACAGAAACGATTCCATCATAGGAGGTAACATGTCAGAGCAACAGGAAAATCCTGAATGGCAAAAGATCATCTCTCAAGGGATGAAAACTGTCAAAGAAATCGTCGAGACAGAGGGGCTGGATACAATCGTTATCCGTTATGATGTAGTCCAGAAGATTCTCGAAGCACAAGCCGAAGAATTTACCAAACAAGGAACTGGGGAACTTCTTTTGAAAGGCGAGAAGATAATCTTCGCATTTGGAAATCTTCGCCGTTATGCAGCTGCTGAGAAATTCGGATTCGGTGAAAAGTTCCGGGAAAATTGGCAAAAGGCGACAATTGATGAAAAAGAAATGACACGGCTCGTTACAAATTGGCCGAATTTTGTTTCGACAATCGTTGAACATCCTCCGCAATTTCTTTTGGATATTGAGCAGTTGAAGGCCGGGGAGGTGGCCGAACTTGTCAGGGGTTTTATGAATTATGCCACGGCGATCAGGAAGAATTGAACCGTTGGCAACAGGATTTTGCGAGATTTATCAAGAAAGACAGGACTACTCCGCTGCCTCCCGGCTATGACGCAGAATACTATATCTATATGCTCTGCAACGGTAAAATTGAACAACGAGAAACGGTTGCGGAAACGTACACGCTTCATGATGCCATCAAATGGAATTATTTCAGAACCTACGACAATCATGTGCAGGAAGAACTTCAAAAACTTGCCGTTGAAAAAGCGAATAGAAAGTAATGGCTGATAGCCAATTACATATTACCGTTACGACCGACGATGAGGGACTCAGAGGACTCATTGCAAAATTGAACAGTGGGAATCTGACGATCAAGGAATACAATAAAAGTCTCCGCGATCTCAGGGCTTCCTCGAAAATCGGCTCACAGGGATTGCTCGATCTGAAGGAGGTTCAAACACAAGTCGCCGATGCTACCGCCGGTTCGCAAGGCAAGATGATGCGATCGTACTTCAAGACCGGCGAAGAACTCCGACGATTCTACCGAGAACAAATGGTCGGCAATCGGACGATGCGGGAAGCTACACAAACGGTCGGAGTTTTCGGCACTATGTTGGGCGGCGAAGGATTGGGGAAAGTCGTCGGAACAGCTATCGGCGGATTTCAACAGATGGAATTTGCAACGAACGCTCTTGGTATTTCAGCCGTGGCAGGTGGCGGGAAATTCGCTTCTTTTGGACAGACACTTCTTGGTATGGCCGGACCGTTATCGGCGGCGGCGGCAGGATTTGTTCTTCTTGGGCTTGCAATAGGCGAATCAAAAAAAGTTACGGAAGAACTCAATGCAGCGGTTCTGGAATATCGCAAATCACTTGTTGACCTCGGTAAGATCAATAAGCAACAACAAGTCGATGATCTCACTCGACGCATCAATGTATTGGCCCAAACACCGGACAGCGGACCGGGTGTTCTCTCAAGATTTCTTGGACCGGCAAAAATCCAGGAGGAACAACTTGGGAAATTCTTTCGCCGGGAGGCGGAAATCAACAAACTCAAAAAAGAACGCGCAGACCTGGAAAAAACGATAACGGACGAAGCGAAAAAACAAACGGATGAAGCCGACAAACAATGGGATTTGGAATTCAAGCGCATGGCAGAGATGGCTCCCTTTGCGCGAATGGAGTTTGAGACTCCGGGAACGGGGATAGGAGCAGCCCTTGGGAATGTCCCCGGCGTTGTGTCTGGACAAAAACCCGTCAAGGGAACGGTTGAAGGCATGAAGATTGGCCCTCCTGCGGAAGTTGGGAAAAAAATTCGCACAGAAGTCGATATGACGTTCAAAGAAATGCTCACAGCAACCGGGGCGTTTGAGGATGCATTCAGCTCTTCGATGAACACAGTTGGCGGAATGATTGGCAATACTGTTGGAGGGGCCTTTGCCAATATGTTCGGCGGAGCAAGAACATTGCTCGGCGGGTTTGTTGGTGCGTTTACTTCAGCACTTGCGAATATGGCCGCACAAGTAGTGGCCTCTGGAATTCTCAATTTAATTTTTCCCGGACTCGGAACTGTTGTTACCGCTGCTGGCTCTGCCATGGCTGGCGGTGGTCCGGTGTCTTCCGGTCGTCCATATCTTGTCGGGGAACGCGGGCCGGAACTTTTTGTCCCGAATCGCGGCGGACAGATTATGTCCAATGCAAAGAGCGCGAGATTTTCCGGCGGGAGGATGGGTATGGAACCGATAGTCCTCGAAACACGGATACGCGGCAACGATCTGGTGCTTGTGCAGGCGAAAGGAAATCTCTCTAGAAATGGAAGGATTATGTAGTGGCAATACAACGACTCAATCAATCCCCGGCTGGTTTGGATTTCGGAATCGTAGCTCCGAATACGACGCATCAATTAAATATCGTATTCTCCAATCAATCCAGCCCATCGATTGATATTGATGTGACAATTGCTGGAGCAACAAGTCCGTTTACTCTGGGTGCGGGGGATAATAGTTTTACGCTTGTTGGAAATGGTTCATCACGCACCGTCGAAGTCATCTATGCACCGACAACAGTGCAGGTTGATGATGTAACGTGGACCGTGACTCACAATGCTCCATCCCCCGCCTCACCCTACAATCTGGTTATAACGGCGGAAGCTGGCACACCGATGACTGCTTATGCACTCCCGGATATTGAAAACAATCCGGCAGGCGTGATGAAGATTGACCTATTGCTTGAATCTGATGTCAGTGCACCGACGATACCAACGGGGGTCAAAGTTCTAAGCATAGGGACATTGACAGAATTGATTGATGTCCAACCTGGAATTGTTGATGTGCAAAATCTCGAAGTCGAATTGGCAGAGGATTACTCAACCTATACTGAAGGCTTTTGGTATCACATTATTCAAACTGATCCGACAAAGGATGTGCAATTGCGCTTTATTTTGGATGAGGATGGGACAGAGACGTTCTACTTCTGGGGCAGAGTGTATCGAGAAGAGATTGAATGGCCGGAGCTTTATATCAATACGGCAGAAACTGATATCATTCGTTCAGTCAAAGTTCGGCTTGTCTCATTGATTCATTCGCTTCGGGATGTCGGCATCGAAACAACAATTGCCGAGATACAGACGCATGAAAGTGCAAATGCTGATTATTGGACAATTGAAAGTATTCTTGCTGCCATACTTGCAAGCGGAATGGTGCAAGAATATAGCACATCCAATATCCATATCCGAGCGACCGATTTGAGACTTTTCAAAGCAGACTTGGAAACAATGGTTGCGATAAAAGATGCCATAGTTCGCGGGAATAATTCTGACTTTACAACAAATAGAGGTTATTTCGATGCTCCAGCAACCGACACAAATCGTTTGCATTGGTATTATCAATTTGGCAATGCGTTTGATTTTCTGAGGGCGTTGTGTCTGAATTTTGGGTGGGTATGCCGGTATTTCTACGGTCAATCGGATGGATTATATGCGGGCGATGCGACGGATAAGCATAGGTTCGAATTCCTCACACGCGGTAATGCCTATGCTGACTACATAACCCCGGAAAATGGAATAAAAGAATCAACTCTTTTTTCGGACACTGTAAACAAATCCGTAAATATCCGAGTATCAGATGTTTTAACAGCAAATGAAGAAGTCAATACTGATGAATTTGATCTGACAATTGGATATGCCTGGTACTCAGGAGGTAAGGAAAATAGTTGTACTCCAATACCCATTAATGCTCTTATTCCAGTCCCACCAAGTGTGACAGAACCCAATCCACACATAGAATTTGATCTTGATTTTTCGGCACAATTTTCACTCCAGCATTTTAATCCCCCACCGTTTGGTTTAGAGGGTTCTACATATATATATCGCCGATTGGCATACACTATTGGTGCTGGAGTTCCGTTACCTTGTATTCTCGTCGGTTTCTACGATTATGCTGCGGGGGCGTGGAATGATCAGCAAGTGTGTTTGCAGAATGCGCTCATGCTGTATTATGCGCGCCGGTTTACTTCCGGACGCAAGATGTACGAGCGTAAATATGGCTCGCTTAAATGGTCGGACGGATCGACAACGAGTCATATTCATCTGAAACCGATGAAAAGAATTCAGATTAACGACCAAATCACAACAGTTAATTACTATGCGACCGAAGTCCGTAAAGACTTCGAGAGCGATACATCCACTGTATTGTGGATCGAAGAATAATTCAAGGAGAATATCATGGCATTTCCAGCAGTAACTACTGCAAGTCCCGCCAATATCAAATCGGCGGCAGTTCTGGCAGTCTATGTCAAGGACACCACTGGCAGCAAATGGCAAACATTGGGAGCCATTACACAAGGCGTTCTTCACTGCCAGAATTTTGAGGGTTCGGATTCTCAAGGACGCAATCGTTCGCTGACCGTCTGGAATTTCACGGCCAGTTGTAGGATGATGCAAACATCGGTTGCGGCACTTGAAAAACTCGATACCTTGACAGATGGGACAAATGCTTTTCTGTTCAAACTCACCGATGCCGCTACAGTAACAACTTCGGCGGCATACGCCGGATGGGTCGGAGTCACGGCCGCACAAGTCTCCTGCAAGGCAAAACTCGTAGCAGATGGCACGCCGGAAGACCCTAGGTATGTCGAGGTCATGTGGCAAGGGTCAATCTATATCTCAACGGCCAATCAAATTGCGCTCTTTACTCCTACGTTGGAGACGGGAGACTTTGAAGCTACGGGTGGAAGCGGGACGATGCACGCTTTTGGGACCTATACGGTTGCAACGGATGGCGGTTCTCCCATACTGACCGATATTCGAGGTTGCGGAGTGTCAACGTATACCCTCGATTTGATAGGAGGATCGAGTCCCGTGACGATGTCGCCCATCCAAAATGTCAAGATGACGTTTGAACAACTGGCAACGGAAGATTCACTTCGACGGTTTCTGCCGAATTCGATGGACATCAACATTGAAATAGATTGGATGGCCACGGATTCAGCTGATATTTTGTTGCTCGACGATATGCTGCCGTTGGAAATCAAGGCCATTGTAACGATGATTGATGCTGTGGCCTTTACGCTCAACAACCAGGTGGGCATCGGTCTGAATTATGAAGTTTTGGGCGACATGGACAAGAACCGCGTGATCCGATTCACGCACAAGGGAAAAATTCTCAACTCCAGCTTTGATGGCGTGGTAGCGTGACGTGGCTGATACTCTTCGGCTAAAATATGGATTCACAGCCAAGCCTGTCCTCGCTGATCGGGACGGCGAGGTGGATACGAATTGGGTGGACGGCGGGACGCATGTTGTCACCGCCGATGCCACCCATGCGCATGCAGGAACGAAGTCCTTCAAAGTTGCTGCCTCTGGGACCGGAGATTTTACAACGAACTACGGTTCTCTGGCCTCCGGGAACAACGCAACATTTACTGTCGGGAATCAATACTGCGTTTCAATCTGGCTCTATGCAGCATCGGCCCTCACAGCACAGCTAAAGACGGGCGGCGTGGAGTCTTCAACCCTGACATGTGTCACGGATACCTGGACGGCATTTCATTTCACGTTCACCTGTCTGACGGCAACGACTGCTTTCCAAATAGCCGTTACGACCGGGGGAGGCGGGAATATCTGGTTTGAACTTGAGCCTTTCGCAGAATATGTGGAACTCACAGTTCTCGGCGAACGAGGTATGTCCGATCCTGATTCGGTCGGTTTCTGGCCGCAGATCCAAAATACATATGTTGACGGATCGATGGATGAGGGCATTAAAGGATTCCGACGGAAGATTTGGCTAGATGTCGGAGTCGTAGCAGCTGCCGCAGACAGAAAGAGAATACTCTATTGGATGATCGACAATGATCGAACCGTCGATTATCTAACCGAGGTCAATGTGCCCCTAGCTTTACAGGACATTGGGGGATACGAAAACGAATGGAAATTCGATTGCAGTCTCTTGCGGTATTTCACATTCTCACTTCAAGAACCGTCGATCAGAACAACATTCCCAGTTTAAGTGTCATCGACCATTACGTTCAAATATCGATCAGGCGCGACGACTTATTCGCGGACATTGCCCTTGCTCTACACAAAGGGGTTGGACGATCCCGACGAGGTGGAATTTGTTCCTCCTTTGCAGTTCGAGGCGCAGGATGGGTCACTGATCGAAGAGATCAAGGGATTCCGACGTATCATCTTGGCGAGAATCGGAGTCCTACAAACTGCTGCGGATCGTCTCTTCATGCTGAATTTTTTGCAAAGCTCCACGCGATGGATAGACATGGGAGTCTTTGCGGCAGTCCATTGCGTTCTTGCGGATGTTGCGGGGTTCGAGAATCTTTGGCTTTGGGAAACCAAGCTCGCACCATATTACGAAGTGCTGCTCAAAGAAAATGTCATTTATCAAACGTGGCCCGACTCACTTGAACCGGTAGAGACAGAAACCTTGTATATTAAAACGTGGGTAGAAATCACAGGGACAGAAGCAAGTCCACAGACATTGACGACAAACGCCGGGGCATTGGCTACGGATGATACGGGAGCAGCCTATCCGGCGATTAATCTTGCGTCATGGGTCGTATCGGTCATGTTGATTGAACGTCAGGATTGTCTCATCAATCGTATTGGCGATGTGACGCAATCGGGGACAGACATAAGCTTTACCGTCGCACATTCCGACATAGGCAACGCATATTCTGATGGATTGTTTTATGCCCAAGTTGTTATCGGATTACAGGCCAAATGAGACACGCATTGTACATATTACTGTTGTTCCCCATGTTGGCTTTCAGCCAGGATTATCTCTTCCGCGCCAATCCTGTTCCAAATACTGATTACGGATTTGATTTGGGACGATTCGATAAACGATGGGATAGTCTTTTCGTGCGCATCGGAAAGTTTAGCGGCAATGTGGCGATTGACGGAACGTTATCCATCGACTCGATCATTACAGCTCTTCGATTGACGTCGAACCTCACCGTTGATGGCACAGTCACGGGCGATACGCTCGTCGGCGATTGGACCATGACCGGCAATCTGCAATCGACTGCGCAGGGGTCTCTTGCCGGTGTAGCGTCTGCAAAATTCTATTATCAACCCTCGACCGGCAATGCCGTGCTCGGTGCATGGGGCAAGGATGCCTCGACAACGGGGACAATCAGCTTCTATCTTGCAAAATCCGATGGAAGTGGAGGTGAAATAGAAGTCAGCATTGATTCGGCGAGCACAAATTTCACGGGCAATGTTCTCCCCTCAGCCGCCTCAACGTATGCGCTTGGTTCTGCAGTGCTACCATGGAGGGCAAGCCACTACGATTCACTCCTTTCCACGTATCTGAACGGTCGCGTGATCCGCATGGGTTCAGCCTTGTCCGACACGACGAAGTTTCTTCTTAACTCCGATACCACCTCTCTCGTTGCCATGCAGTGGGAGTTAGACGGCAAGACTCCCATGACGCGCATGTTGACGGTGGCGGCCAATGCTCCATTGGCTTCGTCGGCAGGCGCTCAAGATTTGTCAGCCGACAGAACGTGGACGCTCTCTGCTGACACAACGACAGCTCTTTCAGGACTGACGACGCTCTACCAGAATTCACTCAAGGCCAGCATATCTTCACTCGGCTCTGCTGCTTACGTTGACTCGACTCGTATCGCCTATCAGGACAAAACCAACACTTTCACGCAAGCGCAGACGTTCAATAGCACCATCAACCTCCAGACCATATCAAGCGCGGCCTCATTCACGGGGACGGTCGCTACAGTGGGCGATGTTACAGTAGGCGGCATTGCTTTGCTGGACACAATCCGTAATTCGCTTACGTCAGTGGTGGTGGATGATTCGCTGACGGTGACGGGACTTGCTACCATCGCAGGTGATGTGGCGGTAAATGGTGGTGACTTAACAACTACGCAGACTACGTTTGCATTGCTCAACGTAACCCCTACGACGATAAATGCCTTCGGAGCTGCAACTACGATAAGCATGGGCGCACTCACGGGGACGACCACAATCAACAATGATCTGATTGTTGGCGATGAATTGATAGTGAATGGGACGGGAACAAGTTCATTTGCAGGTCCCATCTCCGGCACTACGGTAACGGCAAGTTCTTATGGAATCTTCGGCGGGGGGGATATTGTCGTGGCTTCCGGTGGTATGGCAAAGATTATAATTGATGGCGCAGACGCTACCGAGACAAACGCAGAAAACGCCATCTTTGAAAAAACCGCCAACCTGAATTACACTTCGCGGGCATCCCATATCTTTGTGATTGATAACGATGCCAACGAATCAAATAGAACCTTTTCAATTCGTGCGGACAGTGTTGAATCATCCGATATTTTCACTCTCTCTAAGGCGGGCGCACTTACCGTCGCCGCAGGACTCTCCGGCACTACGGTAACGATGACAGGTAGTCTTGATGTTGATGGCGACGTAGCGGACACTTCGGCCTTCACCACGACTGCAACGCGAGCCGCAGTCTATATCGCGGGCGCGCTCTCAACAGACAAGTACACGGTCAGTCACCGAAACGCAAGCGGAACCGAGACATTGCCGGTAGCGGACGATCAAATGTCCTATTATGCCAAAGCTGACAGCTTGATTGTGCTGAGACAGGCTGGAACAACAAGCGGACTGAAGTTCTCATACAGCAGATTCAAATAAAAACAAAGGGGGCAATAATCGCCATGCTTGAATTCCTTCAACACGCTCCGCTGTGGGTGCAGATTATCAGCGTCGGAAGTCTTTCGACGCTCGGCCTCTATATTATCCTGCTCATCGTTCGCTCCGTGATTGGCTTGCGGACGAAGACATTCAACGGATCGACAAAGAATATCGAGATGTCCTTGACAACGATAGCCGCAAACACGACGGACATGAAAGAACTCATGGCAATGGGATTTGGAGACTCACGGGAACGATTGGAAAAGATCGACAAGAATCTTGGCCTTGCAATGGACCGACAGATTCACAGGGAAGACCTTGCTGGCCTCAAACGAAGGAGAAAACAATGAGTCCTAAAAAGCCGGATGTCTCATTGATGGAAGCCAGAGACACATCTGAGGCGATCAACTACATATTTATCGGAGTGAAGTTTTTCCTCTTGAAACATACCTTGAAGACACTGCTTGTCCTGATGCTCATGGCCGTAGGGCCTATCTACGTCGGATGGGATTATTTCACTTCGGCCAAAGTGAAGATCGAAAAGGCACTTCCACTGGATGAGGACACGGGTTGGAGGTTCTCGATCATGCCGGAGGCATACGCCTCGACAGGAGAGAAGCCAAACGAAATACGGATTGACGGCAAGCTCTATGGCTATTATGATCCTCTCTTTACTGTCTATGTCATGCAAGGCCGTCAAAAGTTATTCATCTACGACAAAGAGACGCGCGAAAGTATTGTCATGAAAATACCGGAATTAGGCTCACAAACGAAGGAGTAACGGGTTATGGACTTTACACAATTTGGACTTTCGGCCATTCAGCTTGTGGTCTTTATGATGTTCGTCACGGCGGTCATTGAGGTCATCAAAGGCATCTCCGCGAAAGGCGTCTTTGGTATTGTTAAGGAATTGGGTTATACGCTGTTCAAGAACCAGCCACTTTCGCCAGAAACGATTAGAACACTCAACTTCATCATTGCCCTCATCTTTCTTCGGTCGTTCGAATATGGAGCTATGGCGAGGCTCCTAGGCATTGATACGATGACATTTGGACCCTTTGCCTACTGGCTGGACTATATAGCGACTGCCTCAGTCATCTACATGGGGGCAGATTATCTCTTCAGTTGGTATTGGAAAATCAAAGCAAGGGCCAATGAAGTAGCGGAAGGAAAAAAGGATGCCTGATCTGACATTGCTCGCGGCTGAATTGACGCGAGATGAGGGACTCCGCTTGAAGCCCTACTTGGATTCCGTCGGAAAGACCACAATTGGCATCGGGCGTAATCTCACGGATCGGGGGATATCCGAGGACGAAGCAACATACCTGCTTGCAAACGACATTGCAGAGGTTCTCCAGGAACTTGACCGTCAACTGGGTTGGTGGAGAACAATGAACGAGCCGCGTCAACGTGTGCTGGCAAATATGTGCTTCAATATGGGCATTGGAACATTGATGACGTTCAAAAATACGCTTTTCAACATGCGAGAAGGCAACTATACGTTGGCTGCTTCCGGCATGAGAGACTCTCGATGGTACACCCAGGTCGGCGTGCGGGCTGAAAGATTGGCTGTGATGATGGAAACTGGAAAAGAATTTTAATCGCCGTCCGCTTCTGGCTTGATCTCGGCAGGTTCCGCCCCGGACGGCACTTCCTCTCTGCCCCAATCTCAAGGAATGTCTTCATCTTGACGATGTGCTCAAGGCTCTTCCTGTGGAAGTGCCGAACAGTTCTCAAGCGTAAACTACTGTTTCCACTATTTTACTTTCCGTGTCTAAAGTAAATTATCGTCCGCCTCGAATCCTGATTTCGGCAGGCCCACCTCCGGACGAAGACCCCTCTGCAAAGTAGGTGGGGATGGAAAAGTTTGGCAACGAACTCCCGACTACGTTGCGCTGAACGCCTCGGCTTGTCGCTGGGGCGTTTTCGCTTGGTGGGAAAATATCTCAATCGGTAATTTTTACCGTCTCATTTACTACGTTATTGCAGGGGTTTCCGCTCGTTTGTAATTATTACAAACGGCATACTTCTTGATTTTGTAATCTTTACCGATTGCAGAATATGTCTTGTTTCCACCTCCGGTTCTGCGTATCATCAAACGCGGAACCACTTCGATGCGCGAATTTAAACCCGACATATTCTCCCACGTCTCTTGTAGTCCTTCCTTCGCCGGATTCTCCGGATCGCATGGAGTGGAACCGCACTATGAGAGCGTGGGAGTTTTTATTGATGTGCTCTGGTGAAAAAATTAAGTCTTATTAATCAGCATTTTGGATCGTGGACCGTTCTCAGGTCTTATGGGTATCATCACGAGCATACGCATTGGGTTTGCCGATGCAAGTGTGGTACCACAAAAATAATCCCGTCTGGGAATTTGACATGTGGACTGTCAAGACAATGCGCGTCGTGCGGATATAAAAACATGATTGGATGGAAGTATGGCTTAGCTAGTAAACAAACGCCACGCGAATTACGAACTTGGAGGTCGATGATGTCGCGCTGTTTTAACCGGAATAAACCTGAATACAGATATTATGGCGATCGCGGGATAACGGTGTGTAGCCGTTGGAAGAATTCTTTTGAGAACTTCCTCGCTGATATGGGGCCACGTCCGAAGGGAATGTCCATCGACCGAATCAATAACGATGGAAACTACGAGCCGAGTAATTGCCGATGGGCGACACCAAAACAGCAAGCCATGAATACTAGGTGGTTCCGTCGTCCTGAGGGAATGAGATTCGCAGGGCTTGTTTGTCTTTCGCGGGCGGAAACCCCCAAGGGAAATCTGTATGCAAACACGTATTTTCTTTTCCGCTGTGATTGTGGGCAAGAGAAAATTATTCGGTTTTCAAGTGTGCGGCGCGGTGTAACAAAACACTGTGGTTGCCGTCAGGGTGAAAGGGAAGTGGCCTGATGGCGTGGATGGAACTGCACCAAGAATTCTACAATCATCCAAAGGTTCGACGGTTTGCGGCTATTCTCAAAGAGCGTGTCCCGTTCGGGCGCGGGGTTTTTATTTTTCCCATCTACAAGAGGATTACTTGAAATTCGAGATTAAACATCGGTTCAACAATGCTGTTCTGTTCTCGCTTAAGACTGACTCGCTCAAATTATGCGTTGAGGCGGCGGTAAAATCCCATGCGTACCTCTCCGGTGCGAACCTCTCCGGTGCGGACCTCTCCCATACGGACCTCTCCCATACGGACCTCTCCGGTGCGACAGGTTTCAACCCAAATTTTTACACGCCACTTTTCATGCTCTTAGACCAACCTGGAAAAATTCGGGCGTACAAATTGGTCAACAAGTATCACGAGGGACCATTCAACGGCGGTATCAAATACATCGTCGGCAAGGTGGTGAAGGTAACAAGAGTCAACAGCGACGTGAATGTGCAGTGCGGATTTGGCATTAATGTAGCTACACTGAATTGGTGTATGAAAGAATGGTGCAAGGGTCGGAAGATTCTCTTAGTGGAGTTCACGGCAAAAGACATTGCCGCCATACCGTCAGGCACAGACGGGAAATTCCGCGTTCGCAAGTGTAAAGTTATCCGCGCGTTGGATTTGAAGAAAATCGGACTTACAGTTCCGAAAGAAAAGAAATAAGAGGATCACATGAAACCCCAACTCACAACCAAAGCATATTTTTCTAGGCATCGTTCTGCTTGCATTGACGCTAAACAATATGCGCTCAAATTCAAGACCGCACATGAGGCGTGGCAGAAATGCAAACGTGCTAATTGGATGCTGTGGGCTGTATATCAGGACACGAAACTTGTCAATCAAATCGGCAAGGCGACCTTCGTTGGGCTTGCAATTACATTCGCAGAACGGGCGTTGCCTGAGTTTGAAAAGAAATATCCCAATGATGCGCGACCGAGAGAAAAAATCAGGGCCGCGAAAACGTGGCTTAAGCGGAAAACGAAGAAGAACCAAGAGATTTGCGCCAGTGCCGCCAGTGCCACCCATGCCGCCAGTGCCGCCTATGCCGCCAGTGCTGACGAAAGACTTTGGCAAGCCAAAGTAGTGCGGCGAGCAATTAAGAATCCATTCAAATAATGGCCATTAACATTGATACTCGTCCTTCCAAGGCAATGTTCAAGACACACAGCAAATTCCCTCCTACTGCGTGTGGATATTGCGATGGAAGAATTCCTGTAAGGCGTTGCGGTAGTCGTTCTAACCGTGGATTCCGATGCACGCGGCAATGGGATCACAAGCCGCCGCACGTCCATTGTGCTGAAAATGAACATCGGAAAACTTCGTGGTAGGACTTGACAGGATGCTAAAAAAAATTGCATATTATGTTCAGTAAGTTCGGAACGGTGCTAAACAATCTACC
>Ga0209619_10000659_pt1 | contig 24712 bp, 20 predicted proteins | sample Rifsed16ft3_FD_184011 | JGI IMG/M metagenome (GOLD analysis project Ga0209619, IMG submission 184011) | Soil microbial communities from Rifle, Colorado, USA - sediment 16ft 3 (version 2) | ecosystem: Environmental > Terrestrial > Deep subsurface > Rock core/Sediment | place: Rifle, Colorado... | reverse complement strand
GGGCCGAGCGCCGGGCGCTCGAGCGCGCGTACCGGATCCGGACACGTTCGACGCTGATCCCGCACGCGGACTCGGTCACGGTCCACGAGCGGCTCTCGCGCAAGGAGGCGCGATCGCGCCTCGGGATCGAGGTCGATGGCGCGATGTTCGTGTGCGCGGGGTTCCTGCACGTTGACAAGGGGTTCGACCGCGCCGTCCGCGCGTTCGGCTCGGCCGGGAGCCCCGGACGGCTCTTCGTCGTCGGCTCGGTCCGCATCCCGAGCGCCGAGACCTCCACCCACGTCGGGGAGCTGCGAGAGCTCTGCGAGCGCACGGACGGGGTCACGATGATCGAACGCTTCGTCTCCGACGTGGAATTCGACGAGTGGATCTCGGCGGCCGACCGGGTCGTGTTCCCGAATCGCCGTGCCTGGTCGTCGGGGGCGCTCGCGCGGTCCCAACTGCTCGGGGTCCCGGCGTTCGTCGCCGACGTGGGCGGCCTCGCCGAGCAGGCTGGGGCGGCGGACGAGATCTTCGGATCGGACGAGGCGCTCGCCCGCCTCTTCGCTCAGCCGAACCCGAACCGGGAGAGGGCGTAGCGGCGAACCCGCCCTGAGGTCTCCGCTGTACCATCCGAGCGTGCAGCGCCTCCGCTACTTCACGATCACCGGTCTCGCTCGCTACCCATCGCTGGCCTTCCCGCTCGCGCGCCTGCGTGGTGAGGGTGTGCTCGTCGACCGTGCCACGGACCTGGTCGTCGAGTCGTTCCCGCGATGCGCGTCGTCGTTCGCCCTCGCCGCTTTCACGACGGCGCAGGAGCCCGACCAGCCACGTGTAGCCCATCACACCCACACGCCGGCGAACGTCCTGAAGGCTATCCGCCTAGGCGTGCCGGCCCTCGTGCTGATCCGGGAGCCCGAGGACGTCATCGTCTCCAACATGATCCGACACCCGGATCGCACGCCGAACGACGTCCTGCGCGGGTTCGTGCGCTTCTACGAGCCGCTCCTGCCCCACCGGCGAGGCTTCGTGATCGCGACGTTCGACGAGGTCGTGGGCGGAGGGATGGGGCTCGTGATCAGGCGGCTGAACGCACAGGCCGCAACCACGTTCGTGGAGTTCGAGCCAACCGAAGAGAACGTCGCGCGATGCCTCCGCGAGATCGACGAGCACTGGCGGTACCGGCGCGGCGGTGACGAGTCCCTCGAGCGGATCGTGCCTCGACCATCGAACGTGCGCGACGGGATGAAGGCGTCTCTACACGACCGGTACCGACGCGAGGCATCACGCGCGCTCGTCGCGCGCGCGGATCACCTGTACGGGGTGCTCGCGGGGAGCCGAGCGGGCGCGGCAGGCTCGTAGCGGTGGCGGACATCTTCGGCGTTCGCGTCGACGAACTTCCCTCGGAGCGGCGCCTGCGGACCACCTGCGAGGCCTTCATGGCCGGCGAGCGCGCCTGCCTGGTCTTCACGCCCAACCCGGAGATCCTCCTACGAGCCCGGGAGGACCGTTCGTACGCGGAGGTCCTGAACGCCGCGGACCTGGCCCTGCCGGACGGGACCGGCGTCGCCTTGATCCGGTCACTGCGAGCGGGTCGCCGCGTCCGGCGGTGGCCGGGGGTCGAGATAGGAGCGACGCTCCTCCAGCTCGCCGCCGAACGACACGCGGCGGTGGCGTTCTTCGGCGGATCCGACGGCGTGGCGGAGGAGGCCGCTCGGGTGTGGCGTCGCCGCCTCCCCGGGCTCCGCATCGAGGTCGTGGGGACCGGCCTGTCCGTCGAGGAGGACGGCCGCCTCCGTTCCGCGGAGCGCGAGCCCCAGCTGCTCGAGCGGATCCGAGCGGCCGCTCCGACGATCGTGCTCGTCGGCCTGGGCGCGCCCAAACAGGAGCGTTGGATCGTCCGGCACGCCGCCGACTTCCCGTCGGCCCGCGTCATGATGGGCGTCGGCGGCGCCTTCGACATGTGGGCGGGGCGGCTCCCCCGGGCCCCCGGCCTGCTCCACCGCCTCGGGCTCGAGTGGGCCTGGCGTCTCGCGCTCGAGCCACACCGCCTGCGCAGGATCACGCGGGCGACCCTCGTGTTCCCCTTCCTCGCGCTCACCGATCGCTCGAGCTGAGATGCGCGTCCTGTTCCTCACCCCCCGGCCGCTCGGCGATCCGCGGAGCGGCGGGACGATCAAGTCCGCGGCCCTGCTCGCGCACCTGGAGCGCCGACACGAGGTCGACGTCGCCTGCCTGCTCCACCCCGGCGAGCGGTGGGAACGCGAAGCCGGGGTCTGCGTCGGCGTCCCCCTGGATCGCACGCGGTCGTTGGGCCGCCTCCTCGCGAGCTACGCGCGGCGCGTGCCGATCAGTATCGAGCGGAACCGGAGCCCGGCCCTGGCCCAGGCCGTTGACCGCCTCGTGACCGGCCGGGTCCCCGATGCCGTGTTCGTGGACGGCTGGCTGATGGCCCAGTACCTGCCGAAGAGTTTCGACGGACCGGAGCGGACCGGACGGACGCTGCTGCACCAGCACAACGCTGAGCACGTGATGTGGCTCCGGCAGGCCGAGCTCGAACGGTCTGCGCTGCGACGCGCGCTCGTGCGGCGCGAGGCTTCGCGTGTCCGGACATACGAGGCTCGGATCCTCCCGCGGTTCGACGCTGTCTTCGCGGTCTCCGAGCCCGATCGCGCGGCGATGCTCGAGCTCGGCGTCGCGGCGGGGCGGGTTCGACTGCTCCCCAACGTCCCGGCGCCCTCGCTCCTGGATCGCCCACCCCTGGACCCCATCCCGGAGCCGAACCTGCTCTTCCTCGGGACCCTCTCTTGGCCGCCGAACGTCGCCGGGCTCACGAGGTTCCTCGAGGTGACGTTCCCCGCGCTCCGAGGGGAGGTCCCGGAGGCGCGCTTCCTGCTCGCGGGGTCCGGAGCTCCGCCCTCGCTCGTCGCCCTCGCATCCGGGACCCCCGGGGTCGAGTTCCTGGGCGAGGTGATCGACGACGAGCCCCTGTACCGTCGAGCGCGCGCGACCGTCGATCTGGGGATCGGCGGCGCCGGCACGCGGGTCAAGCTCCTGAACGCGCTCGCCAGGGGCATCCCCGCCGTCGCCACGCCCGATGCGACCGACGGGCTCGACGTGTCGAACGAGGAGCACCTTCTGGTGGCGGAGGGTCCGTCCGAGGTCGTCCGAGCGCTCGTCAGGCTGTTCACCGAGGACGACACCTGGCGGCGTCTGAGCGAGGCGGGGCGCGAGCTCGTCAGGACCCGGTACCTGCCCGAGATCGCGTTCGCAGCACTGGACGACGTGCTGGGTCGGCTCGCCTAGGGGCACTCGACGGGAGGCTCGGTGGCGGGCGGCGGCGGGGCGTAGGTCGGCGTGAGCACCAAGGCGACGTCGACGCCGGGCGGCAGCGTCCCGGCCGGGGCGGCGACCAGGTCGAGGTTGCGGTAGTAGGTTCCGACGACTTTGGCCTGGGGCTCGGCGCCCTCGCGGTACACGATCGCCGAGCCCTTCACGGGGGAGTCGAACGAAGCGCCCGGGACGATCCCGGGCGTGATGTCGAAGCCGCTGCGGGTGAGCACATCGAGGGCCTCGGTCGCGATCGTGCCCGCTCGCCGGTCGACGACCTGAACGACGATATTGGCCGGGGACGGCGCGGTCGACGACAGCTCGGCGCCGAGGTCGCCGAGCGCGCGTCCGCCCTTGATGCGCGCGAACAGCTCCGCCGCCTGTGGCTCGACCATCTTCACGACCGACAGGTACTGCCCGTTCACGTAGATGCCGGCGGGGATCGTCGGTACCGCGCGGAACTGCGCCGCGTCGGTGGTCACCCCCTGGAGCTGGCCGGCCAGGTACACGAGCTCGGCGGGATTGCGGAGCCCCTCGTCCACGACCAGGTTGTCGAGCAGCTCGGGCACGAGCGTCGGCAGGCGCAGCAGCTCACCCGGTGTGAGGAGCCGCGATATCACGGCTCGCAGGAACTGCTGCTGCCGGCTGATCCTTGCGAAGTCGGGAACCGCGTCGCACGGCTGGTGCCGCGTCCGCACGTATGCAAGGGCCGTGGCGCCGTCGAAGTGCTGGCAGCCGGCGGGGATATCCAGCAACGTGAGCACGTCGTACATCGGGTACGGGACGCACATGTCCACGCCGCCGAGCGCGTCCACGAGACCCTGGAAGCCGGCGAGGTTCACGTACAAGACGTGGTGGACCTGCATCCCCGTCAGCGACCTGACCACACGCGCCACACGCATCGGACCCCCGCCCTCGATCCCGCCCGTGAACGCGCTGTTGATCTTGCCCTCGCCGATGCCGGGGATCTCGACCAACAGATCGCGGGGGAACGAGAGGAAGACGGCCTCCCGCCGGTCCGGTCGCGTGTGCACCAGGATTATCGTGTCCGCGCGGTTCTCGCCTCCGATGTGCTCGTCGTCGCCGAACGCGACGAGCTCCTCGGGCGTGAGCCCCTCGCGGGAGTCGCTGCCGAGCAGCAGGTAGTTGCACGCCCGGTCGTCGCAGAAGCCGGCGATCTCGGGCTCGAGGCTCCCCCCGGCCGCGGCGGCGTCGCCCGGCGGGAGCTCGGATCCGGGGATCGTGACGATCTGGCTGCGGACCCAGAGGTAGGTCCCCATCCCGGTCGCCGCCACGAGCATCACCAACGCGGAGACGGTGGCGGTCGCGATCAGGAACCCTCGGCGCCAGTGAGGGTGGGGATGGCTCGCCGCCAGGGTCTGCGGGCGCGACGGATCGGACGGCTCTTGGGGGTTCTCGGACATAGGCTGTTCCGAGGGAACAGCCTACCGGCCAGGTTCCCCCATCGGGACGGAGGCGGCCGTGACGATCGTGTGGAGACCCTCCGACGACGTGATCGAGCGCGCGAACGTCACCCGGTTCATGCGCGCCCATGACATCGCGACCGAGGGGGAGTTGATCGCCCGCTCGGTGGCCGAAATCGAGTGGTTCTGGGACGCCGTCGTGCGGGACCTCCGCTTGGAGTTCTTCGAGCCGTACGAGCGGGTGCTCGATGCCTCCCGCGGGATCGAGTGGGCGACGTGGTTCGGCGGCGGGAGCGTGAACCTCGCGCATAGCTGCGTGGACCGCTGGGCCGAGGACACCCCGGACGCCCTCGCCCTGGTGTGGGAGGGCGAGGAAGGCGACGTCCGCCGGATGACGTACGCCCAGCTCCGAGAGGCGGCCGATCGCCTGGCCAACGGACTCGTCTCGCTCGGCGTGTCCGAGGGTGACGCAGTCGGGATCTTCCTGCCGATGACGCCGGAGGCCGTCGTCTCGGTGATGGCGTGCGCGAAGCTCGGGGCGGTCTTCCTGCCGATCTTCAGCGGCTTCGGCGCCGACGCCGTCGCGATGCGCCTGGCCGACGCCCAGGCCGAGGTGCTGATCACCGCCGATGCGTCCACGCGGCGCGGGAAGACCGTGGCGATGAAGGAGACCGCCGACGATGCGGTCTCCGACGCCCCGACCGTCCGGCACATCGTGATGGTCTCGCGTGCGGGCCGCGGCGACGCACCGTGGACCGAGGGGCGCGACGTCCGGTGGGACGAGCTGCTCGCGGCGCAGCCCCCTCGCTTCGCGACCGCGCACCTGGATCCGGAGCACCCGTTGTTCGTCGCTTACACGAGCGGCACCACCGGGAAGCCGAAGGGCGCGGTGCACGTGCACGGTGGGTTCCTCGTGAAGGTCGCCGAGGAGGTCGCGTACCAGACCGACGTGCGGCCGGGCGACCTGATGTTCTGGTTCGCGGACCTCGGCTGGATCATGGGGCCTTGGGAGATCGTCGGCGCCACGGCGCTCGGTGCGACGGTGTTCCTGTACGACGGGGCGCCGAACCATCCCGGGCCCGACCGGCTGTGGGCGATGATCGAGCGCCACCGCATCACGCACCTCGGCGTCTCACCGACGCTGATACGCGCGCTGGTCCCCGCAGGCGAGGAGCCTGTGCGCTCGCACGACCTCTCGAGCCTGCGGATCCTGGCCTCGACCGGGGAGCCGTGGAACCCCGAGCCGTACCGATGGTTCTTCGAGGAGGTCGGCGGGGGGCGCCTGCCGATCATCAACCTTTCGGGCGGGACCGAGGTCGGCGCGTGCTTCCTGTCGCCGCACCCGGTCTCGCCGCTGAAACCCTGTTCGCTCCGAGGGCCGGCGCTCGGGATGGACATCGCGGTCTTCCGCCCCGACGGCACGGAGGCCGCACCCGGCGAGGTGGGCGAGCTCGTGTGCCGCAAGCCCTGGCCGGCGATGACCCGCGGCCTGCGAGGCGATCCCGAGCGCTACCTTGACGCGTACTGGCGCCGGTTCCCCGGCGTGTGGTGCCACGGGGACTGGGCGAGCGTGGACGAGGACGGGCACTGGTTCCTGCACGGCCGCAGCGACGACACGATGAACGTCGCGGGCAAGCGCCTGGGTCCAGCCGAGGTCGAGAGCATCCTCACGCTGCACCCCGCGGTAGCCGAGGCCGCGGTCGTGGGCGTCCCCGACGAGGTGAAGGGCGAGGCGATCTGGTGCTTCGTCGTACCGAAGGGCGCTCCGCCGAACGGCCTGCCCGACGAGCTGAAGGCCCTGGTAGCCGAGCACCTGGGCAAGGCGTTCAAGCCCTCGCGAGTGCTGGTCGTGCCCGAGCTGCCCCGGACACGCTCGGCCAAGATCCTGAGGCGCGCTCTACGCGCGACGGCTACGGGCACCGAGGCCGGCGATCTGTCGAGCCTGGAGAACCCTGGTTCGCTCGACGTGATCCGGGGGGTCCTGCAGGACCGACCGGGTGGCCGCTCCGCCGGATAGGCTTGGTCGTCCATGGATCCGGTTCGCCGACACACTGTGCTCGCCGTCGGGGTGGACCCCGGCACGCTCGAGGGCTTCGTCGTCGAGACCGCCGACGACCTGCTCGGCGCCCTCGCGCGCCTTGCCGACGGCGCGATCGACGTCGTGCTCGCCTCGCTCGAGCTCCCCGACGCCAGGGGCGCCGAGGTGATCCGCTCGCTCCGGGAGCGAGCGCCGGACGTCCCGGTGATCGCGGTCGCGGCCGGGGATGCGGAGCCGGCCCACGCGATCGACGCGGGTGCGAGCGACGTGCTCCCCGAGGGTGCGGGACCCGAGCTGGTCGGGCGCGCCCTCCGCTACGCGGCCGCCATCCGGGAGATGCGCGCCGAGCTCCTTAGGCGAGAGGTCGTGGACGAGCGCACGGGCCTGTACAACGCCCGGGGGTTCGAGCAGCTCGCGACCCACTACCTGCGCCTGGCCGACCGATCGAAGCAGCCGGTGGTGCTGGTGTTCGTCCGCCTCGAGCAGGCCGAGGACGCCGAGCTGGATGCGGCCGTCGCAGGCGCCGCGGAGGCGCTGAGATCCACGGTGCGCGACTCGGACGTGGTCGCCCGCGTTGGCGCCGACGCATTCTGCGTCCTGCTCACCGGCGACGCCGCCGGCGCCGAGTCGATCGTGCTCTCCCGCGTCGTCGAGGCCGTGGCGGCCCACAACGCCCGCGAGGGAGAGGGGCGCATGTCGCTCTCGGTGGCCTCGGCGGCCTACGACCCCGATAACCCGGTGGCCCTGGAGGAGCTGATCGCCGAGGCCGGTCGCCGGATGGGCGACCTGGGGTCCGCATGAGCGGAGGCGCGTGCGCGCCGATCCGAGACCACGCGCGCTGCGAACCCTACGCGAGGATCGGACGGAAGATCGGTGGAAGACGCGCTGCTCCTGGAGATGACCCGCTCGAGCCTGACGCGGGGGGTAACGGTGGCCGTTGACCTCTCCGACGCGCGAGATCGCGAGCTCGTCGAGGCGATCGCACGCGGGGAGGAGGAGGCGTTCCGCGGGCTGTTCGGGCGTTACGCGCCGACAGCGCTCGCGCTCGCGCGCCGCGTGGTGCGGCAGCCGTTCCTCGCGGAGGAGATCGTGCAGGAGGCGTTCTTGGCGGTGTGGCGCAACCCGGCGGGGTTCGACCGGCAGCGGGGCTCGGTCAAGGCCTGGTTGATGGTCATGGTCCATCACCGGGCCGTCGATGCCGTCCGCCGCGAGGAGTCCCAGCGCCGTCGCGCCGAGGAGTCCCAGCGCTCGGATCCCGTCGTGGTGCTGGATCACGCCGACCAGGTGGCCGAGGCGGTCGGGGCGCCGCAGGAACGGGAGGCGGTCCGCAACGCCCTCGGCGGGCTCCCGGAGCAGCAGCGTCAGGTGATCGAGCTGATGTACTTCGACGGGCTCTCACAGTCCAAGATCGCCGAGCGCCTGGACCTGCCGCTCGGCACGGTGAAGTCGCGGACGCTGCTCGGCATGCGGCGGCTGCGCTCGGCGATGGCAGGGCTGGAGCGATGAGGGACCACGGACGCATCGAGGAACTGATCGCCGTCCGAGCGCTCGACGGCCTGGACGGCGAGGAAGCCGAGGTGCTCGCCGCGGAGATGGCGTCCCACGGCCCCTCGTGCGAGGAGTGCCGTCGCTTGGAGGTCGAGTACGGAGAGGTCGCCGGACGTCTGGCGTTCGCCCTGGATCCCGAACCGGTCCCCGCGGGGATGGAGGATCTCGTGGTCGGGCTCGCCACGGGCTCGGCGGCGAGGCTCTCCGCCCCGGCGCCGGGCGAGCGGCGGGCTCGTGGTCGAGGGCCGGGCGGCGTGCGTCTGCGCCCGCTGGTGGCCGTGGCCGCCTCGATCGTGCTGTTCGCGGGCGGACTGGCGATCGGGGCGATCGCGACGGGCGGGAACGAGAACGAGATCCCGTCCGACGCCCGCGTCGTAGCGTTCCAGGCCGAGCCCGGTGCGGGCACGCTCTCGGTCGCCTACACGCCTGGCGAGTCCGGCGTCTACATCGTGGGCGCGGACCTGCCCGCGCTACCCGCGGGCCAGGTCTACGAGGTCTGGATGATCGAGGGCGAGACGCCGATCCCGGGCCCGTGCCTGTCCCCCGCAGCAGACGGCTCGCTGGTCGCGTTCATCGACGCCGAACTGGCGACCACCGACGTGATGGCGGTCACCGTCGAGCCCGAAACGTGTTCGACGGCACCGACCACGACGCCGGTCTTCGTGGCCGACCTCACCACCGCTTGAGTCCCGGAGCGGGCTCTCAGCGGACGACGAGGACCGGCACCTCGGACAGGTGCACGACCTTGTGGGCAACGCTCCCCATCAGGAGGCGACCCCAGTCCGAGAGTCCGCGGGTGCCCATGACGATCAGGTCGGCGCCCTCGTCCTTGCACATGTCGAGGATGGCCCGGGAGGTCTGCCCTAGCGGCACGCGGGCGACCTCGCCGCGGACGCTCGTCCCCTCGTCCTTCAGGCGTCGCACGACGCCGTCTACGAGATCCATCGCCTCCTCGGGCGTCTCTGCGTCCACGTCGCCGCCCCAGGTGAGCTCGTGCTCACGCACGTGGAGCACCACCACCTCGCACCGGTAGAGACGGCCGAGGTCGCCGGCGACCGGAACCGCCTTCTCGCTGTGATCGGACCCGTCCACCGCCAGGAGGATCTTCTGGAACACGGCTCCTCCTTCCTCCGCCCGACAGCCTGCAACAGCCGCGTCGGCCCGGTCAGGGCCTCGAGCCCCGCGGGTGCCGGTCCGTTCGGCCCGGGATGACGCGGTAGCGGTCAGGTCGATCGGGCGACGATCACCGAACAAGGCGCGTGCTCGGACGCGTGCCGACTGACACTTCCCAGCAGGACCCTCGTTACCCCGCGGAGCCCTCGATGCCCGACGACGAGCAGGTCGGTGCCGTCGCGACCCGAGGCCGCCACCAGGGCGTGCTCGGGCCGCCCCATAGCCATGTCGCGGATCGGGGTCACGCCGAGCGCGGAGGCGGCGAGCACCGAGGTCTCGAGCTCGGGCGGCGTGGGCTCCTTGGGTTCCAGCGTCCACTCGGCGTCGCGCCCACGGAACACGGGCACGACGTGGAGCAGGTGGAGCTCGGCGCCTGTAGCCGACGCGATCAGGGCGGCCAGCGTCGCCGTCGCGACGGAGGCGTCCGAGCCATCGACGCCGCACGCGATCCGCGACGGGAAGTCCTCGGGAGCGGGACGGGCGATCAGGACCGAGCAGTGCGCTTCGCGGATCACGTGATCCGCCGTGCGGCCGATCCGCAGCGCGCCGTGGAGCACTCCTGCGTCGGGCCCGACGCATAGCAGGTCGACCTGGTGGTCGCGAGCCTCGGTGACCAGGACCTCGGCTGGCTCGCCGGCCAGGATGCGTGGGGCCGCCTGGATGCCGGCCTCCCGCGTGCGGGCGCCGGCACGGTCGAGCGCGGCCTCGGCTACAGCTTCGACGTCGGTGTCGTGCGCGTGGTGCGTGTCGACCACGTACACGAGGTCGAGCGCGGCGCCGGTCGCGGCGGCGAGTCGCCCCGCCTGCCGGGCGGCTTCCTCCGCGCGCTCGGACCCGTCGACCCCGACGAGGATGCGCGAGAAGGCCTGCACCCGTTCCGTCACCGGCCGCCGACCCTGGGCACGAGCACGTTCCAGGGGGTGGGCGTTTCGCTCGCAACCGTGTCGTCCGCGGCGTAGGAGAGACGATCGTTCACGGCGATGACGCCGGGGATCGAGGCCACGAGCCGATCGAGGATCGCAAGCAAGCTCCGCCGCTCGACCTGGCCCCGGATCGTTACGACGCCCTCTCGCACCACGATCTGGATCGTATCCGGATCGATCCACAACGTCCGACGGATCACGTCCTCGCGGATCTCGCGGGCGATCTCAGCGTCCTCTCGGAGGAAGACACGCAGCAGATCCGCTCGCGACACGATGCCGACCAGGTGTCCATCCGCGTCCACGACAGGCAGGCGCTTGACCCGGCCCCGATGCATCCGCCGGGCCGCCTCGCCTGATGTCGCGTCGGGTCCCACGGACAGGACGGGCGTGGTCATGAGCTGGTGCGCCAGCATGCCGGCAGCCTTGGCTCGGTCGGCCGCTCGATGCCGGCCCTCGAACAGGTGCCCGCCCCCGTCCAAGCCTGGGTCCTCCTTCAGGATCAGGTCCCCTTCGGACACGATCCCCACCAGGATCCCGTCGGCGTCCAGGACGGGCAGGGCGCTGACCCCATGCTCCTGCATGAGACGAACGATCTCCTTGAAGGGGGCCAGGGCGTCCACGGTCACGACGTCGGCGGTCATCACTTCGGACACGGTCGGCTTCATGTCGCGTCTCCTCCTGGGCTCCACCGCTCCACCGTAGGCTCGCGACGCCGTGGACCCAACGGCCGACGGTCCCGTTCGGGAAGGTCGCGGGCCCGCGACGCACGGGACACACGGCCCGCTCGAGCCCGAACGGGTTCGCGGTCCCCGGTCGCGATACGCTGGCCGGACGTGGACCGACGCGACGAACTGATCAGCTCCGGCCTGGCCCTTGCCGCCGAACTCGACCTGGGGATCGTGCTCCAGCGCATCATCGACCTGGCGGCCGAGCTGACGGAGGCGTCCTATGGCGCCCTCGGGGTCCTCGGGCCCGACGGCGCCATCCGCGAGTTCGTGACCAGCGGGATCGACCCCGAACAGCGGAAGGCGATCGGCCACGAGCCGAGCGGTCGCGGGATCCTCGGCCTCCTGATCAAGGAGCCGCGCCCGATCCGGATCGCCCGGATCGCCGAGCATCCCGCATCAGCGGGCTTCCCGCCGCACCACCCGAGGATGACCTCTTTCCTCGGTGCACCGGTCACGGCACGTGGTCAGGTGTTCGGCAACATCTACCTGACCGACAAGAAAGGACACCAGACCTTCGACGAGGCGGACGAGCAGGCGCTGGTGGTCCTGGCGGCCCAGGCGGGCACCGCCGTCGAGAACGCCCGGCTGTACGAGGAGGCGCGGACCCGCCAGCGGTGGCTCGAAGCCGTCCGCGAGATCGGCGAGGCGATCCTATCGCGGGCCCACCCGGACGAAGCGCTGCAGATCGTGACCGAGCGAGCGGCCGAGCTCGTGGGCGCCGACACCGCCCTGGTCTCGGTCCCCGACGGGCCGGGGCAGCTGCGCGTGGCGTACGCCCACGGCACGAACGCGTCCAAGCTGCTGGGCATGACGTTCCCGACCGAGGGCTCGATAGCGGGCGACGTGGTCCGGACGCGGCTAGCCGCCGTCGTCGCCAACGCCGCCACCGATGAGCGCGCCTATGGACCGCTGGTCGCGGCGGGCGGCTTCGGACCGGTGGTCATCGTTCCGCTGTCCGCACGCGGGCGAGCGTTCGGCACGCTCTCGGCCGCGAACCTCCTAGGCGGCCGTACGTTCGACGATCAGCAGGTAGCACTCCTGTCGACCTTCGCCGACCAGGCGGCGGTGGCGCTCGAGTACGCGCGCGCGCAGCAGGAGGTCGAGCGGCTCGCCGTGCTGGAGGACCGGGAACGGATCGCCAAGGAGCTGCACGACGGTGTGATCCAGGCGCTGTTCGCCGTGGGGATGGGCCTCGAGGCCGCGGCGATGATGGCCGGCGACGAGGAACTGTCGGCTCGGCTCGAGGGTGGGGTGAACGAGCTCGACCGCGTGATCCGGGACCTCCGCAACTACATCTTCGGACTCCGGCCGGGGATCCTGGCCGACCGCGAGCTGGACAAGGCACTGCGAGCGCTGGGCGAGGAGTTCCAGTCCCGCAGCGGGGTGCTGACGATCGTGGACGTCGACGAGGAGATCGCCGCGGCTCTGGCATCGATCGCCGCCGACGTCGTCCAGCTCACCCGCGAAGCCCTGTCGAACGTGGGGCGCCACGCGGAGGCCGCGACCTGCCGTGTATCGCTGCGGCACCACGACCACATCGCGGTCCTGGAGGTCGACGACGATGGCCGCGGCTTCGACCCCGACACGACCCGCCGCGGCGACGGCCTGACCAACCTGGAGGACCGCGCCGAGGCCCTGGGCGGGAAGACCTCGATCGGGTCCGGGCCCGCCCAGGGCACCACGGTGCGGATCGAGCTGCCGCTCTAGCTACTGAACGACCAGCGCAGTCACCATCCCGTACATGCCTTCAGGTCCCTCGACGTGCGGGAGGATGTGGCAGTGGTACGCCCACACCCCCGGGTGGTCGGCCTCGACCAGGATGTCGAACCGCTGCCCCGGAGCCACCGCGAGCGTATCCGCCATGTAGGGCTGGGCCAAGACGAACCCGTCCTCGGCGACCACCTGGAAGTGGTAGCCGTGCAGGTGCATCGGGTGGATCTGCGCCCCGTCGTTCGATAGATGGATCAGCACGTCGTCCCCGAGCTCAGCGACGATCGGCTGGGTGGCGGGGAAGCCCTTTCCGTTCAACACGAAGCCCGTGGGGCCGTCCCCGAGGAACATCGTCTGTTCGACGTCCACGCCGCCGTAGAGGCGGTCGAACCCGCCCCTCGGCTCGATGTAAAGGGCTCCGTACAGGCCCCTGCCGACCTGCTCGGTCGAGTTGAAGTGCGAGTGGTACACGTACATGCCCGCGGGGTCGACCACATCGAACTCGTACGTGAAGAACCCGCCCGGCATGATCGGGTCCTGCGTGATGTACGGAACCCCGTCCATCTCGTTGGGCACGGTAACGCCGTGCAGGTGCATGGTCGTGGGTTGCGTCATCTCGTTGCGAACCACGATGCGCACCCGATCGCCGGGGTTCACGCGGAGCTCGGGCCCGGGGATCTGGCCGTTGAAGGCCATCCCGTCGATGAACACGCCGGGCTCGGTCTCCCACTGGACCTCGGTCGCCGTGAGCTCGAACGCCTTCACGCCGCCCTCCACGACGGGCTCGAGCGGCTGGTTGCCGAGCGCCTCGGTCTCGGCCGGGAACGCGAGCACGCCCGCCTCGTGGCCGTCGAGCATCTCCTGCACGCTCACCCCGCCGTGGTCTATCGAGCCGGTCGCACCGCTCGCGCTCGTCGTCCCGGTGGCACCGGCGGCGGTCCCGGAGACCTCGTCCACGACCAACGAGCCGATCATCCCGGCCTCCACGTGGCCGGGAACGGTGCAGTACACCTTGTACTCGCCGGCCTGCAGCGCGGGGACCTCGAGGGTCTCGGTGTCACCGTTGGCGAGCTCCCGCGTCTGGATCACGCCCTCCCCGGTGTCCACCGCGAAGGTGTGCGGCGCGGTTCCGTCGTTCCTAGCCCTGAACGTCAGCGTCTGACCCGCCGGGGCATGGATCAGGCCCGGGTCGATCGCGAACTCAGTGAGCACCACCGTGAAGGTCGTCGACGCCCCTGCCGCCTCCGCTCCCGTCGCCCCCCCACCATCCTCGTCTCCGCCCGTGCAGGCCGCGGCGACGAGGATCAGCACCACGATCCCGGGCAGCGCCAGGGTCCGTCGCGTCCTTCCACCCATGCCATCCCTCCTCCTCGTATCGGACAAGCATCCAACACATGACCGAGTAGGAAACGGGATGGACGATGAGCTCCGGAGGGCCGGAGGGCCCGGGTCGACCTAGGTCGAGGTCCCGGGACCCATGTTCGTGAGCTCGCGGACGGCGTGCACGAGCTCGTCGCGCTCGGGATGGCGGTGCAGGCGGACGAGCTGCCCGGGCACCTCACCGCCCGGGTGCGAGCCGAGCGCCACGATCTTGTGCCCACCGAACAGGTAGAGCGCCAGGAGCTCCTCGGCGGCCGTACCTCGCACGACGGCCTCGCTCTCGAGGCTCATGTCGAGGACCACCACCGAGGCCTCGGCGGCTAGCGCGCACGCGCCACCGCGGGATCCTACGCACGTGTAGTCGGGGCCGGTGGGACCCGGACAGGTCGCGACCTCGAACCCGGCCTCTTCGAACCACGATGCGAGCCGGTCTCGCTCGGCTTCATCGGCCTGCACCAGCAGGACGGTGTCGGGAAGACGCTGGTCGGACATCCCTCCCGAGTCTCCTCCCCGGCCCGGGCCCGCGGCTGTGCTCGAGGTCCCTCGCGGCTCGGGTCGTTCGACCCTCCGGCCCCCACCGAGCGCTCCCCCATCCTGTCCGCACATGTTCATCAGGTACTACCTCGAACTGGCGGTCCCCTTCGAGGCCGTGGAACGCGCGCTCCTGGACGAGCCCGCTACCTGGGTCCCCGGGATGGCGCTCGATGCTGAGGCTGGGGGACAGCGCCTGCTGGCCGAGGTCGGCTTCGAGGTCGACGCGGCCCGCCGCGTCGACAAGGAGGTCGAGATCGAGATCGGCAAGCCGTACGTGATCCCGGCCAAGACGATGCTGCCTATCACCTGGAGGGCCACGGCGGCCGGGCGGATCTTCCCGCAACTCGAGGCCGACATCGAGATCGCGCCCCTGGGAGTCAGCCGGACCCAGCTGTCCATCAGTGCCCGGTACCGGCCGCCACTTGGTCCTGTGGGGCGCGTGCTCGACAAGGCCCTGCTCCACCGGGTGGCCGAGGCCACCGTGAAGGATTTCTTGGACCGGGTCGGCGAACGCTTGGCGGCTCGCGTCTCCCACGGCGTCGACGGCTAGGATTAGCCGTATGACCCGCTCCTCCAAACAGCCTCCGCTGCGCGTCCTGCTCGTCGACGACCACGAGGTCGTGCGTGGCGGGATCAAGGCCCTCCTGCAGGCGACCGAGGACATCGTCGTCACCGGCGAAGCCGCGACGGTGCGCGAGGCCGTCGATGAGGCCGATCGCACGCGCCCCGACGTGGTGGTCATGGACGTCCGCCTCGCCGACGGGAGCGGTATCGAGGCCACCCGCGAGATCCGCGCCAAGCATCCGAAGACCCAGGTCGTCATGCTGACCTCGTTCGCCGACGACGAGGCCCTGTTCGCCTCGATCATGGCCGGGGCCTCGGGCTACGTGCTCAAGCAGGTCCGAAGCGGCGAGCTCGTGCGTGCCATCCGCACGGTGGGCAAGGGGGAGAGTCTGCTGGACCCCGCCGTGACCAGCGCGGTCCTGGACCGCCTGCGCAAGGGGAAGCACCTGTTGAAGGACGAGCGCCTGGCCCGCCTGTCGCCGCAGGAGGAACGGATCCTGTCCCTGGTCGCCGACGGCAAGACCAATCGCGAGATAGGCGATGAGCTCAACCTGGCCGAGAAGACGGTCAAGAACTACGTGTCGAGCATCCTGTCCAAGCTCGAGGTCGCTCGCCGGGCCGAGGCCGCCGCCTACCTGGCCAGGCACACGACGACACCCGGCACTCAGGGCTGACTCCCGCCCGAAGGTCCCGAGCGCCCGGGTCCAAGGACCCGCACGCCGGGCGAACGTCCCAGTCGGCAAGGGGCCATCGGCCTCCTAGAGCTACTCGCTCAACGTTTCATGCTGGCTCCACCGGGAAGCTGTTCGGCAAGGAGAGGGTCCCGAGCAAGGAGGAGGTCCCCCAGCTTGCCTGACGCGGGCCGGACGGCCCACTCGGGCGGGGGACGCTGAGGGAACGATGGAGGCGGGCGAGACCCCGCCTCCGTCGCGTACACGGGAGCTGGTGGGGATGGACATGACCGAGACGCTGATCACCCTCGACGGCAACGAGGCCGCGGCCAGGGTCGCGCACCGCCTGTCAGAGGTCATCGCGATCTACCCGATCACGCCGTCCTCGCCGATGGGCGAGCTCGCCGACGCACTGTCCGCCTCCGGCAGGCCGAACCTCTGGGGTGCGGTCCCCCAGGTGATCGAGATGCAGAGCGAGGCCGGCGCCGCGGGCGCCCTACACGGCGCCCTGCAGGCGGGGGCCCTGTGCACCACCTTCACGGCGTCGCAGGGACTCCTGCTGATGATCCCGAACATGTACAAGATCGCCGGCGAGCTCTCACCCGCGGTGATCCACGTGGCCGCTCGGACGCTCGCCACGCACGCGCTGTCGATCTTCGGCGACCAGAGCGACGTGATGGCTGTGCGCCAGACGGGCTGGGCGATGCTGGCCTCCTCCGACGTGCAGGCGGCCCAGGACCTGGCGGCCGTGGCCCACGCGGCCACGCTCGAGTCCCGGGTGCCGTTCCTGCACTTCTTCGACGGGTTCCGGACCTCCCACGAGGTGAACGTGATCCGGGACCTGCCCGACGAAGTGCTCCGCGAGCTGATGGACGACCACCTCGTGCGCGCCCACCGCGAGCGCGCCCTGTCCCCCGACCACCCCGTGCTGCGCGGCAGCGCCCAGAACCCAGACGTGTTCTTCCAGGCCCGCGAGGCCTCGAACCCGTTCCATCAGGTCGTGCCCCAGGTCGTCCAGTGGACCATGGACCGGTTCGCCGAGCTCACGGGCCGCGCGTACCACCTGTTCGACTACCACGGCGCCCCCGACGCCGAACGCGTCGTCGTGCTGATGGGCTCCGGCAACGGCGTCGTGAGCGAGACCGTGGACTCCCTCACAGCCGGCGGCGAGAAGGTCGGCGTCGTGAACGTGCGCCTGTTCCGGCCGTTCGACGCCACGGCGTTCGTCGCGACGCTCCCGCCGTCGGTCGGCGCGGTCGCGGTGCTGGACCGCACGAAGGAGCCCGGGGCCCCCGGTGAACCCCTCTACCAAGACGTGATGACCGCACTCGGCGAGGCGCTGCTCTCGGGGCGGATCGCGGTCATGCCGCGCCTGATCGGCGGCCGGTACGGGCTCGCGTCCAAGGAGTTCGACCCCGCGATGGCAAAGGCGGTCTTCGACGAGCTAGCGAAGGACGAGCCCAAGCGCCACTTCACGGTGGGCATCACCGACGACGTCACCCACACGTCCCTGGACGTCGACCGCTCGTTCTCGACCGAGTCGGCCGACGTCGTACGCGCCGTGTTCTACGGCCTCGGGGCCGACGGCACCGTGAGCGCCAACAAGAGCTCGGTCAAGATCATCGGCGAGGGCGCGGACCTGTTCGCGCAGGGGTACTTCGTGTACGACTCCAAGAAGGCCGGCGCGATGACGGTGTCCCACCTGCGGTTCGGACCGCGCGAGATCCGCTCGTCCTACCTGATCGGTGCGGGAACCGCGGACTTCGTCGCCTGCCACCAGTTCGGGTTCCTGGAGCGCCAGGACGTGCTCGAGCTCGCGGCGCCGGGTGCGACGTTCCTGCTGAACAGCCCGTTCGGGCCGCAGGACGTGTGGGATCACCTGCCCGTGGAGACCCAACGGCAGATCGTCGACAAGGGCCTCCGGTTCTTCGTCGTCGACGCGCAGAGGGCGGCCAGCGCGGCCGGCCTCGGCTCGCGAGTCAACACCGTCCTGCAGACCTGCTTCTTCGCGCTGGCCGGCGTGCTCGACCAGACCGAGGCCATCGAGCGCATCAAGACGGCCATCCAGAAGTCCTACGGGAAGCGGGGGCGCGTGGTCGTCGAGCAGAACTTCGCCGCCGTGGACGCGGCGCTGGAGGGACTGAGGGAGGTCCGGGTCCCGGCCGCGGTCTCGGGCGACCTGCACCGCCTGCCCCCGGTGCCCGAGGATGCCCCCGACTTCGTACAGCGCGTGACCGCCGCGATGATCGCCGGGCGCGGCGACCTGCTCCCGGTCTCGGCGCTTCCGGTGGACGGCACGTTCCCAACCGATACGGCCCGGTGGGAGCGGCGGTCCATCGCCCACGAGATCCCGATCTGGGATCCGGAGATCTGCATCGACTGCGCGAAATGCGCGCTGGTCTGCCCGCACGCAGCGATCCTGATGAAGGTCTTCGATCCGGCGGCCGTCGACGGAGCTCCCCCCGGCTTCAAGCACAAGGAATGGCGCGACCGCGAGCACCCCGGCAAGCGGATGACCATCCAGGTCGCGCCCGATGACTGCACCGGGTGCGCGGTCTGCGTCGACGTCTGCCCGGCTCGTTCGAAGGAGGTCGTGAAGCACAAGGCGATCGACATGGAACCCAAGTCCGATCACCTGGATGTTGAGCGCGCCGCGTTCGACTTCTTCCTCGAGATCCCTCCTGCGGACCGGCGTGAGGTCAAGGTCGCCTCGATCAAGGGCTCGCAGATGCTCGAGCCGCTGTTCGAGTTCAGCGGGGCGTGCGCAGGATGCGGCGAGACGCCGTACCTGAAGCTGCTCTCCCAGATGTACGGGGACCGCATCCTGGTCGCGAACGCCACCGGGTGCTCCTCGATCTACGGCGGGAACCTGCCGACCACGCCGTGGTCGCAGGACGCGAACGGCCGCGGCCCCGCGTGGGCGAACTCGCTGTTCGAGGACAACGCGGAGTTCGGCCTGGGCATGCGCCTCGCTCTCGATCACCAGGTGGAGTACGCCCGCCGGCTCCTGGAGCGCCAAGCGCCCTCGCTCGGCGAGGAGCTCGCGAACGCGGTCCTGGAAGCGCCTCAGGAGGACGAGACCCAGCTCGCCGAGCAACGCGAGCGCGTCGCCGCGCTGAAGGCACTGCTCGACGCGCGCGAGGACGACGAGGCGCGGAACCTGCTCGCCGTCGCCGACGCGCTCGTGCGCAAGAGCGTGTGGATCGTGGGCGGGGACGGGTGGGCATACGACATCGGGTTCGGCGGTCTGGACCACGTGCTCGCGACCGGTCGCGACGTGAACGTCCTCGTCCTGGACACGCAGGTCTACTCGAACACGGGCGGGCAGGCATCCAAGGCCACGCCGCGCGGCGCGGTCGCGAAGTTCGCGGCCGGCGGCAAGCAGGTGCCGCGCAAGGACCTCGGCCTCTTCGCTGCGGGCTACGGGAACGTGTACGTGGCGCAGATCGCGATCGGCGGGGACAACGCCCAGACGGTCAAGGCGCTAGCCGAGGCAGAGGCGTGGGACGGACCCTCGCTGATCATCGCCTACAGCACGTGCATCGAGCACGGGATCGACATGTCGACCTCGATGAGCCACCAGACCGAAGCCGTGAAGAGCGGGTTCTGGCCGCTGTGGCGTTACGACCCGCGCCGGGCCGTCGACGGCCGGCACCCGATGCAGCTCGACAGCAAGGCACCGACGGTGGCGCTCAAGGATTTCCAGGCCAAGGAGGCGCGATTCGCGATGCTCGCGCGCTCCAAGCCGGAGGCGTTCGCCGAGCTCCAGCGCCTGGCGCAGGCCGACGCCGAGGAACGCCGGCACCTGTACGAACAGCTCGCCGGGGTTGAACGGGAGGTGCCGACGTGAGCGTGGACCTCAAGACGACGTACCTGGGGCTCGAACTGGCCAACCCGCTCGTGCCGAGCGCGTCGACGCTCTCGGCGCGGATCGACATGCTCAAGCGCTTGCAGGATGCCGGCGCGGCGGCAGTCGTGATGCAGTCGCTGTTCGAGGAGCAGATCGAGCACGAGGAGCTCCAGATCCACCGGCTCCTGGAGGCCAACACGGAGAGCTTCGCGGAGTCGATCACGCACTTCCCCGAACTCGAGGAGTACAACACCGGCCCCGACGAGTACCTGCGACACCTCGAGGCCTGCAAGCGCGAGCTGGCGATCCCCGTGATCGGGTCGCTGAACGGCGCCTCCGAGGGCGGCTGGGTCCGCTACGCGAAGCTGATCCAGGACGCCGGCGCCGACGCGCTCGAGCTGAACGTGTACCTGATCGCCGCCGATCCCGACGAGACGGGCGAGCGGGTCGAGCGCCGGTACCTCGACCTCGTCGCGGCGGTTCGGGAGAGCGTCTCGATCCCGCTCGCGGTCAAGGTCGGACCCTCGTTCTCCTCGGTCGCGAACATGGCCCGGCGGATCGCGGAGACCGGCGCCGACGGCCTCGTCCTGTTCAACCGGTTCCTGCAGCCCGACATCGACCTGGAGACCCTCTCGGTCGACCCGACGCTCCACCTGTCGACGTCGGACGAGCTCCGCCTGCCCCTGCGCTGGATCGCGATCCTGTTCGGCCGGGTGCCGTGCTCGCTGGCGGCGACCACCGGCGTCCACACCGCCGAGGACGCGGTGAAGCTCATCCTCGCCGGCGCCGACGTGACGATGATGGCGAGCGCCCTGTTCCGCAACGGGCCGGAGCACCTGGGCGTGGTCCTCGATGGTGTTGGGACCTGGCTCGAGGAGCACGGGTACGCGAGCGTGGCCCAGGCACGCGGGAGCGTGAGTCAGCGCAACGTGGCAGATCCGGTGGCGTACGCGCGGGCCAACTACATGCAGATGCTCGTCGACTTCACGAGTCCGTACGACTGGCGCGAGATCCCAGGCAGCGTTCAGGCGTAGCGTTCAGGCCTCGACCAGGATCTGGATCGGCTCCGGGCTCAGCCACGCCCGCAGGCTCCCTCGGTAGAGGGCCCGCTCGTGGAAGGAGCCGTCGGGCCGGACATGCTCCATCCCGCCCCTTCCCACCAGGGCCTCAAGCAGCGGGGCGAGCTGCTTGCCGTAGAGCTCCATGCAGCCCTCGGCGTGCACGCCCGGCCACGAGTAGCAGGACACTACCGAACGACGCTCCGTCGTCGGGACACCGGGTGGGAGCTCGTCCCAGGCGGGGTCGTCCACGTCGAAGATGTACCTGTCCAGGTTGCCTTGCGGGATCCCCTCGATGCCCCGGACGGTGGGCGGATCGGCCTCGAGGAGATAGGGGTCGACGACGAGGTCGCAGATCACGGCGTGTGTCGGCAGCAGGGCCAGGCACCGGTTGCGCACTAGCGGCACTGAGGGATCGTGGCGCTGCGTCGCGTCGACCAGGACGTCGGTGACCCTCAGGCGATCGCTCAGGTAGTCCTCGTCGCAGGTGAGGTTCCGGCCGATCGTGAGCACCTCGACGCCGGGGAGACCGCGCCGGGTGAGCAGCTCGGAGCGCTCGGCGTTACCGTACTTCGTCGCGGCCTCGACGGCGTGCTTGCCGATCTCGCCGGCTCCCATGATGGTGACGCGGACGGGCTCGCGCCCAGGGCTCGTGAGACCCGGCCAGGTGCGCTCGAGCGTCTCGAACGCCGCCTCCAGTCCGTTCCAAGCGACCGCCTTGCTGTTCACGACCATGCGACGGCCCTCGTCGTCCACGATCGTGTCCAGGCTGATCGCGTCGATCCCCAGGATCTCGAGGTGCCGCACGCGAGCCGGCCGCGTGGGGAAGTGGAGCATCGCGAGAAGGATCGCCCCGCGGTGCATCCGGTCGAACTTGCCGATCGGCGCTCGGAGGACAGCCACGACGTCCTGGCGGTAGCAGGTGGCCTCGTCGGTGATCCGGACCCAGGGCGAGCGCGACGTGTAGTCCTGATCGGTGTACCCCATGTCCGCGCCGATCCCGCCTTCGACCGCGACGTCGCAACCCAGGTCGGCCACCAGGGTGACGAGCTCGGGCAGGAAGTCCCGCCGCTCCCCCGGCTCCTTGTGCATCCGTGGGAAGCCGAACGTCAGGTGCGCGCGGCCATCCATCTCGATACCTCCGCGCGGGCGACGGCCCGCACCTCGTGGTCGGGACCCTCGAGGTCCCAGGCGCCGGGCGGCCTCTCGAGGATCACCCGCAAGACCGGCTCGAGCTGCGCGCCGTCCGCACGCATGCTCTCAACGGGATCCAGGCCCGGCCACGAGTAGCAGGACAGGGCCAGGCGGCGGTTCGTCGTGTCGATCCTGGGATCCAGCGCGTCCCACGCCGGGTGATCCACGGGGAAGATCCATCGATCCAGGTCCCCCTGCGGGATCCCCTCGATCCCCTTGACGACGGGCGGGACCGCGTCGAGCTCGTAGGGGTCGGCGGCCAGATCCAAGATCACGGCGTCCGGGATGAGCCCGGCGACCCACTCGTTCGGCACGACCGGCCTCGACGGATCCCGACGCTGGGTCGCGTCGATCAGCAGATCGGTCGTCTCCAGGCGGGCGAGCATGTAGTCCTCGTGCCAGGTGAGGTCGAAGTCCACGACCGTGACCTCGACGCCGGGCACGTTGCTCGCGACGAGGGCCTCCCGTAGACGCGGGTCGCCGTACCGAGTGGCGGCGTGGATGGCGTGGCCCCCGACGGCGCCCGAGCCCAGGCAGGTCACGTGGAGCGGGCGCCGGCTGGGGTGGTCGAAGTGCGGGTGTCGGTCCTGGATCTGTCGGAACGCCTCGCGCACGCCCGTCCACGCGACCGCCTCGAGGTTCTCGACGGTCCGGCGGCCACGCTCGTCGGTGATGGCGTCCATCGAGACCGCGTGCACCCCGAGGTCGCACAGTCGCTCCACCCTTTCGGGACGCGTCGGGTAGTGCAGCATCGAGACGAACACCGTGTCGGGGCGCATCAGCGAGAAGACGTCGGGCTCGGGGCAGCGGAGCACGACGACGACGTCGGTGTCGAAGCACTCCGCGTAGGAGGCGAAGCGGGCCCGTGGGGACGCTCGCTCATAGGCCGCCGTCGCGACGGGCAGGCCGGAGCCGTACCCATCCTCCAGGACGATCTCGCCGACGCCGGCGCTGTCCAGCCAGGCGACGAGGTCGGGCAGGAAGTCTCGGCGTTCGCTGACTTCCCGGTGCATCCGAGGCAGTCCGACCGAGAGCCCCATCCCGGGCCGACGCTAGGGCCGGGGCGCTCGCGTGGGTGGGGTCAGGTGGCCCGCCACGGTGGGGACGGACGGAGCACACCGACGTGAGCCATGATCGGTAAAGCCCACCTCGCCCTCCAACGCGCGAGCCGGCGGATCAGCCGGTCAGGAGCTGGCGGAGCACCATCGGCAGCAGTCCCCCATGCCGTAGGTACTCGACCTCGGCGGCACCGTCCACACGAAGGATCGCGCGGAACGTCACGTCACCGCTCGAGCCGTGGGCGACGACCGCGACCTCCTGGCCCGGGACGATGCCGTCGGCTAGCCCTCGCACGTCGAAGACCTCGGTCCCCGACAACCCGAGCGAGGCCGCGCTCTCCCCTCCCCGGTACTGCAGCGGGAGCACACCCATGCCCACGAGGTTCGAGCGGTGGATCCGCTCGTAGCTCTCAGCCAGGACGGCGCGCACGCCGAGCAGCATCGGCCCCTTCGCCGCCCAGTCGCGCGAGGATCCGCTCCCGTACTCCTTGCCCGCGAGCACGACGAGCGGCACGCCCTCGGACGCGTACCGCTGCGCCGCGTCGAAGATCGTCACGATCTCGCTGCTCGGCAGATGGGTCGTCCACTGGCCCTCGGTGCCGGGAGCGAGCTCGTTACGGAGCCGGATGTTCGCGAAGGTCCCGCGCATCATCACCTCGTGGTTGCCGCGGCGTGCGCCGTACGAGTTGAACTCGGCCGGCGTCACCCCGCGCTCGACGAGGTACGCACCCGCAGGCGAGTCGGCCTTGATAGACCCCGCCGGGGAGATGTGGTCCGTCGTCACCGAGTCGCCGACCTTGACGAGGCACCTCGCACCGACGATGTCCGTCGGCTGGCCCCCCTTCACGCCGAAGAACGGCGGCTCCTGCACGTAGGTCGACGCGGGATCCCACGCGTAGACGTCGCCCGGGGGCGTCGGGAGCGCACGCCAGCGCTCGTCGCCCTCGAACACGCGGCCGTACTCACGCTCGAACTGCTCGGGCGCGACCGAGGCCGCGATCGCCTCGCGCACCTCCTGCGGGCTCGGCCACAGGTCGTGTAGGAAGACCGGCGCTCCATCGGCCCCGGCGCCGATAGGGTCGTTCGCGAGGTTCACACCCACGTGCCCGGCGAGCGCGTACGCCACCACCAGCGGCGGCGACGCCAGGTACGAAGCCCGCACGAGCGGGTGGATCCGCCCCTCGAAGTTCCGGTTGCCCGAGAGCACGGCGACCACCGTCAGGTCGCCCTCGGTCACCGCGTCGGCCACGTCGTCAGGCAGCGGCCCCGAGTTCCCGATGCAGGTGGTGCACCCGAACCCGACGAGCGAGAACCCGAGCTTGTCCAGGTACGGCGTCAGTCCTGCCGCGTCGAGGTACTCGGTCACCACGCGGGAGCCCGGGGCGAGCGAGGTCTTCACCCACGGCTTCGTCTCCAGGCCGGCCTCGACGGCGCGTTTGGCCAGGAGCCCCGCCGCGAGCATCACCGACGGGTTCGAGGTGTTCGTGCAGCTGGTTATCGCCGCGATCACGACCGACCCGTCGCGCACGTCCCCCTCGGCAGATCCGTGC
>Ga0209619_10000654_pt1 | contig 24758 bp, 22 predicted proteins | sample Rifsed16ft3_FD_184011 | JGI IMG/M metagenome (GOLD analysis project Ga0209619, IMG submission 184011) | Soil microbial communities from Rifle, Colorado, USA - sediment 16ft 3 (version 2) | ecosystem: Environmental > Terrestrial > Deep subsurface > Rock core/Sediment | place: Rifle, Colorado... | reverse complement strand
CACCTGCGCTTGCAGGAGCTGGGCTTCACGGTGAGCGACCAGGAACTGGCCGACTGCTACCGCCAGGTGATGGCGCTGGCCGACGAGGCCAAGCAGGTCACGGACCGCGACCTGCTCGCCGTCATGCACCGCCTGCGCCGCCGCCGCGGACTGGCTGCTCCTTTGCTGGCCGCCGACTCGCCGGCCGCTTCCTGAAGGCGCTCCCGATGGCGGGCCTCTCCAAGACGATTGTCCTGCTCCCGGGCGACGGCATCGGGCCCGAGGTCATCGCAGCCGCCACGGCGGTGCTGGCCGACTGCGCCACGGAGTTCCACCACCGCTTCACGCTGCGCGAATTCCCCGTCGGCGGCGCCGCGCTCGACCGCGCCGGCGCGCCGCTTCCGCCCGAGACGCTCGCCGCCTGCCGGGAGGCCGACGCCATTCTGCTCGGCGCGGTGGGCGGCCCGCGCTGGGACGGGCTGCCGCTCGGCCGGCGGCCGGAGAGCGGCCTGCTCGCCCTGCGCCAGGAGCTCGGTCTCTATATCAACCTGCGCCCCATCCGCTTGCGCGAGGCGCTGGCCGGCATTTCACCGCTCAAGGGAGCGCTCAACAAGCGGATTGATTTGGAAATCGTGCGGGAGCTCGCCGGCGGCATCTACTTCGGCGAGCACCGCACCGAGCGCTCGAACGGCCTCGAGCGGGCCTTCGATGTGGAAGCTTACAGCTCGGCCGAGATTGAACGCGTCGCCCGCTTCGCTCTTGCCCGCGCCGCGGCCCGGCGGCAGCGGCTGGCTTCGGTCGACAAAGCCAACGTGCTCGCCACCTCCGCGCTCTGGCGGAAGACGGTCGAGCGGCTGGCGGCCGCGCACCCGGAGGTCGCGGTCAGCCATCTTTACGTGGACAACGCCGCCATGCAGCTCATTCTGGCTCCCGAGCAGTTCGACGTCATCCTCACCTCGAACCTGTTCGGCGACATTTTGAGCGACGCCGGGGCGGCCCTGGTGGGTTCCATCGGCCTCATCCCCTCGATGAGCTGCGGCGACGGCCCGCCCTTGTTCGAGCCGATTCACGGCTCGGCGCCGCTCTTGGCCGGGCAGGACCGCGCCTGTCCGCTCGGGGCCATCCTCTCGGCCGGCCTGATGCTGCGGGAAGCCTTCGGCCTGCGCCAGGAAGCCGACTGGGTGGAGACTGCGGTGGACCGGGTGCTGGCCCGCGGTTACCGCACCGCCGACCTCGCCGAGCCCGGGAGCGTGGTGGTGGGCGGCTCGGAGTTCGTGGCCCGCCTGCGCGAGGAACTGCGCGAGTCGCTCAAGCAGCTCGAGCCCTACGGCTGGGGCGTGTAGAAGACCTCCTAATCGTCAACCGGGTTTTCTTTTTCTCCGACAAAATGTTCGGTTGCCCTGGGAAAAATTCGACAGGGTAGCTGTCGCTGCTTTCCTCACCAAACCGCTCACGCCTCCGCGCCAATTAGCCCAAGGCTGCGGGTTGGTTCACCCCTCCGGCCTCTGACCATTCAAGTCCTGTATCACCAATGACTTGGCGGCAGTTTCCCGGGGCTGCCAGTGGCCTCGCGAATGCTCCAGCTAGACTGGGAGGTTCGGGACTCATGGCTACCTTCTTCGCCAAGAAAAGCGGCGCCGCGAGCGGCGCCATTACGGAGTTCCTCGGCAGCGCAGCGGTGTTTGCCTCGGCGGTGAGCGACGTCGTGGAAGAAGAGCTGCTGCGGGAGGTGGGCGGCGCCCGGGTACGCTTCGCGCACTTCAAGCTGCTCAAGCTGGTGGCCGCCACCGGGACGCATCATCTGGGCGACGTGGCCGCTTTTCTCGGCGTCAGCAACGCCGCCGCCAGCAAGACGGTGGACAAGCTGGTGCGGCGGAAGCTGCTGCGCCGCAAAGAAGAGGAAGCCGACCGCCGCGCCATCGAGCTCTCGCTCACCGACGCGGGTCGGCGGCTGCTCGAAGCCTATGAAGCAACGCGGCAGCGCCGGCTGGCCGCAGTCTTCGCCCACCTCGCGCCCGCCGAGCTGGCGCAGACGGCCGAGGTGCTCGACCGGGTGTCGCGCGAGCTGGTGGCGCCGGCGGCCGACGGCGGACAGTTCTGCCACCGCTGCGGGATTTACTTCCGCGAGCAGTGCCCGCTGCGGGCGCAGGGCTGGGCCTGCTTTTACGCCCCCGGGCGGGAGCGGTGAGGAAGGAGGCCTGGCATGGCGTCGGCGCCTATCCTCCGCTGGGAATCCGAGCGCGACCCCGAGTTCGCGCAGTGGGTGACGCACTTCGCCGGCAGCGAACGCATTCGGAGCTGCATGCAGTGCGGGCTGTGCAGCGCCAGTTGTCCCCTGGCGCCCTACATGGACTACACCCCGCGGCGCCTGATGCACATGGCGCGGGAAGGCTTCAAGAAGGACGTGTTGAGCAGCCTGACCATCTGGCTCTGCACCAGCTGCTACGCCTGCATGGTGGAGTGCCCCCGCGCCATCAGGGCCTCGGAGATCATGTACGCCCTGAAGCGGCGGGCCATCCAGGAAGGCGCCTACCCCAGGGGCTTCGCCATCCCGGTGCTGGCGCAGGAGTTCACCCGCATGGTGCGCCGCACCGGGCGGGTGACGGAAATCCGGCTCGTCCTCCGCGTCTTCCTCCGCACCTCGCGGTGGCGCCTGCTGCGGATGTGGCGGCTGGGGCTCCGTCTGCTGCGCACGGGGCGCTTCCGCCTGCGCGCCGAAAGCGTGGAGCGGCGGAAAGAAATCGCCGCCCTGCTGGACGCGGTGGAAGCCGGGCGCAAGGAGCTGGCAGCATGAAGTACACCTACTATCCGGGCTGCTCCCTGCGGGGCACGGCGCGCGCCTACGAGGAGTCGCTGCTCGCCGTCTTCCAGGCGCTGGGGGTCGAGCTGGAGATGCTTGAAGACTGGAACTGCTGCGGCGCCACCGCCTATATGTCGGTCGACCAGCTCCAGGCCTTCGCCCTGGCGGCGCGCAACCTGGCTCTGGCCGAGCGCCTCCCCGGCGACCTGATTACGCCCTGCAGCGGCTGTTACCTGGTGCTGAACAAGTGCCAGCGCTACATGCGCGAGTACCCGGGGATCAAGCGGGTCGTGCACGGCGCGCTCACCGCGGCGGGGCTCGCTTACGGCGACCGCGTCAAGGTGCGCCACCCGCTCGACGTCCTGGCGCACGACGTCGGAGCGGAAGCCATCGCCCGGCGGGTCGTGCGCCCGCTCACCGGCCTGCGGGTCGCGCCCTATTACGGCTGCCAGATCGTGCGGCCCTACGCCACCTTCGACGACCAGCATCACCCCCAGGCCATGGACCGGCTGCTGGCGGCCACGGGAGCGACCGTGGTGGATTTTTCCCTGAAGACCCGCTGCTGCGGCGGCACGCAGAAGGGCACGCTGCCGGAAGTCGGCCTCCATCTTGTGCACACCCTGCTCCACGAGGCCCGGGCGCGGCAGGCCGACGTCATCAGCGTGGTCTGCTCTCTCTGCCAGTTCAACCTGGAGGCCTTCCAGGACCAGATTGCCCGCGAGCTCGAGCCCATCCACATTCCGGTCCTGTATTTCACCCAGATCCTCGGCCTGGCGTTCGGCCTCCCGCCGAAACAACTGGGCTTGCAGCGCAGCCTGGTGCCGGTCGAGCCGTGTTTGGCCGAGCGGGGGCTGGCGCGGGCCACATCCACCGTGTGAGGAGGAGCAACCGCGATGGCTACAGCAGCCGCCAGGACGATGGAACCGCCCTGCGAGATCACGCTGGAGAACCTCTTCCACACGCCCGAGGGGCGCCGCGTGTTGACCTGCCTGCAATGCGGCGCCTGTGTCGCCACCTGTCCCTATGGGGAGCAGATGGACTATCCGCCCCGGCGCATCATCGCCCTGCTGCGCGCCGGCCTGGTGGAAAAAGTGTTCACCAACGACAGCCTGCTCGCCTGCGTGGCCTGCTACGCCTGCAAGGCCAAGTGCCCCCGGCAGATTGATTTGACCGGTGTGCTCTTGCCGCTCGCCAAAGAGCAGGTCCTCGCCCGCCACCCGGAGCTGCCCGCCGAGCTGCAGAAGGCGCTCGAAAACAAACTGCGCTATGGCAATCCCATGGGCGAGTCGCCCCGCAAGCGCGCCGCCTGGACGGCCACGGCCGGCGTGCCCATCCGCCAGCTCCCCACCGACCCGCGGCCGGTGGACGTGCTGTGGTTCGTCGAGTGTTACTGCTCCTTCTACCCGCGCGGGCAGGACAACGCCCGCGCCACCGCCCGGGTCATGCACGCCCTGGGAGTGGACTTCGCCATCCTGGGCAACGAGGAGAAGTGCGCCGGGGAGTGCGGCCGGCTCACCTGGGAGCCGGGCCTGTTCGACACCCTGATGGACTACAACATGACGGTGTTCTCCAAGTACAAGTTCAACCGCATCGTCACCTCCTGCCCGCACGCCTACGACGCCTTCAAGATCCGCTACCCCATCGTCGGGTTCAACTATGCGCTCGAGCACACCACCCCCTATGTGGCCCGGCACCTGGAGAAGCTGCGGCCGCTCCTGAAGCGCAGGCTCGACTACACCGTCACCTACCAGGACTCCTGCTGCCTGGGGCGGCACAACAATTTCTACGACGAGCCGCGGGCCCTGCTCACCGCCATCCCCGGCGTCAAGCTCGTCGACATGACCCACAACCGCGTTAACTCCATCTGTTGCGGCGGGGGTGGCGGCGGCATGTGGCTCGACACCTATTACAAGACCAAGGGCTACGAGCGGCTGTCCGAGCGCCGCGTGAAAGAAGCGGTGGCCACCGGCGCCGACGTGCTGGCGGTCTCCTGCGACTACGAGATCTCGCGCTTCGAAGACGCCCTGAAGGTGCTCGGTCACGACAAGAAGATGGTGGTGCGCGACGTCATGGAGCTGCTGGCCGAGTCCCTGGAGGTTCAGCCATGAACATTGTGGTGCTGCTGAAGATGGTGCCCGACGTCGTCGAAGAACTCGAGGTGGCCCCGGACGGGAAGTCGCTGAACGCCGAGTTCCTGCGGCTCATCGTCAACGAGCGCGACGCCCATGCCCTGGAGGAGGCCGTCCTGCTCAAGGAGCGCCACGGCGGCGCCGTCGTCGCCGTCGCCCCGGAGGCGCCGGAAGTGGATGAGGCGCTCTTTACCGCCCTGGCCAAGGGCGCCGACCGGGCGGTGAAAATCACCGGTTTCACGTCCGACTTCTCAACCCGGGCCGCGGCCAAGCTCCTAGCGCAGCTTCTTCCCCGCTTCCTGCCGGCCGACCTCCTCCTCGCCGGCTGCCAGGCGATTGACGACGTGGACGGACAACTGGCCGCCATCCTGGCGCATGAGTTGCAGCTCCCCTACTTGGGCTTGGTGACCCAGGTGAAGCTCGAGGCCGCGGGCCGCGCCACGGTCACGAAGGAATTCGCGGGCGGGGTGCGGGGCGAGTTCGAGATGACGCTGCCCGCCGTGCTCGGCATCCAGGCGGCGGAGAAGCCGCCGCGCTACATCCCGGTGGCCAAGGTGCGCGCCGCCATGAAGACGCAAAAGATCGAAACCGTGCCCGCCGCCGGCGCGCCGGCGGCGGCGCTGGTCGAAGTGCTGCAACTGGCGAAGCCGGAAGCCGCCGGGCACGCGGAAATGCTCACCGGGTCGCCCGCAGAAGCGGCCGGCAAGCTCTGCGGAATCCTGCTCGAGCGCGGCGTGCTCTAGGGAGGCGCAGCCATGGCCGGAAACGTCTGGGTACTGGCGGAAACCTGGCGGGGTCAGGTGTCGGAAACCACCTATGAGCTGCTGGCGCTGGGGCGGGAGCTGGCGGCGGAGTTGGGGGTGCCGCTCCAGGCGGTGCTGCTCGGCCACCAGGTGAAATCCTTGACGCCGCAGTTGGGCGCGGCGGAGAGCGTCGTGCTGGTGGATCACCCGGCGTTGGCCGAGCCGGCGCTGGAGCCCTACACCTACGCGCTGGCGCAACTCGTGAAAGCCCGGCAGCCGCGCTGCCTGCTCGTGCCGCTGACCAACATCTCCTGGGAAGTGCTCGGCTTGCTCCCGGCGGCGCTCGAGCTTCCCTGCGCGAACTTCTGCCGGGACGTCCGCGCGGCCGATGGGAAGCTCCAAGCCCGCTGCCTGCTCTACGGCGGCAAAGTCGAGGCCACCGCCGCGGTCAGCGCCGCCCCGGCGCTCTTCGGCATCCTCCCCGGGTCGCGCCCGGCGGAGAAAGGCCGCGGGGAAAAAGCGCCCGCGGTCGAAGAGGTCCCGGTGGAGCTGGCGGAGGCGGCGCGGGTGAAGTTCAAGAAATACTTGGAGCCGGAAGCGGGCGACGTGGACATCACCCAGCAGACGGTGCTGGTCTCGGTGGGCCGTGGCATCCAAAACCAGGACAACCTGGCCCTGGCCGAAGAGCTGGCGGCGGCGCTCGGCGGGGCCGTCAGCGGGTCGCGCCCGGTGATTGACCAGGGCTGGCTGCCGCTCTCGCGGCAGGTGGGCAAGTCCGGCGCCAGCGTCAAGCCCAAGCTCTACCTGGCCCTCGGCATCAGCGGGGCGCCCGAGCATCAGGAGGGGATGAGGAATTCAGAGCTGATTGTCGCGGTGAACACTGATCCAGGGGCGCCGATTTTCGCCATCGCCCATTTTGGGGTGTGCGCCGACTTGTTCGACATCGTGCCGGCGTTGACCGAGGAGATCAAGAGGAGGAAAGCCTCTCGTGCCGCCTGAGCTGCCCACGCGCGAAGTCTTTGCCGGGCTGGGTCTCGGTTGGGAGCTGGTTTTCTATGTGTTGTCGGTGCTGGCTCTCCTGGTCTTCTGCTGGGGTGTGTACGTGCGCCTCCGCAAGTACCGCCGCGGCCGGGCGGTCAATCGCTTCGACCGCTTGCCGGCGCGGATCGTACACGCGGCGCAACTGGTGGCGCGCAACGCCACCTTGACCCGCACTGACCTCTACGCCGGCCTGGGCCACCTGGCCATCATGTGGGGGTTCATTGTCCTCTTCTTGGGCACCGCCATCCTCACCATTGACTACGACCTGGTCCGGCCGCTCCACCCGGCCTGGCGCTTCTGGAAGGGCGATTTCTACCTGTGGTACTCGCTGTTGTTGGACCTGTTCGGGGTGGCCCTCCTGGTCGGCCTGATCCTGATGGCGGTGCGGCGGGGATTCTTCCGCCTCCCTCAACTTGATTACCGCCGAGCCGATGCCGAGGCGGAGAGCTACGACCGCGCGCTGTATATCTGGGACGACTGGATCTTTCTCGGGCTTCTCTTTTTCGTGACGCTGACTGGCTTTCTCGTAGAGGGTCTGCGGATTTCCCGGGACTGGCCCGCCTACGAGGAGGCGTGGTCGCCGGTGGGATGGCTCACCGCCGGTTGGGTGGCGCGGCTGGGGGTGACGGGCGGGAACCCGGCTCACTTCTATGTCTGGTGGGGCCATGCCCTCCTGGCCCTGGGTTTCGTGGCTTACATCCCTTACTCCAAAGCGTTTCACCTCGTCATCGATTTCGCCAACCTCGTCTTTCATGACGAAGACACGGCCCGCCGCCTGCCCGCCCCCGCGGTGGACGCCGCCGCCCCCGGCTACGAACGGCTGGAGGATTTCACCTGGAAGGAGCTGCTGGACCTCGATGCCTGCACGCGCTGCGGGCGCTGCCACGCCACCTGCCCGGCCCAGCTCTCCGAGCTGCCCTTTTCTCCGCGCGATTTGATTCTCGACTTGCGCGAGTACGCCGACGCCCTGGCCATCGCCGAGCGGGCGCGGCTCGACCAGCAGCGCGTGAAGGTGGACGGACGGAAGGTGCTCTTCGGAGCGCACGTGGCCGCCCTGGACGGGCTGGCCCTGGCGGGCAGCCTCATCAAGAGAGAGTCCTTGTGGTCGTGCACCACCTGCATGGCGTGCATGGACATTTGCCCGGTGGGCGTCGAGCACGTGCCTGTGATCGTGCAATTGCGCCGCGCCCTGGTGCAGCGCGGCGAGACCGACGAGAAGCTGACCGAAGCCTTGGTCAACCTGGGCCGCTACGGCAACTCCTTCGGGCAATCGGAGCGCAAGCGCGCCGTCTGGACGCAAGGGCTCGAGTTCCGGCCGAAGGACGCCCGCCAGGAGCCGGTGCAGTGGCTGTGGTATCTGGGCGAGTACGCCTGCTACCACCCCGCCCTGCAAGGCATCACCCGGTCGCTGGCGCGCGTGCTGCACGCCGCGCACCTCGACTACGGCATCCTCTACGAAACCGAGCGCAACACCGGCAACGACGCCCGGCGCGTGGGCGAAGAGGGGCTGTTCGAAGTCCTGCGGGAGAAGAACACCCAGACGCTCCAGCAGGCCAAGTTCAATGACCTCTTCTCGACCGACCCGCACGTCTACAACACGCTCAAGAACGAATACAACCTGAACCACGGCCGGCACCGGATCCTCCACTACACGGAGCTGCTGGCCGAGCTGCTCACGAGCGGCCGGCTGCGCCCGGCGCGGCGGCTCGCCGGCCGCGTCACCTACCACGACCCCTGTTATCTCGGGCGCTACAACGGCGTCTACGACGCCCCCCGCCGCGTGCTGAAAGCCCTGGGCGTGGACCTGAAAGAGATGCCGCGCTCGCGGAACCGCAGCTTTTGCTGCGGCGGCGGCGGCGGGCGCGTCTGGATGGAGGAAATCGGCGAAGCCCATGCCCGTCCGAGCGAATCCCGCGTGCGCGAAGCCGCCGCGCTCGACGGCGTGCGCACCCTGGTGGTGGCCTGCCCCAAGGACTACGTGATGTTCACCGACGCCCTGAAGACCACCGGCCTGGAAGGGCGCCTCGCCGTCAAGGACTTGACCGAGCTGGTGGAAGAAGCCCTGGCTCTCGAAGAGAGGAGCGACTCGCATGCAGGAGCCCAAGCGTAACGGGAACGGCGCCGGCGGCGTCGGGGTTTACGTCTGCCATTGCGGCACCAACATCGCCGGCATCATCGACGTCCGCGAGCTGGCCGCTTACGCCGCCGGCCTCCCCGGGGTCACGGTGGCGCGGGAGTACAAGTACGTCTGCTCGGACCCCGGCCAGGAGTTCATCAAGCAGGACATCCGCGCCCTGGGTCTCGGGCGCGTGGTGGTGGCCGCCTGCTCGCCCTGCCTGCACGAGAAGACTTTCCGGCGGGCCACCGAGCAGGGCGGGCTCAATCCCTTTTACTTCCAGATGGTCAACCTGCGCGAGCACGACTCCTGGGTGCACACCGACCGGGAGGCGGCCACCGAGAAAGCGAAAGACCTGGTGCGGGCGGCGGTGCGCCGCGTGCGCCTGCACCAGCCGCTCGAGCGCAGGCGCGTGCCCATCGACCCGAAAGTGCTGGTGGTGGGCGGCGGCATCGCCGGCATCCACGCCGCGTTGACCCTGGCCAACGCCGGCAAGAAGGTCTATCTGGTCGAGCGGGAGCCCACCATCGGCGGGCACATGGCCCAGTTCGACAAGACCTTTCCCACGCTCGACTGCGCCGCCTGCATCCTGACGCCCAAGATGACCGCCGTGCGCTCGCATCCGAACATCACCCTCTGGACTTATTCGGAAGTCACCAAGGTGGACGGCTACGTCGGCAACTTCAAAGTCACCGTCAAGCGCAAGCCGCGCTACATCGTGGAAGAGCTCTGCCTGGGCTGCCTCGAGTGCATCGAAGCCTGCGTCTACAAGCAGGCGAAAGTCCCGGACGAGTTCAACCTGGGTCTGGGCAAGCGCAAGCCCATCTACCTGCCCTTCCCCCAGGCCGTCCCCCAGGTGGTGGTCATCGACCCGGAGACCTGCATCGAGTTCAAGAGCGGCAAGTGCAAGAAGACCTGCGTCGAGGTCTGCGGCGACCGCCTGGCCATCGACTTCAAGCAACAGGAACGGATCGAAGAGGTCGAGGTCGGCACCATCATCCTGGCCACCGGCTTCCAGCCCTTCGACGCCCGGCGGATTCCCTACTACGGCTACGGGACCTACCCGGGGGTCTACACGGCGCTGGAAGTGGAGCGGCTGGTGAACGCCGCCGGGCCCACGGGCGGCGAAGTGCTGCTGCGCGACGGCCACAAACCCCGCACCATCGGCATCATCCACTGCGTCGGCAGCCGCGACGAGCACACCCACCGCTACTGCTCCCGCGTCTGCTGCATGTACTCGCTCAAGCTCGCCCACCTGCTCAAGGAGAAGACCGACGCCGAGGTCTACAACTTCTACATCGACATCCGCGCCCCCGGAAAAGCTTTCGAGGAGTTCTACAACCGCGTGGCCGAGGAAGGCACGCACTTCATCCGCGGCAAGGTGGCCGACGTCTACCCGGAGCCGAACGGCACGGGGCGGCTGGTGCTCCAGGCCGAGGACACCCTGCTCGGGCTGGTGCGGCGCATCCCGGTGGACATGGTGGTGCTGGCGACGGGCCTGGAAGCCCGCGCCGACGCCCAGGAAGTGCGACGGCTCTTCAACATCACCTGCTCCACGGAAGGCTTCTTCCTCGAGCGGCACCCCAAGCTCGCCCCGGTGAACACCTTTACCGACGGCATCTTCCTCGCCGGCTGCTGCCAGGGGCCGAAAGACATCCCGGACACGGTGGCCCAGGCGGGCGCCGCCGCCGCGGAAGCCCTGGCGCTCGTTGACGCCCAGTTCGTCGAGCTCGAGCCCAACACCGCCTACGTGCTGGAGGAAGAGTGCTCGGGCTGCAAGACCTGCGTGCCGCTCTGCCCGTACAGCGCCATCACCTTTGTCGAGGCCAAGAAGAAAGCGGAAATCAACGAAGTCCTCTGCAAGGGCTGCGGCGTGTGCGTGGCCGCCTGCCCCTCCGGTTCCATCCGCCAAAACCTGTTCGAAGATGCCCAGATCTTCGAAGAAATCGAGGGGGTACTCGCCCATGCCTGACGCGACGCCGGCTCCGCGGAAGTTTGAGCCCAGGATCGTGGCTTTCTTCTGCAACTGGTGCACCTACCTGGCCGCCGACCTGGCGGGCACCTCGCGCCTGAAGTACGCGCCCAACACCCGCGTCATCCGGGTGATGTGCTCGGGCCGCGTGGACCCGCAGTTCGTGCTGGAGGCCTTCGCCCGGGGCGCCGACGGCGTGCTCATCGGCGGCTGTCCCCCGGGCGACTGCCACTACCAGGTGGGCAACTACAAAGCCCTGCGGCGCTTCCGCCTGCTGCGCCGGCTTTTGCGCGAGATGGGCATCGAGGAAGAGCGTTTGCGCCTGGAGTGGATCTCCGCCTCCGAGGCCGACAAGGTGAAAGCTGTGGTCAACGACATGGTTGAAAAAGTGCGTGCGCTCGGCCCACTGCGCCTGAAAGTCCCCGAAGAAGTCTTCGCCGAGGAGGTGGCCGCCTGATGAGCGAGAAACCGAAAGTCGCCTTCTACTGGTGCGCCTCCTGCGGCGGCTGCGAGGAAGCCGTCGTGGACCTAGCGGAAAAAATCCTCGACGTCGTCGGCGCCGTGGACATCGTGTTCTGGCCGGTGGCGCTCGACTTCAAGCGCCGCGACGTCGAGGCCCTGGCGGACGGCGCCCTGCTGGCCACTTTCTTGAACGGCGCCATCCGCACCACCGAGCAGGAAGAAATGGCGCGGCTGCTCCGGAAGAAGTCGAAACTCATGATCGCCTTCGGGGCCTGCTCGCACCTGGGCGGCATTCCCGGGCTGGCCAATCTTTGGGACCGGGAAACGATCTTCCAGACCGCCTACCGCGACTCTCCCAGCACGGTCAACCCGGAGGGGATCACGCCGCAGCCGCGGCACCGGGTCGACGGCTTCGAGCTCACCCTGCCCGGCTTCTTCGATACCGTGCGCGCCCTCGACCAGGTGGTCGAGGTGGACTACTACATTCCCGGCTGCGCTCCCACGCCCAAGATCATCCTCGCCGCCGTGCAGACGCTCTTGAGCGGCCAGCTGCCGCCCCGGGGCGCGGTGCTCGCTCCCGACCGCGCCCTCTGCGACGAGTGCCCGCGCAAGGACAGCCGGCCGGAGAAGCTCATGCTGACCGCCTTCAAGCGGCCTCATGAAGTAATCCTCGAAGAGGACAAATGCCTGCTGGCGCAGGGCGTGCTCTGTATGGGCCCGGCCACGCGCGGCGGCTGCGAAGCGCTCTGCCTCCAGGGCAACATGCCCTGCACCGGCTGCTTCGGGCCCACCAGCCGCGTCCGAGACCAGGGCGCCAAGGCGCTCTCCGCCGTCGCTTCCCTCGTCGAGAGCGACGACGCTGACGAGATTGACCGCATCCTGGCCGCCATCCCCGACCCGGTGGGCACCTTCTACCGCTACAGCCTCCCGACCTCCCGCCTGCGGCGCAAGCGGCCGGCGGCTGCCGCGCGCGCCGGCGAAAAAATCGCCGCTTGAGGACAACCGCCATGACCGCCAAGAAAAACGTTCCCGTCGAAGAAGCCTGGCAGACCGGCGCCGCCCGCGCCCAGGCCGACTACACGCGGCGGCGCATCACCATTGACCCCATCACCCGTCTGGAAGGCCACGGCAAGATTGATATCGTGCTCGATGAGCGCGGCCAGGTGGAGCACGCCTACTTCCAGGTGCCCGAGCTGCGCGGGTTCGAGCGCTTCGCCCAGGGGCGCCTGGCCGAGGACATGCCGCAGATTACCTCGCGCATTTGCGGCGTCTGTCCCACCGCTCACCACATGGCCGCCACCAAAGCGCTCGACGCCCTCTACCAGGTCAGCCCGCCCCCGGCGGCGCGCAAGATTCGCGAGCTCATTTACAGCACCTTCATGGTGGAAGACCACGCTTTGCACTTCTACTTCCTCGGCGGGCCGGACTTCGTCGTTGGGCCTACGGCTCCGGCGGCGGAGCGCAACATCCTCGGCGTCATCGCCCGCGTGGGCGAAGAAACCGCCAAGAAGGTCATCGCCATGCGGCGGCGGCTGCGAGAGCTGATGGCGCTGGCCGGAGGCAAAGCCGTCCATCCCGTGCTCGGCCTGCCCGGCGGGGTCGCCAAGCGCTTCACGCCGGAGATGCAGGCCGCCTTCCGGGAGACGGCGGCCGACGCGGTCGAGTTCGCCCGCTTCACCCTGGGAATCTTCGAGACGGTCGTCCTGAAGAATCCCGATTACGTGAAGCTCATCGTCTCCGACACTTTCACCCATCGCACCTGCTACATGGGCCTGGTGGACGAGCAGAACCGGGTGAACTTCTACGACGGCCAGATCCGCGTGGTCACGCCGGAAGGGCGCGAGTGGGCCAAGTTCCCGGGGGCCCGGTACCTCGACTACGTCGCCGAGCACGTCGAGCCCTGGAGCTACGTGAAGTTCTGCTACCTGAAGCCGCTCGGGTGGAAAGGCTTCACCGACGGCCCCGACACCAGCATCTACGCGGTGGCGCCGCTGGCGCGGCTGAACGCCGCCGACGGCATGGCGACTCCCGAAGCCCAAGCCGCCTACGAGAAATTCTTCGCCACGCTCGGCGGCAAGCCCGTCCATCACACCCTGGCCAACCACTGGGCGCGGCTGGTCGAGCTGCTCTACGCCGCCGAGCGCATGCAGGAGCTGGCCGCCGACCCCGGGCTCACCGACCCGAACGTCCGCACCCTGCCCACCGCCACGCCCCGCGAAGGCATCGGCGTGGTCGAAGCCCCGCGCGGCACGCTCTTTCACCACTACCAGACCGACGAGCGCGGCGTGATCCAAAAGGCCAACCTAATCGTGGCCACGCAGAACAACGCCGCCCGCATCGCCATGAGCGTCGAGAAGGCCGCCAAGGGGTTGCTCCGCGGCAACGACATCCCCGAAGGCCTGCTGAACATGGTGGAGATGGCCTTCCGCGCCTACGACCCCTGCCACGGGTGCGCCACTCATTCCCTGCCGGGGAGCATGCCGTTGCTGGTCGAGGTGCGGGACCACCGCGGCGCCATCGTGGCGCGGCTGCGGCGTCACCTCGATGGGAGGGTCGAGCATGAGTAGCCGGATGCATCCGCGGTCGCGCCTCCCGCCGCCGGGCCCGGGCCGGCTCGCCGCCCGCGTCCTCTGCCTGGGCAACGAGCTGCTGGCCGACGACGCGCTGGGCGCCGCCGTGGCCGCCGAGCTCGAGCGGCTGGGCCCCGAGGGCGTTGAAGTTGTATTCACTCCCCTGACCGGTTTCTATCTCCTCGAACATCTCCTTGACACTCCGCGTTTGGTCGTGGTGGACACCATCGTGAGCGGCGCCGCTCCGCCCGGCACCATTCGCACGTTTCGAGAAGAAGATGTGCAGACTCCGCCGGGCGGCTCGCCCCACTACGTCGGGCTCTTCGAAGCGCTGGCGGCGGCGCGGGCGCTGGGGCTCGCGGCGCCGGGGGAAATCACACTGCTGGCGGTCGAGGCGGCCGACTGCTCGACCGTAGGTGGCGCGATGCATCCTGCTGTAAAGGCGGCGCTTCCCCAAGTGGTCCGCCGCGTGCTCAATCTTCTCAATGGGGCAGGAGGTTGAAATGTGCCTGGCCGTGCCGGGAAAGATTCAGGCGGTTGAAGAACGCCAGGGCAGCCGCGTCGCCCGGGTTGAATTCGGCGGCATCAGCCGGCCCGTCGTGCTCGACTTCGTCCCCGAAGCCACAGTCGGCGACTACGTGATGGTGCACGTGGGCTTCGCCATCAGCCGCGTGGACGCGGACGAAGCGGCCCGCACCTACCGGCTGCTCGAAGAGCTCGACTTACTGGAAGCGGACGATGTGCCCGCGAAGCAGGAGCCATGAAGTTCATCGACGAGTACCGTGACCCGCGCCTGGCCCACGCCCTGGTGGCGCGCATCACGCGGCGGGTGACACGCCCCTGGGTGCTGATGGAGATTTGCGGCGGGCAGACGCATACGCTGATGCGCTACGGGATCGACTCGCTCCTGCCGCCGCAAATCGAGCTCGTCCACGGGCCCGGCTGCCCGGTCTGCGTCACGCCGCTCGAAATCGTGGACAAAGCGATTCGGCTCGCGTCGCTTCCGGAGGTCACCTTTGTCTCCTATGGCGACATGCTGCGCGTGCCGGGCTCCGAGACCGACCTCTTCCACGTCAAGGCTGCGGGCGGCGACGTGCGCGTGGTTTACTCGCCGATGGATGCGCTGCGCCTCGCGCGCGCCCAGCCCGAGCGGCAGGTGGTTTTCTTCGCCATCGGGTTTGAGACCACCGCCCCCGCCAACGCCCGGGCCGCCTGGCAGGCGCGGCGGGAAGGCCTGAAGAATTTTTCTCTGCTCGTCTCCCACGTGCTGGTGCCGCCGGCCATCCGCCTGCTGCTCGGCTCGCCCGTGAACCGCGTGCAGGGCTTCATCGCCCCCGGGCACGTCTGCACGGTGATGGGCTACCGGGAGTACGAAGCCTTGAGCCGCGACTTTCGCGTGCCCATCGTCGTGGGGGGCTTCGAGCCGCTCGACTTGCTCGAAGCCATCGCCATGCTCGTCGAGCAGCTCGAACAAGGCCGCGCCGAAACCGAAAACCAGTACGTCCGCTCCGTGACCTGCGAAGGCAACCGCCCCGCCCAGCAAATCATGGAAGAAGTCTTCGAAGTCTGCGACCGCCAGTGGCGCGGCCTGGGGTGGATTCCCGGGAGCGGGCTGCGGCTGCGGCCGGAGCTCGCCGCCTTCGACGCGGAAAGGATCTTCGGCCTCGCCGACACCGGCGTCGAAGAGCCCGCCGAGTGCCAGAGCGCCCAGGTCTTGCAGGGCTTGAAGAAGCCGCTCGACTGCCCGGCCTTCGGCAACCGCTGCACGCCGGAAAATCCCCTGGGCGCGCCCATGGTCTCCGCCGAGGGCGCCTGCGCGGCCTACTACCAGTACCGGCGCCCCGCGGCCGGGCGGTAAAGGAGGCGCCATGAACGACAAGCGTCCCGGGCTCGAGCCGCTCACCTGCCCTGTGCTGCTGCCGGCGAAAGACACCGTGCTGCTCGGCCACGGCAGCGGCGGCCGGCTCACCGCCGAGCTGGTGCGCAAGCTCTTCCTCCCGGCCTTCCACAACCCGGCGCTGGCGCGCCTGGACGACCAGGCGGTCATCAGCCTCGACGGCCTACGGCTGGCCTTCACCACGGATTCTTTCGTCGTCCAGCCGCTGTTTTTCCCCGGCGGCGACATCGGCTCGCTCGCCGTCCACGGCACGGTGAACGACCTGGCCATGGGCGGCGCCCGGCCGCTCTGCTTGAGCGCGGCCTTCATCCTGGAAGAAGGCCTGCCGCTCGCGACGCTCGAGCGCGTGGTGCGCTCGATGCAGGAAGCGGCCGCCGCCGTCGGCGTCGAAATCGTCACCGGCGACACCAAGGTCGTCGAGAAAGGCAGCGGCGACGGGCTCTTCATCAACACCACCGGCCTGGGCGTCGTGCCCGCGGGCGTCGAGCTTTCCGCCGACCGCGCCCGGCCCGGCGACCGCGTCCTCTTGAGTGGCTCCCTCGGCGAGCACGGCATCGCCGTCCTGGCGCGGCGCGAAGGCTTGGAGTTCGACTGCCCCATCGAGAGCGATTCCGCCCCGCTGCACACCCTGGTGGCGGCGATGCTCTCCGTCAGCCGCGCGATTCGCTGCCTGCGCGACCCGACCCGCGGCGGCCTGGCCACCGCCCTGAACGAAATCGCCGCACAGTCCCGCGTCGGCATCCGCATCGAGGAGGCCGCCATCCCGGTGCGCGAAGAAGTCCAGGGCGCCTGCGAGCTCCTCGGCCTGGACCCGCTCTATGTCGCCAACGAAGGCAAGCTCGTCGCCATCGTCGCCCCCGAGGTCGCCGAGCCGCTCCTGGCGGCCCTGCGCGCCCACCCGCTGGGCGCCCGCGCCCAGCTCATCGGCGCGGTGACCGACGGCCGGCCGGGCGAAGTGGTTTTGCGCACGCGGCTCGGCACCAGCCGCCTTGTGGATATGTTGAGCGGCGACCAGTTGCCGCGCATTTGCTAGTGGTGAGCTATGTCGAACCATTGAGGGCGCGATGCACGAACTCTCGCTCGCGCAGACGCTGCTCGAAACCGTGGAGGCGGAAGCCCGCCGGCGGCCCGGGGCGCACGTGGTCACGGTGGGCGTGCGGGTGGGGGAGCTGTCGGGCGTGGACCCGGAGGCGTTGAGCTTCTCTTTTGAAGCACTGGTCGCAGACACTGCACTCGCCCCGCTGGCGCTCGCCATCGAGCGCTGCCCGCGCCGCCACCGCTGCCCCCGCTGCGACTTCAGTTTCGCGGCCACGGACTCCGACTTCGCCTGCCCGCGCTGCGGCAGCACGCCGACTCCCTGCGTGGGCGGCGACGAGCTGGAGCTGACGTTTCTTGAAGTGGAGGAGCCATGACCCGCATCGTGGTGGAGCAGAAAGTGCTGAAGGAAAACGACCGGCTGGCCGCCGGGCTGCGGGCGCGCTTCCGCGACGCGGGCGTCTTCTGCCTGAACCTCATCAGCTCGCCCGGGGCCGGCAAGACCACCCTGCTCGAGCGGACTCTCGAAGGCTTCCCGGCCGGGGAGCGCGTGGCGGTGCTCACCGGCGACATCCAGACGGAGAACGACGCCCGGCGCCTGGCCTGCTTCGGCTTTCCCGTCCGGCAGATCACCACCGGCGGCACCTGCCACCTCGAAGCCCGCATGGTCGAGCGGGCTCTTGCCGACTGGCGCCTCGAAGACCTCGAGCTGCTCTTCATCGAGAATGTCGGCAACCTGGTTTGTCCCTCGAGCTACGACCTCGGCGAAGCCCTCAAAGTCGTGCTGCTAAGCGTCCCCGAAGGCGACGACAAGCCGCTCAAATACCCCGCCATCTTTCACAAGGCCGAGCTGCTGGTGCTGAACAAGCTGGATTTGTTGCCTTACACGCCTTTTGATTTGGAGCGCGCCCGCGCCCACGCCCGGCGCATTCATCCCGGGATGGAAATCCTGGAAGTCTCCTGCACCACCGGCGCGGGACTCAACACCTGGCGGCAGTGGCTGAAGGAACGCCGGGAAGCGGCGCGGCGCGAGGCGGCCCTCACGCGCTAGGAGCCGGTATGGACGTCCGCAAAGCCATCGAAGTCTCGGGCCTCGTCCAGGGCGTGGGCTTCCGACCCTACGTGTTTCGCCTGGCCAACGAACATCACTTGGCCGGCACCATCGCCAACACCGGCGCCGGGGTGACCATCGAGGTGCAGGGCCCGCCGGAAATCGTAGAAGAATTCGTGGCCCGGCTGCCGGCCGAGGCCCCGCCGCTGGCGCGCATCACCGGCGTAAGCGTCAGCGAGCGGCCCTCGAACGGCGACCGCGAGTTCCGCATCCTGGGCAGCCGGCTCGGAGAAGCTCCGCGGGCGTTGATTTCCCCCGACGTGGCCGTCTGCGCCGACTGCCTGCGGGAACTCTTCGACCCCGCCGACCGGCGCTTCCGTTATCCCTTTATCAATTGCACGAACTGCGGGCCGCGCTACACTATCGTCCGCGGCATTCCCTACGACCGCGCCCGCACCTCGATGTCCGTCTTCCCGATGTGCGCGGCCTGCCAGCGTGAATACGACGACCCCGCCAATCGCCGCTTCCATGCCCAGCCCAATGCTTGCTGGGTCTGCGGCCCGCGGGTGGAGCTGTGGGACGCGGAGGGACGACCGCTGGAGGCGGCCGACCCGATTGCCGAAGCGGCGGCGCGATTGCGCGCCGGCGACGTCGTCGCGGTCAAAGGCCTGGGCGGGTTCCATCTGGCCGCGGAGGCCACCAACGCCGCCGCGGTCGAGCGTCTGCGCGAGCGCAAGCGCCGCGTGGAGAAGCCCTTCGCGATTATGGCCGCCAACCTGGCGCGCGTCGCGCAGTTCTGCGAACTGGATGACGCCTCGCGAGAACTTCTACTTAGTGCGCAGCGCCCGATTGTGCTCTTGCCGAAGCTTGTCCCGAGCAGCGCCGAGGGAAAGCAACCCCATCCCATCGCGGAAGCAGTGGCCCCCGGCAACCGCTGCCTGGGCGTGTTCCTGCCGTACACGCCGCTGCACTACCTGCTGTTCGCCGCCGGCGACTTCCCGGCGCTGGTGATGACCAGCGGCAACGTGAGCGAAGAGCCCATCGCCATTGACAACCGCGAAGCGGACGAGCGCCTGCGCGACCTGGCCGACTTCTTTCTGGTGCACAACCGCGACATCCTGCTGCGCAGCGACGACTCGGTCGTTCGCGTCAGCGGCGGACGCCCTCGCCAGTGGCGGCGCTCCCGCGGCTACGTGCCCGTGCCGGTGTTCCTCCACGAAGAGCTGCCGCCCATCCTGGCCGTGGGCGGCGAACTGAAGAACACCATCTGCCTTACCCGCGGCACGCAAGCCTTTTTGAGCCAGCACATCGGCGACCTCGAAAACGCCGAGAGCTACCGGTTCTTCGAAGAAGCGGTGGCGCATCTCGAGCGCATCCTGGAAATCGAGCCGCGCATCGTCGCCTACGATTTGCATCCCGACTACTTCGCGACGCGCTGGGCGCTGGCCCGCGACGGCGTCGAGCGCGTCGGAGTGCAGCACCACCACGCCCACATCGCCGCCTGCATGGCGGAGAACCATCTCGACGGGCGGGTTCTGGGTCTCGCGCTCGACGGCACCGGCTACGGCACCGACGGCACCGTCTGGGGCGGTGAAGTGCTCGTCGCTGACTACCGCGACTTCACGCGCGCCGCGCACCTCGATACCGTGCCGATGCCCGGCGCCGCCGCCGCCATCCATGAGCCCTGGCGGATGGCGGTCAGCTACCTCTACCGGCACTTCGGGCGCGCCTTCCTCGACCTGGACATTCCCTTCGTGCGGCAGCTCGACCGCGCCCGCGTCGAAGTCCTGCTGCGCATGCTGGAGCGGGGCGTGAACTCGCCGCTCACCTCGAGCTGCGGGCGCTTGTTCGACGCCGTGGCGGCGCTCGTCGGGCTGCGCGAGCGCGTGAACTACGAAGCCCAGGCGGCCATCGAGCTCGAGATGGCGCTTCCCGAAACACCAGAGAGGCATGAAGCGTATCCGCTTGCGATCGTCTCGGACGCCGGCGGCTACGTGCTGGACACGGGCCCGCTCTTTGCGTCGCTGCTTGACGATCTGCAACGCGGCCGGCCGGTGGGAACCATCAGTCAGCGCTTCCACGACGGACTGGTCGAAGGCTTCGCCCGCGCGGCGGTCCTGCTGCGCGAGCGGACGGCTTTGGATCGGATCTGCTTGAGCGGCGGCTGCTTCCAGAACGCTTACCTGCTCGAGCAGATGACCTCGCACCTGGCGGCCGCCGGCTTCAAGGTGTTCACACACGCCGAAGTGCCCGCCGGCGACGGCGGCTTGAGCCTGGGACAGGCGCTCGTGGCCGCCCACCGCCTCCGCTAGACTTCCTTCACCTCCAACAACTGCACCAGCGTTTGTGGTGACCTAGAAAAGCCATGTGCTTCGGCGCTTCTGTGACCGTTGTCACAGCAAAGCGCAGCAGCCGACACTGCATATGGCGTCTTAGAGGAATAAACACTCCTCAATGCGCCTGTTCCAAAGAACGACGCACCGGGCCGGCCGCGCCGGCGAGGTGGGAACGGCGGCTGGCGCCAAAGAGGCCTCACGATGATCTATCGGCGCTCCGGCCAGCTTGCTCTGCAGGCGAGCCTACTCCTGGCGCTGGAACCCGAAGGCGCGCCCCGGCGGGTAAGCGAGATTGCCGACGAGCTGGGCGTGCCCCGCACCTACTTGGCCAAGGTCCTCCAGGGGCTGACCCGCGTCGGTCTCCTGCATGCGGTGCGCGGCCCGGGAGGCGGAGTCTGCCTGGCGCGGTCGCCGCGCGAGATTCACCTCTGGGACGTGTTGTCGGCCCTCGAGCCGGCCCGCGAGTTCGAGGATTGCTTCCTGGGGCTCGGCCAGTGCAACGACCTGCAGCCCTGCCCGCTGCACGACGCCTGGGGTCCCATCCGCGCCGACATTCTGGCCATGCTGCAAACGAAGAGCCTCTGGGAGTTCGCCAGCGAGGCCCGAGAAAAGCAGGTACTCACCGGCCGTCCCGTGAGCGGCCAGGCTTTGCGCGCGAGTTCCCCCGAGTCCAACGGTCACAAGGGAGCGCCCCGATGAATGAATTCGACCGCCGCACCTTCCTCGCCCTGGCCGGGCAGGCCGGCCTGGTGACCTGGCTGGCCAAGGCCGAGCCCGTCTTGCAGCTGCTCGAGCCCATTCCCACCATCGGCAACCCGCTCGAGGCTTACCCGGTGCGCGACTGGGAGAAGGTCTACCGCGACCAGTACCGCTACGACCGCACCTTTACCTTCATCTGCGCCCCCAACGACACCCACAACTGCCGCCTGCGCGCCTACGTGCGCAACGGCATCGTGGTGCGCACCGAGCAGGACTACAACGTCCACAACTACCAGGACCTCTACGGCAACAAGACCACGCGCAACTGGAACCCCCGCGGCTGCTTGAAAGGCTACACAGTGATGCGCCGCGTCTACGGCCCCTACCGCGTCAAGCAACCGATGGTGCGGCGCGGGTTCAAGCGCTGGATCGAGGCCGGCTTCCCGCGCCAGCCGAACGGCCTGCCGTCCCGCGAATACTTCCAGCGCGGCCAGGACGCCTGGGAGGCCATGGGTTGGGAGGAAGCGCAGACCCTGGTGGCCCGCGCAACGCTGAACATCATGGAGACCTACCAAGGTGAAACTGGCGCCCGCCGCCTGCGCACCCAGGGCTACCCGCCGGAGATGGTCGAGGCGATGAACGGGGCCGGGCCGCGCACGGTGAAGTGCCGCGCCGGGATGTGGCTGACCGGCACGCACATCGGCGCCCTCTACCGCTTCGCCAACGGCATCTCGCTTTTCGACGAAGCCGAAGCCAGGCGCCACGGCCGCGAGCCGATGGGCGGGCGCGCCTGGTCGAACTACGACTGGCACGGCGACCTGCCGCCCGGCCACCCCATGGTCACCGGCATCCAGACCTTCGACCCCGACCTCGACGACTTCCGCCGCGCCAAGCTGCTCATCTTCATGGGCAAGAACATGGTCGAAAACAAGATGGCGGACGCGCACTGGTGGATCGAGGTGCTGGAGCGGGGCGGCAAGGTGGTGAACATCTCGCCCGAATACAGCCCCGCCTCCACCAAGGCTGACTACTGGATCCCCATCCGCCCGGGCACCGACACGGCCCTGCTGCTCGCGCTCACCCACATCCTGCTGCGGGACAAAACCTACGACGCCGACTTCGTCAAGCGCTTCACCGACCTGCCGCTGCTTTTGCGCACCGACACCTTGAAGCTCCTGCGCGCCGCCGAGGTCTTCCCCGGCTACCAGCACAAGCCCTGGACCGGCTACTCCGTCCAGGTGCAGCACATCGACCCCAAGTTCCGCACCGAATGGGGCGACTTCCTGGTCTGGGACCGCAAGACGGAAAAGCCCGTGGCGCTCACCCGCGAGGAAGTGGGCGAGCTCTTCGCCGCCAAACGCCTCGACCCGGCCCTGGAAGGCACCTTCACCGTCAAGACCGTGGACGGCCGCGCCGTCGAGGTCAAGACCATCTTCCAGCTCTACCAGGAGCTGGTGGCCGAGTACGACCCGAAGACGGTCAGCGACCTCTGCCAGACACCGGTCGAGCTCATCGAACAACTCGCCAAAGACCTGGCCACGCTCAAGCCCGCCATGCTCCACACCGGCGAAGGCATCAACCACTACTTCCACTGCGACATCACCACCCGCGCCGTCTTCCTCCCCATGGCGCTCACCGGCAACATCGGCAAACCCGGCGGCAACGTCGGCCACTGGGCGGGCAACTACAAGACTTGCGTTTTCGACGGCAACCCCAAGTTCATCTCCGAAGACCCCTTCCAGATGAACCTCGACCCGCAGGCCAAGACGGAAGACATCCACACCACCTACCGCTTCAAGCCGGAGAACGTCTGCTACTGGAACTACGAAGACCGGCCGCTCATCGTCGAGACCCCCGAGGGCCGCAAGGTCTTTACCGGCAAGACCCACATGCCCACGCCCACGAAGGTCATCTGGGTGGCGAACGTCAACCTGCTGAACAACGCCAAGTGGGCCTACAACATGGTGGCCACCACCGACCCCCAGGTGGAGATGATCGTCTACAACGAAATCGAGTGGACGGGCTCGTGCGAGTACGCCGACGTCGTCTTCGCCGCCCAGAGCTGGATGGAGCAGCAGCAGCCCAACATGACCGCCTCCTGCTCCAACCCCTTCCTGCAAGTCTGGAAGGGCGGGATCCAGCCGCTCCACAACAGCCGTCCGGACGGGCTCATCGTCGCCGGCGTGGCCGCCGCGCTCAGTCGCCTGACCGGCGACCGGCGCTACCGCGACTACTTCAAGTTTTACCTGGAGAACAACGCCGAGGTCTACCTCCAGCGCATCCTCGACGCCTCCACCACCACCCGCGGCTACCAGGTGAAGGAGCTGCTCGAGTCCGACCGCGGCTGGCTGATGATGTTCCGCACCACCCCGCGCATCACCGGTTGGGAGCAGATCCACGAGTCCAAGCCTTTCTACAACAGGACCGGCCGGATGGAGTTCTACCGCGAAGAGCCGGAGTTCATCGAGTACGGCGAAAACCTCATCGTCCACCGCGAGCCGGTGGAAGCCACCCCCTACCTGCCCAACGTCATCGTCGCCACCCATCCGGCGCTGCGCCCGCAGTCGTACGGCATCCCACCCGAGGCCCTCGACGCCGGCGCCCGCCAGGCGCGCAACCTCAAGATGGCCTGGGCGGAGGTGAAGCAGACCAAGAACCCGCTCTGGGAGCAGGGCTACCGCTTCTACTGCCTCACCCCCAAGACCCGCCACCGCGTGCACTCTTCCTGGGGCGCGGTGGACTGGAACATCCTCTGGGATTCGAACACGGCCGACCCTCACCGCGAAGACAAGCGCCTGCCCGGCGTGGGCGAGACCCAGATGAACATGAACCCCGAGGACGCCCGCGAGCTCGGCATCCAGGACGGCGACTACGTCTGGGTGGACGCCAACCCTGCCGACCGGCCCTACGTGGGCTGGAAGCCGACCGACGAGTTCTACAAGGTGTCGCGGCTCAAGCTGCGGGTGAAGTACAACCCCGCCTACCCGCGCGGGGTCACCATGATCAAGCACGGCCCCTTCATGGCCACCCACAAGTCGGTGCGGGCGCACGAGAGCCGCCGCGACGGCCTGGCCCGCAGCGCCGACACCGGCTACCAGGCCAACCTCCGCTACGGCTCCCAGCAGTCCATCACCCGCGGCTGGCTCCAGCCCACGCAGATGACCGACAGCCTGGTGCGCAAGGAGATGTACGGCCAGAAGATCGGCGTCGGCTACGCCCCGGACATCCACTCGCCCAACACCTGCCCCAAGGAGACGCTCGTCCGCGTCCAGAAGGCCGAAGAGGGCGGGCTGGGCGGCCGCGGCGCCTGGGAACCCGCCAAGAGCGGCTACATGCCCGGCAACGAGAACGACGCGATGAAGAGCTACCTCAAGGGCGACTTCATCGAGGAGGACTAGCCCGTGCCCTTCGACGACTATGACGCGGAAGACCCGCTGGAACTGGTGGGCTGCGAAGTCGAGCTGGAAGAAGAGCACCTGACCGAGATGGCCGAGTGCTTCGTCGAGGAGTTTGCGCGGATGGGCACCGGGGCGAACCAGCTGCTCGAGCTTTTTCGCAATCCGTTTTACCGCGGACCGCACATTGTCTACCAGCGGCGCGGGGAGGCGTACTTGAAGGACTTGATTGAGGCCCGGCTAGGCGTGCGGCCGAGCGCCGGACCGTCCGGCCTGGTGGCCATTCAACGGCTCCCGGCGGGCTCGAAGGAGTAGCGCCATGGCGAAGGTCTTCAACTGGCAGCTCAACCGCAAGATGGAGTACCCCTACAACCAGGCCACGCCGCAGCGGCAGTTCGCCGCCGTCTTCAACATCAACCGCTGCATTGGCTGCCAGACTTGCACCATGGCCTGCAAGTCGGCCTGGACCTTCAGCCGCGGCCAGGAGTACATGTGGTGGAACAACGTCGAGACCAAGCCCTACGGCGGCTACC
>Ga0209619_10000653_pt1 | contig 24805 bp, 28 predicted proteins | sample Rifsed16ft3_FD_184011 | JGI IMG/M metagenome (GOLD analysis project Ga0209619, IMG submission 184011) | Soil microbial communities from Rifle, Colorado, USA - sediment 16ft 3 (version 2) | ecosystem: Environmental > Terrestrial > Deep subsurface > Rock core/Sediment | place: Rifle, Colorado... | reverse complement strand
CGCACCGAATGAGGCAGAGAATCTTGTGAGCGCGCCGCGCCAACGCGACCTGGACCAGCAGCTGGCCTACCTGCGCAAGGGCTGCGCGGAAATTATCAGCGAGGCGGAGTTGCGCTCGCGGCTGGCCGAAGCGCAGAAGGCCGACCGGCCGCTGCGCGTCAAGCTCGGCGTTGACCCGACCGCGCCGGACATCCACCTGGGCCACACGGTAGTCCTCCGTAAGTTAAAGCATTTCCAGGACTTAGGCCACACCGCCATCTTCCTCATCGGCGACTTCACCGGCATGATCGGCGACCCGTCGGGCCGCTCCGCCACTCGCCCGGCGCTCACCCGCGACGAGGTGCTCGCCAACGCCGAGACTTACAAGCAGCAGGTCTTCAAGATTCTCGACCCGGCAAAGACCGAAATCCGCTTGAACTCCGAATGGTTGGCGAAGTTCAGCGGGGAAGACCTGGTGCGGCTGTGCTCGCACTACACGCTGGCGCGGCTCATCGAGCGCGAAGATTTTTCCACGCGCCTGAAATCCCAGCAGCCCATCGCTCTCCACGAGCTGCTCTATCCCATGATGCAAGCGTACGACTCGGTGGCGCTCCGGGCCGACGTCGAGCTGGGCGGCACCGACCAGAAGTTCAACCTGCTGGTCGGCCGCGAAATCCAGCGCGCCTACGACCAGCCGGCGCAGATTGCCGTGCTCACGCCGCTGCTGGTGGGACTCGACGGCGTGCAGCGGATGAGCAAGAGCACCGGCAACTACGTCGGCATCACCGAGCCGCCCGCCGAGATGTACGGCAAGCTGATGTCCATCTCCGACGACCTGATGTGGACCTACTACGAGCTGCTGACTGATGTTCCCGCCGACGAACTCACTGAGTGGCGCAAGGGCGTGCAACTGGGAACGGAACACCCGATGCAACTCAAAGCGAATCTAGCACGCTGGCTGGTGTCGGAGTTTCATAGTTCCCGTGAGGCGAGCAGCGCGGAAGAAGAATTCAGGCGGGTATTCCAGCGCCGTGAAGCTCCCGAATTGGCAGCTGAGAAGGTTGTCACAATCGGACTCTATAAAACGCTCTTGATTCCGGGGACTACTCGGGTGAAGCTGGCTCATGTTGTAGCGAGCGTTGCGAACGTCTCTCGGACAGAAGCTGAGCGGCTAATTAAGCAGGGAGCTGTTGAGATGGAAGGGACAAAGATCGACCATCCAGGAGCAGAGATTGACTTGGCAGTACCCAGAAGATTTGTGTTAAAGGTGGGGAAACATACTGTCCATCGTGTGACGATTGCGGGTCACATGTAGCGATGGAATCTACCTAGTTAGCCCTTCTTTTCTTCTTCCTTCGGCGTTTCCTTCTTGGACTCTTCCGCCGCTTGCAGGGTGAGGTTGATGACGATGCGGTCGCGGGTATCGAACTGGGAGACCTTGCGGAGGCGCGACTTGAGCTCGCCCGACTCGGCGTAAATCTCGTAGTCCTCCTTCATGTCGAGCGCGGTGAACTGGTAGCGGCCGTCCTTGTTGGTGACGACGGTCAGCTGTTCTTTGGTGGTTGAGTTCTTCAGATAGACGATGGCTGAAGCGGCAGCTTTACTCTTGGGATCGAGCACCTGGCCGAGGATAAGGCGCTTGGAGGCCTGCTGGGCCGCAACCGGCAAGACGCTCACGAAGAGCGCCGCGCCCAGCAGCAGACCGGCGAGTGCCTGTCGTGTCTGTCTCGCGCGCATCATTCCTCCCGACTATTCCGGCGCGGCGTCAGCCGGAAAACCACGTCCATCCGCTCCTCGCCGTAGGCCTCGACCGTCTGCGTCTGGTTCTCGTGCTCCTTGCTTTCGGTCGTGACCTCGTAAGTGCCGCGGCCCGCCGGCAGCCGCAAGGCCAGCTCGCCGCGGCGGTCGGTGCGGCCCTGCCACTTCGCCTTCCGCTCGTCCTTGCGTTTCACGCTCACCGGGACACCGGGGAGGGCAAACCCGTCCGCGGTAAAGACGCCGACGGCCAGCAAGGCGTGGGGCTTGTCTTTGTCCTTGTCCGCAGTCGCAGCGGCGAATCCCGCCCGCGGGGCGATCAGAAAGATGAGGGCGAGGGTGACAAAAGCCGTCAACGGGCGCCTGTGGAGGAGCAAGTCACTCACTAGTCCGCCTCATCTTCCTCTTCTTCTTCGAGCTCATCCTCGTCTTCGCCTTCGGCTTCCTCGTCCTCTTCGTCTTCGTCCCCGATGGCGTCCAGCTCCAGGGGGTGGATGTTGACCACTTCCAAATCCACCGCGCACTCGGGGCAGGGGAAGGTTTCGCCTTCCTCCACCTCATCCTCTTCGAGGTCAATCAGGGCGCCGCACTCGGGACACTTGGCCACGGGGCACCTCCCCCCGATGATTTCCCCCTGTGTTGGGTATTATAGTGCACGCCTCTTTTGGAGGCTGTCCAGAGGATTCTTCGATACGCGATTCTCGCCACGAGGTGAAGGATGCGCTGCCTGCTCCTGCTGTTGCTCGCCGGCCTGCTGGTTCCCCCGGGTGCCGTTGCCCAGGACATCGACTGGAAGACATACGAAGACATGGCGGTCGCCCGGCTCGCTCGCTATCTGCAACTCAACACCACCAACCCGCCCGGCAACGAGCTGACGGCGGCCCGGTTTTTCGAGGAGTGGTTCATGGCGGAGGGCATCCCGGTCGAAGTCTACGAATTCGCCCCCGGCCGGGCCAACCTGGTGGCGCGGCTCAAAGGTGACGGCTCGAAGCGGCCGCTCATCCTGCTCAACCACATGGACGTGGTCAGCTCTGATCCCGCGCGTTGGCGGGAAGGGCCCTTTTCCGGGGCGGTGGTCGCCGGCGACCTCTACGGGCGCGGCGCTCTGGATATGAAAGGCCTGGGCCTGACGCAGGCCATGGTGCTGGTGATGCTGAAGCGCGAGGGCGTCCCCTTGCGCCGCGATGTGCTCTTTGTGGCCACCTCCGACGAAGAGGTGGCCATGAAAGGCGCCGAGTGGCTCGTCGACAACCAGCGCGACCTGCTGGCCGCCGCCGAATATTTGCTCACCGAAGGCGGCTCCAACCTGGTCGAGAACGGCCGCCTCCGCTACCTCGGCGTCGACAACGCCGAGAAAGTGCCCTTCTGGCTGCGCCTCCGCGCCCGCGGCGCTCCGGGCCACGGTTCGCGGCCGATGACGGATGCGCCCCCGCACCGGCTGGTGCGCGCCCTGGCGCGTGTGGTGGACTGGGAGACACCCCTCCAGGTGCTGCCGGGCGTGGAGAAGTTTTTCCGCGACGTCGCCGACCAGGAGCCCCCCGCGCGGGCGGAGAAGTTCCGCCGGCTGCGGGAGTCGCTCGCCGACCCTGAGTTCCGGGGCTCGCTCACCCGCGACCCGGTGATGAACTTCATGCTGCGGAACACGGTGTCGCTCACCGTGCTGCGGGGCTCGCCGCAGACGAACGTGATTCCCGGAGAGGCGGTGGGGGAGCTCGACGTGCGCTTGCTGCCCGGCGAGGACCCGCAGGAGTTCCTCCGGCAACTCCGCGCCGTGCTGGCCGACGACACCATCGAGATCGAACCCATCCAGGAGCCCTTCCGCCAGGCGATTGCTTCCCCCATCGATACCGAATTGTTTCGCGCCATCGAGACGGTGGCGGGCAAGCACTTCCCGGGCGTGCCGGTCACCACGCGGATGTTGAGCGGCTACACGGAAAGCGGGCTGTTCCGCCGGCTGGGGATTATCTGCTACGGCTTCGAGCCGTTCTTCCTGACCCGGGAGGAGCAGGCCAGCGTGCACGGCGACAACGAGCGGGTGTCGCTCGAAAACGTGCGCCGCGGCCTGCGGGTCTACTATGAGGTGGTGGAACGGATGGTGCGCTAGATGGCCGGGCGGCGCGAATACCCGGAGCGGCCGATGGTGGGTGTGGGCGGAGTGGTGATCCGCGACACCCGCGTGCTGCTGGTGCAGCGGGCCAGCGAGCCGCTTGCCGGGCAGTGGTCGCTCCCAGGCGGGGCGGTGGAGCTGGGAGAAACTCTCGAAGAGGCTGTGGTGCGCGAGCTCAAGGAAGAAACCGGGCTCACGGTGCGCGTAGTGAAGTTGGTGGAAGCTTTCGAGCGGATCATCCGCGATGATTCCGGCCGACCCCGCTACCACTACGTCCTGCTCGACTACCTCTGCGAGCCGGTCGAAGGCTCGGCCCGGCCCGGCTCCGACGTCCAGGCCGTGGCCTGGGCGACGCCGGAGGAGTTCGACCGCTACGCCTTGAGCGAAAAGGCCCGCGCGGTTTGTCGCAAAGCTTTCGCGCTGGCTGGGCGCGGCTGACGGTCTACAGCGTGTGGGAGCCGCCCCAGCCGTACTTGCCGGTCAGAGGAACGAAGCGGCAGTAGTTGATGGTCCTCTGCTCCATCTCGGCGTCGCGCTTCTCGACCAGCAGCAGCTCCTGCGAGTTGATGTCGCCCACGGGAATCACCAGGCGTCCGCCGTCCGCCAGCTGGTCGAGCAAGGCTTGGGGCACGGCCGGAGCCGCCGCGGTGACCACAATGGCGTCGAAGGGAGCCGCCGCCGCATAGCCCTGGCTGCCGTCACCGACCAGGCAGGTGGCGTTCCGCACCCCCAGCCGTTCCAACCGCTCCTGCGCCCGAGCGCTCAACGAGGCGAAGCGCTCGATGGTGTAGACGTGCCGGGCCAGCCGGGCCAGGATGGCGGTCTGGTAGCCCGAGCCCGTGCCCACCTCGAGCACGCGCTCGTTGCCCGCCAGCCCCAGGGCTTCCGTCATCACCGCCACCATGTAGGGCTGTGAGATGGTCTGCCCTTCGCCGATGGGCAGCGGATGGTCCTCGTAGGCTTCGGCCAGGTGCTCGGGGAGGACGAATTCGTGCCGGGGGACTTCCAGGAAAGCGTCGAGCACGCGCGGGTCGTGGATCTCCCGGCGGCGCAGCTGCCACTCGACCATCAGGGCCCGGTGCAGCGACAAATCCGCCTGGGCCTTGCTCATCGCATCCCCCGCTGATTATAGCACCGGCGCACTCGCGGGAGGTTCCGCCGCTATAATGGAATCAGCATGGCCGGGAAAGACGACTGGAACAAGTACTCGCGCCAGGTGCTGTTCGCCGGCATCGGGGAAGCCGGGCAGCGCCGGCTGGGCGGCGCCGGCGTAGTCATCGTCGGCTGCGGGGCCCTGGGCTCGGCGCAGGCGGGCGCGCTCGCCCGCGCCGGCGTCGGCCGGCTGCGCGTCATTGACCGCGACTTCGTCGAAGAGTCGAACCTGCAGCGGCAGATGCTCTTCGACGAGGCCGATGCCCGCGAAGCCCTGCCCAAGGCGGTGGCGGCCGAGCGCAAGCTGCAGCAGATCAATTCCGCGATTCGTGTCGAAGGCATTGTCGCCGACCTGGTGCCGGAGAACGCCGAAGAGCTGCTGGCCGGCTTCGACTTGATCCTGGACGGCACGGACAACTTCGAGACCCGCGGGCTTGTGAACGACGTGGCCGTCAAGCACGGGCAGCCGTGGGTCTATGGGGCCGTGGTCGGGAGCTACGGCGTTACCATGCCCATCGTCCCCGGCCAGAGCGCCTGCTTCACCTGCCTGCTCGAAGGGCAGGGCGGGGCGGGCCTGGAGGAAACCTGCGACACCGTCGGCGTCATCAACCCCGCGGTGAGCTGGGTGGCGGCCTTGCAGGTGAGCCAGGCGCTGCAGCTGCTCGTCGGAAGTTGGACGGCCGAGGCGGCGCGGCTGCACCGGGGCGACCTCTGGCGCAATGAATTCCACGCTTCGCCCCTGCCTCGGCCGCGTCCCGACTGCCGCACCTGCGGCCAGCGGGAGTTCGTCCACCTGGCAGGGCAAGGCCGCCCGCAGATCACGCTGTGCGGGCGGAACTCGGTCCAGATCCACGAGCGCGGCCGGCGGCTCGACTTGGAGCAGCTCGGGCGTCGCCTGGCGATGCATGGCGAGGTGCGCCACAACGACTACTTGCTGCGCCTGCGCGTGCCTCCCTACGAGCTGACCGTTTTCGCCGACGGCCGCGCCATCATCGGCGGCACCACCGACTCCGCCCTCGCCCGCTCCCTCTACGCCCGCTACCTCGGCGCCTGACCGGCGGCTAGGCAGGAGTTTTCTCCTGTGCTAGGCTAGAAGCGGAAAGGGAAGGTGTGCGATGTCCGGCCACTCCAAATGGGCCACCATCAAGCATAAGAAAGCCGCCACCGACGCCAAGCGCGGGCGCGCGTTCAGCCGGCTCATCAAAGACGTGACCATCGCCGCCAAATTGGGCGGCGGCGACGCCGACGCCAACCCTCGCCTGCGCGCCGCCATCGCCGCGGCCAAGGCCGAGAACATGCCGAACGAAAACATCGACCGGGCCATCGCCCGGGGCACGGGGCAGATGGCGGGCATGACCTTCGAACAAATAACCTTTGAAGGCTACGGCCCCGGGGGCGTGGCGGTGCTGGTGGACGTGACGACCGACAACCGCGTGCGCACGGTCAACGAGCTGCGGCATATGTTCTCCAAGTGGGGCGGGAACCTGGGGGAGAGCGGCTGCGTGGCCTGGATGTTCCACAAGAAGGGCCAGCTCACACTGCCGAAGGAAAAAGTGGACGAAGAGACGCTGATGGGCCTGGTGCTGGACGCGGGGGCCGAGGACCTGCGGGACGACGGCACCACCTGGGAAATCGTGACCCCGCCGGAGAATCTGGAAGCCGTGAAGGCCGCCCTGGGGGGGCGCCAGCTCGAGCCCGCCACCGCCGAAGTCACCATGCTGCCGCAGAACACCGTCCGCCTGGAAGGCGGTTCCGCGCAGCACATGGTGCGGCTCCTCGATGCCCTGGAAGAGCACGAGGACGTGCAGCACGTCTACGCGAATTTCGACATTGCCGAAAAAGAGATCGAAGCCGCCATCGCCGCCTCGGGCTCCGAGTAAGCGGGCGGCGCCGACCAGGATGCGGGTGCTGGGGGTGGACTGCGGCAGCGCCGTCACCGGGGTCGGCATCCTCGAGAGTGAGGGTCGCGGCGCCCGCCTGCTGCACTACCGGGCCATCCGGCCCGCCCGCTCGCTCGCCTTCGCCAGCCGCCTGGAGCACATCCATCGCGAACTGGAGAAGCTGGTCGCCCGCTACCGCCCCGACAGCATCGCGGTCGAGCAAGTCTTCCTGGCCTACAACGTCAAGAGCGCCATGCAATTGAGCCAGGTGCGCGGAGTCGTGCTGTTGGCGGCGGCGCGGGCGGGGGTGCCGGTGAGCGAGTACTCGGCTCTGACGGTGAAGCGCAGCGTGGTCGGCTACGGGCGCGCCGAAAAGCACCAGGTGCAGCGGATGGTGCAGCGCTTGCTCTGCTTGCCGGCGCCACCGGAGCCGGAGGATGCGGCCGACGCCCTGGCCGTGGCCCTCTGCCATCTCTTCGCCGAAACCACCCGGCGCCGGTGGGCGCGGAGCTCCTAGATGCGCCGGCGGCCGCTCCTTCTCTTCGCCCTCTTCGCCCTGGCTCTGCCGGGCCCGGCGGCCGAAGCGCCGGTGGCCCGGCTGACCTTCACCAAGCTGTTCAAGGGACGCGTGCCGGAATACGTTCGCGTGAGCGTCGCCGAAAACGGCGAGGCGACCTACCAGGGCGGGAGCGAGCTGGACCCGGGCGAGCTGGAGACCTTTCGGGTGTCGCCGGCCTTGACGGCGCGGCTGTTGGCGCTGACGGCCGAGCTCGGGTACTTCCGCGGCCTGTCGCTCGAGTCCCGCCACGACGTCGCCGACCTGGGCCGCAAGACCTTCGTCTGGGAGAGCGGCGGGGAGCGGGCGGAGGTCACCTACAACTTCACCGAGAACAAGGCGGCCGAAGAGTTGCAGCAGTTGTGCGAAGGCCTGGGGCGGGGGCGCCACTGGATTCGAGAGATCGAATCCCGGCTGGTCTTCGACCGGCTAGGGGTGTTGGGAGTCCTGCGGGACTTCGAGCGCGACTTCAACACGGGGACACTGGTTGACGTCGAGCAGTTTGTTCCCCTTCTCGAGCGGGTGGCCGCCGACCGGCGGCTCATGCGCCTGGCGCAAATGCGCGCCCAGCATCTGCTCGATAGGATCCGCGGCGGCGGCAGCCGCTTCCAGTTCGAGTACGGCGACCAGCGCAGTGGCTGGTACACCCGCGTGACCGTGGAAGGGGGCGCGGCCAGCTACGAGCACCGGCCGTTCAACCAGCCGCTCCAGGAAAAGCCTCTGCCCTTTCCCCAAGCCGCTGTCGTTCGTCTGGGGGAGCTGCTCCGCGAGGCGGGCTACTTGCGCGGGCAGGTCAGCGGCTACGCGGAGAATCAATTGAACGGGTACCGCCTGCAATACGAAGCCGGCGTTGAGCACAACGAGGTGGCGTTCGCGCAACCCCCCGACGGCGTGCTGGCGGAGATTGTCTCCCTTTGCCAGCGCGCACTGCGCCAGGAAGATTTTCGTGTCCGTCTCCTGGTGGCCTGGGAGGAGAAGTCGGTGACGCTCCAGGTGGTGCTCCAGGAGTTGGAAGGGGCAGTGGCAGCGGACGCCGTCATCGAGCCGAAGGAATTCGTGCCGCTGCTCGATCAGATCGCCGAGAACGCCGAGAGCCACCCGGTAGTGCGCGAGCAGGCCGGGCGCTTGCTCATGCGGATCCGCGCTCGCCCATAGGCTCGAACCCGCCTAGCGAATCACAATCCCTGCATAGCCGACCACGGCGCTGCGGTCCCCGGTAATGTCGCCGGAGGTGGCGTAGCGCACCAGTTCCGCCTGGCGGGCCCCGAGCTCCCGGGCCGCCGTCAGCACGGCCACCGCCGGTCCGAAGCCGCACATGGAGATGCGCTCGCGGTGGACGGTGTCATAGAGCCCGCGGGGATCGAGAGCGAGGATCTGGTCAATGGCCTGACGGTCCTTGACGCGATTGACGGCGTCGGGTTCGTAGTGGTTCAAGTCCGAGGACGCCACCAGCAGCGGGCGCGAAGCTGCCGCTTCCACCACCCGCGCCAACGCCCGCCCGAGCTCTGCCAGCGGCTCGTAGCGCCCCACGCCGATGGCGATGGGGACAAAGCGAAAATCTTCCTGCAAATGCTGGAGGAAGGGAAGCTGCACCTCCAGCGAATGTTCGAAGCGGTGGGCTTCGTCGTCTTCTTCCAGGGCAGGGCAGGCCCGCTTGAGCGCCTCGGCCAGGGCGGAATCAATCGGAACATTGCCGAGCGGCGTTTCCCAGTCGCCCGTTGACATGATGGCAAGCGGGCGGCCGGCGCCGGTGTGGTTGGGGCAGAGGATGATGTAGGACGAGGCTGGCTTCAGGCGCGCGTAGACCGCGCCGGCGACGTGGCCGGAGTACATGATGCCCGCATGGGGAACGACGCAACCGATGGCCTGCTGCGGGGGCGTGGTCCGCTCGAGGTAGCGCTCCAAGTCGCGGGTGAGCTCTTGGGGCCGGGCGGGATAGAAACGTCCGGCCACGGCGGGTCGGCGGTGCACGGTCAGCCTCGCAGAAGAATCGTAGTCCCGCGGCAGGAAAGGGTCAAGGCGGGAGCAGAAAAGAAGCGGCGTTAGGGGCGCTGCTGGCGAGGCTTGCCCTTGATTTTGAGCGCGACCTCGGTGCCGTCCAGGTATACAACCTTCACCCGGTCGCCGTGCTGGTAGGAGCGGTCTGCGTCGATCTGCTTGGCCATCTTCGGCGCGAGCTTTTCGCTGAAGGTGAAGGTCCGCACCAGGTTGGCGTTCTCCAGGCTGCGCACGGTGATGGCCACGCGGCTCACCGTGAGCACTTCGCCTTTGAACTGGAGCTTCTTGGGCTTGGGGGCTTCCACCTCGATCGGCTTCGAGGTGGTGACCTGGGCGGCGGCGGGGACCGCCAGCAACAACAGCAGGCCCAGGAAAGCGCGGCGCATGTCAGCGGAGGTCATCAACGTCGATTCGCAGCGACTTAAGGAATTTCACATCCTGGGGCGTGATCGCCAGCCGCGACTCGGGGTCCGTCTCCGCCGCGGCGGCTTCCTCGTCCAGCCGGATCTTGAGCGACTTCAAGAAGCGCCGGTCCTGTTTGGTCATCAGCGTTTCCTGGGACCCGGCCTCGCGATTGGCGCGCTTGTTCAGGCCGACGACGGCGTCCAGCATCAGGAAGACATCGTAGCCGTTGGCCTTGATGCGGGAGATGCTCTGGGCGATGCGGTCGGAATCGGCCACGGCTTCGTTGATGGCGCGCCCGAGCTCACGCAACAACTGCTTCATGCGGTTGTCCAGTTCCACCAGGCCGTCCTTGTACCGCGCGATTTCGAATCCGAGCGCATTCTATGCCTCGGCAAAAATGAGTGTCAAGCTGAAACCGAGTCCTTCACCGCCTTGCCGGAGACCCTCGCCTCGGCTACCATAGCCGGCGCCGGGGCAGAAAAAGCCGGCGGCGTCTATGGGCAAGGGAACCACGACCAAAAAACGCGCGGGGGAGCACCCGGCGAAGATCGAAACCACTTCGCACATCGAAATCAAACCGGTCTACACCCGCCAGGACGCCGCCGGACTCGAGCCCGACCGCGACCTCGCCCGCCCGGGCGAGTTTCCCTTCACTCGTGGCGTCCATCCCACCATGTACCGCGGCCGGCTGTGGACGATGCGGCAGTACGCCGGCTACGGGACGGCCGCCGAGTCGAACCGGCGCTTCCGTTACCTGCTCGAGCAGGGCCAGACCGGTTTGTCGGTGGCTTTCGACCTGCCCACGCAGATCGGATACGACTCCGACCACCCGCAGGCGCGCGGCGAAGTGGGCCGGGTCGGTGTGGCCATCGACTCCCTGGAGGACATGGAGGAGCTTTTCGCCGGCATCCCGCTCGACCGCGTCTCCACCTCGATGACCATCAACGCCACCGCCGCCATCCTGCTGGCGCTCTATGTGGCGGTGGCCAGGCGGCAGGGGGTCAACCCGCAGAAGCTTGCCGGCACGGTGCAGAACGACATCCTGAAAGAGTACATGGCCCGGGGCACCTATATTTTTCCGCCGCGCCCAGCGCTGCGGCTCGTCACCGATATCTTTGCCTACTGCAAGGAGGAGCTGCCGGAGTGGAACACCATTTCCATCAGCGGCTACCACATCCGCGAGGCGGGCTCCACCGCCGTGCAGGAAGTGGCTTTCACGCTGGCGAACGCGCTGACCTATGTGCAGGCAGCAGTGGAGCGGGGTTTGAGCGTGGATGACTGCGCTCCGCGGCTGTCCTTCTTTTTCAACGCCCACAGCGATTTCTTCGAAGAAGTGGCCAAGTTCCGCGCGGCACGGCGGCTGTGGGCGCGGCTGCTGCGGGAACGCTACCAGCCGAAGGACGAGCGCTCCTTGCTGCTGCGCTTCCACGCGCAGACGGCCGGCTCCACGCTGACGGCGCAGCAGCCCGACGTGAACCTGGTGCGGACGGCGCTCGAAGCGCTGGCCGCGGTTCTGGGTGGCTGCCAGTCGCTGCACTGCAACGCCAAGGACGAGGCCCTGGGATTGCCGACCGAGGAGGCCGCCCTGCTGGCCTTGCGCACCCAGCAGGTGATCGCCCACGAGAGCGGCGTCGCCGACACGGTGGACCCGCTTGGCGGCGCTTACTACGTCGAGAGCCTGACACAGGGGATCGAGCGGCGGGCGCGGGAGTACCTCGAGCGGATCGAAAAACTGGGCGGGATGCTGGCGGCCATCGAGAAGGGGTGGGTGCAACGGGAGATCCAGCAGGCGGCCTTTGAGTGCCAGCGCGCGGTGGAGCGCGGCGAGCAGGTGGTGGTGGGGGTGAACCGCTACACCGCCGCACAGGAAGGCGCGGTGCCGACGCTGCGCATTGACCCGGAGATCGAGCAAGCCCAGGTCGAGCGGTTGCGGCGACTGCGGGCCCGCCGCGAGGCCGCGCCCGTGCGAACGGCTCTCGCGCGGGTGGAAGAGGCTGCCCGGAGCTCGGAGAATCTTATGCCGCCCATCCTCCAGGCGGTCGAAGCCTACGCCACCGTGGGAGAAATCGCCGACGCCCTGCGGCGGGTCTTCGGGGAATACAAAGAGAGCGTGGTGGTCTAGTACCGTTCCAACTTAGCTGGGCAGCGTCGGAGATCGAAAGCGGGGTCGGGTGACAAGTTGGAACGGCACTAGCCGGGCGAGCCGTCCGGCGTTTTCCCCTCCAGTCCGAGCTCGGGCGCGATGCCGCGCATGGCCTCGAGGCAGGTGGCGATGTGCGTGTCGAGGTCCACGCCCAGCTCCGCCGCCCCGCGGAAGATATCCTCGCGGTTCACCGTGCGGGCGAACGCCTTGTCTTTGAACTTCTTCTTCACCGACTGCACTTCCACCTCCGCCAGGCTCTTGTTGGGGCGCACTAGGGTGACGGCGGTGATGAAGCCGGCCAGTTCATCGCAGGCGTAAAGCGCTTTTTGCAGGGGCGTCTCCCGGGGCACGTTCATGTAGTCGGCATGGGAGAGGATGGATTGGATGATTTCATCCGGGTAGCCGCGCTGCCGGAGGATCTTGGAGCCTTCGAGCGGATGGTCGGGTGCCTGCGGGTAGCGTTCGTAGTCAAAGTCGTGGAGCAGGCCGACCACGCTCCAGGTGTCCTTGTCACCGCCGAGTTTTTCCGCATAGGCTCGCAGGCAGGCTTCCACAGCCAGCGCATGCTTGCGCAGGCTGTCGCTTTGCGTGAATTCGCAAAGCAAGTTCCAAGCTTCGGTACGATCCATCATCGTTTTTGACTAGGCGTCCCGTGGGAGGCCGATAGCTGGGAAATTATAGCACTAGGCCGCCGGTACGGTCGGGAAAGTGCATGAAGAGAGTGGGAATAGGGCAAGAAACGTTCCAAAAGGGGCTTGTACTACAGTTAATATTATTATTATCAACAAGTTAGCCATGGCTTCACTTTTGGGACTATATTCCTATTGCCTGGCAGGAGGTAGGAGATGAGAATTCGGTCGTTTTTGGGGAACAAATCTTCGATGGGGGTACTGGGGAAGATGCGACGTCTACTTGTGTGCTTGCTGTTTGCTTTCTTGCTGGTATGCTCGCTGGTCGGCTTGAAGAACGTCGTGGCGCAGCACTCGGGGTCGGACACCCCGGTGGTGTTGGCGATTGGTGGCGGTCCGCCGCCGCCGATTCCGGATTTGGGGCACTAGTCCCGGAGGCAAGAGCGTAGTTGGCCTGCGAAAGCAGGCTGCCGGGTCTAGTTTTCGGAGGGCTACCTCGGGATTAGCCGGGGCTAGACCATGATTGGCACCTACGACTTGGTCGTGGCGTTGCTCAGCGTGGCGATCTCGCTGGGAATGGTGGGGGTGTGCCTGCGCCAAAAAATCTTCCGCCGCTACTTTTTCATCAATCTCTACATCCTGGTTTCGGCCGCGCACACGCTCGGGACTCTTTATTTTATCCACTACTACGGTTACCGCTCTCTTACGTATTTCTATTTCTACTACACAGGCGATGCTGTTGGTTCGATGATCGGATACCTCTTGATTGCCAGCTTCTTTGACAAGCTGCTGCGGGACTCCGTTTTCCGGCCTTACATCCGGCCCACCCTGGGCATTTTCTTCATCATGGTGGTGGGGATTTCAGCTCTCTTTGTCTGGCGCAACTATTCGACGCTTTACTCCAGCTTCCTCATTGAGCTGCAGCAAAACATGTTTTTCGTAGGGGTGCTCCTCACGTTCCTGCTCTGGCTGTCCATGAACTACCTGCATGCGGAGAGCCGCCGGTTTGTATTGCTGGTCTCCGGCCTCGGGATCTACTTCTCGGCCCATGCCGCCAACTATGCCTTGCAGTTTCTGTCCAGCGGGCTGAAGAATGCCTTGACGATGGTGCCTCCGCTGGCTTATACCCTGATGGTAGCGCTGTGGCTGTACACGTTCTGGCGCGTGCCTGAAGGCGAGGCGGCGGTGGCACCGGTGCCCCGGCCCGAAGAATCCCTGGTGAAAGTAAAAATCTCGTCCGAGTGAGGTTCGATGTTCGCTTACTTTGTCAGCGTGTTCATCCTGGTCAGTTCCGGGTTGCTGCTGCTGTTCTGGCTGCGATCGGCGGCTCAATCCGTTTTGCGGCAGCGCTTTGAGCAGGACTACAGCGCCGAGGTGGCGGAGGCCAACCAGCTCGAGTACTTGGCCATCCGCAAGGCGCTGGCGGAATACCCCGAAGAAATCGCCGACTACGCCGGCCTGCTGACGACCCTGGAGCGGGACTACGAGGCGCTGACCTATCTCCTGCGCAACGCCGCCACCGTGCACGTGGGGCGCTACTCCCGCACCGAGCGCTTGCTGATCATGGACTTCCAGCTCCTGCGTTTGTGGGTGCGGCTGAAGCGCCTGCTGGGCTGGCCGAGTTGGCGGTCGGGCCTGCTGGAGATGGCCACCATCCTGGAGTATTTCGGCAACGTGGTCGGCCACCGGCTGGTCACCTTCCCCAGCCGCGTCTCCGGTCTCTAATCCGGACTCGAGACGACGGTCCTAGGGTTTTTTTCTCTGCCCGTCCCTTCGCCGGGGCGGGCTTTTCCTTGCTTGGGGGCAACTACTCGTTTACGCAACGCAGGAAGCAGACGCTCGTGCCGTCCGCGCGGCTGATGCGGCCTTCCAGGCGCCAGGCCAGGCCGTCGATCCGATAGAGCTTTTCGTAGGAGTCGTAGGCGTCGGTGCCGTGCAGAGCTTCCAGAGCTCGGGCCGATACTTCTCGTTGGTCACCCACGTGCCAGTTGGTCTTGACCACTTTCAGAGGATTGGCCGGACCGCTCACGAGTTTCTCCGGAATATGGAGTGGTAGGCGCGGGCGGACTCGAACCGCCGACCTCTACCGTGTCAAGGTAGCGCTCTAACCAGCTGAGCTACGCGCCTACTGCTTGTATTCTCACCGACTTAGCCTCCGCTGGCAAGACCCCGGACTGGGCCGCGGTGTCTAGATAGTGTCTAGTACTGGACACCGAAGCCCCTTCCAGGAGCTTTACCGCCGCCTCCTTGTCCTCCCACAGCGAGTGCGCATACCGGGCCGTCATGCGAATGGTTGAGTGACCCAGGAGCTGCTGCACCGTGATCAGGTCCGCCCCGGACCGCACGAGCCTCGTGGCAAACGTGTGCCGGAGGTCGTGAAACCGGATGTGCGGGATCCCCGAGAGATCGACCGCCCGCCAGAAGCCCATCTTGTGGTCGTGAATGGGCCCTGTGAGCGTTCTCAGGTTCAGGAGGTGCCGACGCATCTGACTTTAACCGTTATGTTGGTCAGGTCCGTCATCGAGTGGCATTCCACTGTGATGGTTCTTACTTGCGCTGGGGGATCAAGAATCGCGCTGCTAGGACAAACGCGAGCACGTCAACGTTGACCGCTGGAGGAACTGTCCAGTCCAATCGGTTCGAGTTTGTAGACGACTTACTCGACACAGTGGTCTGTAGGAAGGTGTGGAAGATCGAAGAGGCGATTGATCGACGGACGGAGGCCGATCGAATTGGGACTTGGTGCGACCAAAAGGCGCGCGAGTATCTTCGCTTTGCCGGTGAGTTCGTTGAGTTGGCTTTGAGGAGATCGGGTTCACTCTACTAGCCCAACACCCGCCCCCTGGCAAGTGCGCCAAAAAGGTTCCGTCTATCAGACAGTCCAAGTTGTTGTAAGGCCAAGGCGTGAGCCAGCCGATTCTATTGGGCCAAAACCACATGGTTTTGGCGCGGCATGAGCTTCTGGTTTGGGCAATCAATGAGGTAGAAGCCCAGCTCGAGAAGTTGTGGTTTCGGCCCATCACATCCAGGCGTGCCACCGTTAGGGTCCCTCAACTGCTCTATGAAGCCGACCCTTGGTTCTTAGCCAAGCTGGCTTCTGGTTCTCCCAAAAAGCTTGTCATGCACCCCGAAGCCAATTGCCCACAGGCTAGGCGATTGGCGGAGTCCGGGGTAAAGAACGCAACATTGTTGAAAATCCCCACATTCCCTGAGCCCAGAAGTTCGACAAATCCGCGGACGAGAAAACCCCCTGCTTTTCCAAGTAGATAGAGACGCAACCGCCAGCCGAAATGGTATGGCGATTGCCCTGGCGCATGCCAGAGGTTTGCCTCTTGTTGGAGAGCCGGTTGGCCAGAGGGCAGTGGCGGGCCCCGAGCCGACCTAGCCGGACACCAGGCCCATGAGCGAACCCGAGAGGAAATACCGGGTACGGATCCCCGACTACGAGTACTACCGGGGGTTGATCAGCTGCCAATCTAACTGTCCGGTCCACACCGACGCCCGCGGCTATGTCAAGGCCATCGCTCTCGGCGAGTATCAAAAGGCCTACCTTATCGCCCGCGAGTCAAATCCGTTGGCGTCCATCTGCGGGCGCGTGTGCGGCGCTCCTTGTGAGGCGGCCTGCCGTCGCGGACGTCTGGATGAAGCGGTCTCCATCCGCGCCCTGAAACGGTTTGTGGCCGAGCAATACGGAAGCGAGGCTGGCGGAAAAGAGGGCAAGCCCCGCCTGCCCCCCAGCACTCCTGAAGAAGCCGTCACCCGGGAGCCTCCTCCCTTCGGCGCGGGGCCGCAGGATTCGACCACCTTTCGTGACCGCTCCGCTCTTCAACTCCTGCCCCGGCACCAGAGGGGGAAGAAGGTGGCTATCGTGGGCTCGGGCCCAGCTGGACTTAGTGCAGCCCACGACCTCGCGGTGCTCGGGCATCGAGTGACCATTTTCGAAGCTCAAGGCTTGCCCGGGGGCATGGTGGTATTGGGAATCCCAGAATATCGGGTGCCGCGAGAGCTCATTCGCGCCGAAATCCAGGCCATCCTCGACCTCGGCGTTGAGCTGAAGCTCAACAGCCGTCTGGGACGCGACTTTAGCCTCCGCGACCTTCGCCGCCAGGGCTACGAAGCCATCTTTCTGGCCATCGGGGCGCACGCTACCCGCTCCCTGCAAATCGAAGGGGTGGAACAGGACGGCGTGCTGCGGGCGATCGAGTTTCTCCTGAACGTCAACCTGGGCTACAAGGTCGAGCTGGGGCGCCGGGTGCTGGTGATCGGCGGCGGCGGTGTGGCGGTGGATGTGGCTCGTTCAGCCCTGCGCAAGATCCCGCCCCTGGAAGAGCTCGGCCCCGAGGAGCTTCGGGCCGCGCTCCGTGAAGCCCAGGAGACGCTCCGCCAGGTGGCGCAGCTTCCCGAGAGCCAGCCCGACGCCATGAAGGTGGCCATGGATGTGGCCCGGTCAGCCCTGCGCTTGGGGGTGAAGGAAGTCTCCATGGCCTGCTTGGAAGCCCCCCATGAGATGCCGGCCAACCCCAGGGAGATCGAGGAAGCCCTGGAGGAAGGGATCAAACTCCACACCTCCCTCGGCCCCAAGCGGATTCTGGGCAAAGACGGCAAGGCGACAGGAGTGGAGTTTCTTGACGTCGCCTCCGTTTTTGACAGCAGCGGCCGCTTCAACCCCACCTTCAAACCCGGCACTGAATCCGTCCTGGAAGCCGACACGGTCATCCTCGCCATTGGGCAGGCGAGTGATTTCTCCTTCCTGACCCCGGAGGATGGCCTCCAGGTTACGCCTCGGGGCACGCTCCAGATTAATCCTGACACGCTCGCCACCAGCGCTCCCGGCATCTATGCCGGCGGCGATGTGGCTTTTGGTCCGCGGCTCATCATTCACGCGGTGGCTGACGGCCAGAAGGCGGCCCACGCCATCGCTGCTTACTTGGAAGGATCCGAACTGCGCGTGGTGCAGCGCGGTCGTATGGTGCCCATCCCCCGCCATCGCCTGCTTCCCGCTTGCCTGTCCCTCCCTCGAGAAAAAGTGCCCGCGCAGCCTATCGAGCGACGCATTGGCATCGCGGAAGTCGAGTTGGGCTACGACGCTTCGCAGGCGCAGCGCCAGGCGAACCGCTGTCTCGGGTGCAGCCTCAACCCGGTGTTCAACGGCCAACTGTGCATCTTGTGCGGCGGCTGCGTGGATATCTGCCCGGAGAAGTGCTTGAAGCTGGTGCCGGCGCAGCAACTGGCGGGAGGAGAGGAGCTGGCTGCCCTTCTCCGCGCTCACGACGACCAGCGCTCCCACCTGACGGCCATGCTCAAGGACGAAGAGAAGTGCATCCGCTGCGGGTTGTGTGCGCAACGCTGTCCCACCAAGGCCATCACCATGGAACTATTTCAGTTTCGCGAGGAATTGACCTATCAGCGGAGGGAGCTAGGTGAGGCGACGCCACTTTCTTAGCCAGGTGGGCTGGGGGAGTTTTTGGACCACCGTGGCGGCCATGTTCGCCGGCCTGGCACGCACACTCTATCCCAATGCCCTTTACGAACCTTCCCGACGATACAAGATTGGCTTCCCCAGCGATTTTCCGGCGGGGAGTGTCACTGCCCGGCCCGAAGAAAGACTATTCGTTTACAACAACCCGGGCGAAGGCATACACGCCATCTCGGCTGTCTGTACCCACCTGGGCTGCGTGGTCAACAGAACCAACGAGGGCTTCTTCTGTCCCTGTCACGGCAGCCGCTTTGACGCTTCAGGCCGAGTCAAGGCCGGGCCGGCTCCGCGCCCCTTATCTTGGTACCGTGTCAGCTTGGCCTTTGACGGCCAACTGGTGGTGGATGCCAACGAAGAAGTCAAACCGGGAACGAAGTTTCGCCTCTAGCAGGGGCAAGCGGAGGACGGACGAACGATGAAGGCGAACCGGCACGGCGAAGGCATGCTGGGCGGGTTCCGGCGCAACGCGCGACTCCTCTTCCGCAACCTCCTGGACTCTGTGGTCCGCCATGGCCCGGTGGATACCGACCAGGGGCGGGCCGAAATCATGAACCAGAATTTCTTCCTGCATATATTCCCGGTTTCTGTGCACAAAAACACGCTGCGGTTCGGCTATACCTTGGGCCTGGGGGTCATCGCCTTTGTCTTGTTTCTTATCCTTGTTGTGGGCGGAATCGTGCTGATGTTCTACTACGTTCCCGCCACTGACCAGGCCTACCAGCGCATGAAAGACCTGGAATTCGTCGTCTCCAACGGCAACCTGCTCCGCAACATCCACCGCTGGGCCGCCCACGGGATGGTGGCTGCGGTTTTCTTGCACATGTGCCGGGTCTTCTACACGGGCTCGTTTCGGCCGCCCCGGGAGTTCAACTGGGTGGTCGGCGTCGTTCTCTTCTTCCTGACCCTCTTGCTCAGCTTCACCGGCTACCTGCTGCCCTGGGATCAGCTCGCCTTCTGGGCCATTACGGTGGGGACGAACATCATGAGCTATTTTCCGTTCGTCGGCAAAGAGATGCGCTATTTGCTGCTGGGAGGCAACGAGGTCGGCCAGGAAGCCCTGATTCGCTTTTATGTCCTCCACGTGGCCATCCTGCCGGTTCTCTTGCTGGCGGTGTTGGGCGTTCATTTCTGGCGCATCCGCAAGGACGGCGGCTTGAGTCGCCCGGAAGAGGACGCCAGCCCCTCCGCGCCCGTCCCGCTGCCGGCGGCGGAGTCAGGGGCAGAGGTCTTTCCGCCGGATACCCGAAAAACCTATGGGCTCATGGAGCTGGTCCGGGGGCGCACCCCCATGGTGGATCGCGGCCCGGAAGATACCCTGATGGCCTGGCCTCACTTGGTCTTCCGGCTCCTTACCCTCTCCATCCTTACTCTCACGGCCTTCATGATTCTGTCGCTGCTTGTCGGAGCTCCGCTGAAGGACATCGCCAACCCCCAGTTTCCCGAGAACCCCGCCAAGGCGCCCTGGTACTTTCTTGCCCTGCAAGAGCTGGTCAGCTACTCGGCCTTTGTGGGCGGGGTTTTTATTCCTTTCCTCACCCTGGTCGCTTTGATGGTGATCCCCTACATCGATCGCGAGTCGACAGGGACAGGTGTCTGGTTCCATTCTCCGCGGGGCCGGAGAATCGCCTGGCTGGCTGGCCTGTCTACCACCGCCGTCGTCTCTCTGCTGCTCTTCCTCCAGATTCGTACCGGTGGCATGCGTGGCCTCTATCCCGACGCTCCCCAGTGGCTTGTGGATGTCATCAACCCGGCCAGTCTGCTGTTGCTCTACTTGATCGTCTTCTTTTTCGTTACTGGCTATGTGACCGATTCGTTGCGCGAGGCCTCCGTCGGTCTCTTCACCGGTTTTGTCACCGCCCTGACGACTCTCACCATCGTTGGGGTTTATCTCCGCGGCCCGAACTGGGAGTTCTTCTGGTTCTGGCAATCTTGGCCGGTCCCTTAGCTATGGTGCATAGGATCTTCGCCGCGGGAAGCCTGTTGTTGCTCTTCACCGCTGCCTGGGCGGCCTGGTGGGACTACGACCGCGAGTGGAAGCGCTACCAGGGGCGCTACCATTCCCTGCTGCGTGAGAAGACCAAGGACGAGAAAGTCCGCCAGGAAATCGAGCGGGCCAGACCGGAAATCAAACAAATTGTCCTCCGCTCCTTTGCTCGCGTCGACCGCTGCGTCACCTGCCATCTGGCCTACGACAACCCCGCCTTCGCCGACGAGCCGGAGCCGCTGCGCACCCACCCCGGCATTCTCCGGCACCATCCGGCGGAAAAGTTTGGTTGCACCGTTTGCCACAGCGGGCAGGGGGAAGCCACCACCTACAAGGGAGCAGCGCACCAGGAGCTGGAATTCTGGGAACGGCCGATGTGGAAGGACGAATACCTGCAGTCGGCCTGCGGCAAGTGCCACAAGGAGGCGAGCGTCCCGGGAGCTCCAACTCTGTCTGCTGCTCGGGTTCTTTACCGAGAAGAATTTGCCTGCGATGTCTGCCACAAAATCGAGGGGGAAGGGGGCAGCGACGGTCCCGATCTAACCTACGTCGGCAGCAAGCCGTTGCATGCCTTTGACTTCACTTACGTGAAAGGGGAAAGAACACGCCCGCGATGGTTCTTCGAGCATTTCAAGGACCCGCAAGCCGTCCTGCCCTTTTCAGAGATGCCCAATGTGGACATGAGCGACGAGCAGGCCCAGGCGATGACCGTCCTCATGCTGAGCCTCACCAGCGAGAAGGTTCCACCGGAGTACTTGGTGCGCGAGTCCACCTTGAGGCCGGAATTGGCTGCGGTGGGCGTCGAGGGACACAGTTTGTTCGAAGAAAAGCGCTGCGTGCTCTGCCACAGCCTTCGGGGTCGAGGCGGCACCTTGGGTCCCGACCTGACGCACGTCGCCAGCCGCCGCAACGCCGACTGGCTCTTCCAGCACTTCAAGAACCCGCGCCAAGTTGTTCCCGGCTCCAGGATGCCCGATTTTCACTTGAGTGACGCCGAAGCCAATGAACTTACCCGTTATGTCCTTTCACTCCAATGAACCCGGTTGACCGTGCAGGGGGCAAGGGAGATGACTCTCGGATTCCTCATCCAGAACTGCCAAGAGCGAGGTGATCTAATGCGAGACTTTTCCTTCCGATGGGCACTGGCTCTAGTCTGCCTGGGCGTGGGGCTCTGGCCCCAAGCGGCCGCGGCGCAATACGTGGGCGTCAAAAAGTGCCGCCCCTGTCACCTGGCCCAGTTCAAGAGCTGGGAACAGACCAAGATGGCCAAGGCCTTCGAGCTGCTCAAGCCGGGGATGGCCGCCGAGGCCAAGCGCGCCCAGAAGCTCGACCCGGACAAGGACTACACCGCCGACCCCAACTGCGTCACCTGTCACGTGACCGGATTCGGCCAGCCGGGCGGATTCGTGAGCGTGGCCAAGACCCCCGACCTGGCGGGCGTGACCTGCGAAGTCTGCCACGGCCCCGGGGCTGGCTACCTGAAACCCAACTTGATGAGCTTGCAAAACAAGGAATACAAGCGTGCCGACGTGGTGACGGCCGGTATGGTGATTCCTTCGGTGGAGACCTGCAAGACCTGCCACAATCCCAAAAGCCCTTTCTACAAACCCTTCGACTATGAAACCCGCAAGCGCGAGGGTACGCACGAACACACCCCGTTAAAGTACAAGCACGATTGAGGAGAACGCGTGAGGACCAATTATGGTGGGGCTGCCGACGAATCCTGAACCGCTGTCTTCGGGCGCTATCCGGCAGCCAGAGGGGGGAGAGCAGCCATGATCGAAGGACTGGAGAAGTTCAGCATTTTTCAAGGGCTGGAGCCCCAAGAACTGGATGTCATCGCCAAGCTCTGCAAGCGCTCCAAGCTCACAAAGGGAGAAACCATCTTTCAGATCGGCGAGCCCGCCCACTCGCTGTTCCTTGTCTGCGGCGGCAAGATTGAGCTGCGGTTCAACGTGACCTCTCACAATGCCACGGCAGAGATTCCCCTCGATATCAAAGTGCCAGGCGATGCCTTTGGCTGGTCGGCCATCATCCCCCCCTACAAGTACACTCTCTCCGCGTATGCCACCGAGGATTCTGACTTGTTGCAGATCGACCGGGATGACATTCAGAGCTTCTGCGAAGCCAATACACACTTGGGCTACAAATTCATGAAAAACACGGCCCGAGTGATCGGTGAACGATTCGAGGCATCGCAGGAGATGCTGGTCAAGGAGATTCAGCATAGCCTCAAGCACAACGATTCTTTAGCCTGATACGATAAGGAACGGCTGCGCACCATTCGGGATGCCCCAATTCGAGGAAAGGGAATCGTTTCTTGGCGGCTCCGGGAAACCAAACAGCCGAAAGAATCGCCAGCAGGGAGAATTGGAAGGGTGAAAAGGACTTTCGGAACAGTTTCGGAACAGCAAGCCCGAAAACCCCGGAAAACCGGGGCATGAGCCCGAGTTTTGGCACAGCCACGGGTCAATTCCCGCGGGTCGAAAAGATTCCTTTTCGGCAGCCTGAAATCTTAGTAGCAACCCGGCAAGACTCTAAGTACAGTAGAGCGACTTTCTATGCGTGCTAGAAGTGCCATAGAGATTGCCTTCCGCGCCCCACTAATCATCCGTAGAGATAGGGGGTGGGGGCCCATGGGCCACCTGAACTTTACCCCTCACTACCTGGGTGAGAACGCGCTAGGGTGCAGCTGGTGGTAGAATCGCGCCCAACAGCCTCGCCTTGAGAAGGAGAAGCTGATGCACGCGGTGACCCACTTGTTGGTCGGCTGGATGGTGGCCAACAGCGCAGGAATCAGCCGGCGGGAGCGGGCTGCGGTAACGCTGGCAGGCGTTGTGCCAGATGTTGACGGCCTGGGAGCTCCTGTCGAAGTGCTAACGGCAAACTGGGAGCGCCCCCTGACCTGGTTCTCCGACTACCACCACCTCCTGCACAACGTGACCTTTGCGGTGGCGGTGGCGGCGGTGAGTTTTCTCGTGGCCACGCGGCGCTGGAAAACGGCGGCGCTTGCCTGCCTGAGCTTTCATCTGCATCTCCTGGGAGACCTCATAGGGGCACGTGGTCCGGATGGGCACCAGTGGCCGATTCCTTACCTGTTGCCGTTCTCCCGGGCGTGGGAACTGACATGGACAGGGCAGTGGGGACTGAACGCTTGGCCGAACTTCGCAATCACGGGCCTGCTACTCGGGACAACTTTTTATCTCGCCTGGCGGCGAGGTTTCTCCCCCTTGGAGATAATCTCCTCCCGAGCCGATCGGGCCTTCGTGACCACCCTACGGATGCGTTTCCCGCGCGCCGAGTCCTCTGCACCCTAGCCAAAGGCTGGTGCACGCTCCGATAGGGGCAAGCACTCCTCCAACGCAAGACGATCCTCGCTGATCTTCCGCCAATGCTTGCCCCTTTGCGGTATGCTCTGGGAGAGGGATTCGGCCCTGTGATTGACCCGCTCTCCTGGGCGAGGCCTGGCAACGACTCATGCGAAACGCCCTCACCGCTGGCCTGGTTTTCTTCGCTCGCAGCGGCGATTTGTGGCTGGCGGCGAGCCTCCTGATTGCCGGAACCTATTTGTTCAGCGGACGCTTCACCCCCGTGCGTTTCGATGAGGAAAGAATTGATGTGCGGGTTGAGCAGGACCTGATCCAGGTTACGGGCCTCTACCACTATCGCAACCAGTCGCGTTTGCCCGCGGTGCTCACTTTGAGGGTTCCCTTTCCGGTGGACCCAGAACACCCCCGACCCGGAATGTTTTCTCTCCGCGAGGTGAACGAAGGTGGCCGCAGCGTGGCCGAGGTTCCCTTGAGCCGGCGCGGTGAAGAGGTTCGCTTCCGTCTTCTCTTCCGGCCGGGGGCAGCCAAGTGGATTCGTCTCGACTACACCCAACCCACCCGTGTCTCCAACGGACGATACCTGCTCACCACTACCCGGGCTTGGCGGCACCCCATTGACCACGCCGTGTTCACCTTGCGCCTCTCGCCCGGCTTTCGCTTGGGCTCGTCCAACTACGCCCTGGCCGCATCACCCCCTTCCCCCCGCGGAGAGGACTATTCTTTTTCCCGGACGGATTTCTACCCCGACCAAGATTGGCAATTTGCCTGGGAAGAGCCACGGCCTGCGGCTCCTCAAGAGAGAGGATTGCGATGAAACTGGGCTGGTCACGTTTGTTCGTGCTTTGCTTCTTGTTGATCGCCGCCGTCCCCGCCTACGCCAATAACCCCCCCGCGCCCGACGGCCTGTTCTCCTTGGTGATGATATTTGTAGTTGCCATCCTGGCCCGCCGCTTGTCCGGCGCCACGTTCCCGGCACAAAGCCGATCCTGGAGAATCATCAAGGGAGTTGGCTTGGCGCTCGCCTTCCTGCTGACCCTTGGCGGGACCGAACTTGCCTTGCTGCCCCTGCTGATCCTGCTGTTCTATGGCCTATGGCGCGGGGCCTACGTGATCAAGCTTGGCCAGGGTAGCAAACGGTTCCTCCTCGGCGGCGTCGCGATGCTCTTCACGCTCTTCGCCGTGGCGAACTATCTGGCCTCACTCAGTAATTACTCCGGGGTTGCCTCGAGGGAATCTAGTGCCGTGGGCGGGGTACGCACCATCGCAACTGCGGAGGTCAGCTTCCGGGCGGATTCCCGGCTCGACGTGAACAAGAACGGTGTGCCCGAATACGGCAGCCTGGAGCAGCTCCACCAAGCCGGGCTCCTCGAAGATAGGCATGTTGCGCCGAGCCCCGGCAGCCCCTACCGCTA
>Ga0209619_10000652_pt1 | contig 24817 bp, 22 predicted proteins | sample Rifsed16ft3_FD_184011 | JGI IMG/M metagenome (GOLD analysis project Ga0209619, IMG submission 184011) | Soil microbial communities from Rifle, Colorado, USA - sediment 16ft 3 (version 2) | ecosystem: Environmental > Terrestrial > Deep subsurface > Rock core/Sediment | place: Rifle, Colorado... | reverse complement strand
GGGAGCCGCCATGAACGTAACGGATGTCGCAGCCATCTTGCTGCCCCTCAGGCGTGAGCGGTGCGGCGGGGAAGAAGCTTCCGCAAGTACCCCGACCTGTCCGAGACTCGGCGAGGTCCGCCACGAAGAATTAAATAGAGCCCGCCCTTTCGAGCGGGTCCTGGGACCATGACGCGCAAACCCGCTAGCATGTACAGGGAGATCCGCGGGCAGGCCTACACCCGGAAGGAGTACATGGGCGGCGTCCCGGGGATCCGGATCAGCCAGTTCGACATCGGGGACCCGCGCACGAAGTTCCCTGTGAAGATCCACCTCGTCGCGGGTGAGCAGTGCCAGATTCGGCACATTGCCCTCGAGGCGGCGCGCATCAGTGCGAACCGATACATCGCGAAGAAGGCGGGGAACGCCTACCATCTGAAGCTCCGCCTGTATCCGCACAACGTCCTGCGGGAGAACAAGATCGCCACGGGTGCCGGAGCGGACCGGATCTCGGAAGGCATGCGGGCGGCCTTCGGCGCTCCCATCGGCACCGCGGCGCGCGTCCAGCCCGGGATGAAGATCTTCACGATCTCGACGACGGAGGACCACGTTGACGATGCGAAGGAAGCCCTCCGGAAGGGCCGCATGAAGCTCCCGACCCCATGCCGGCTCGTGATCGAGCGAGAGAAGCCGACGAAGCACTGAGCGGCGTGCGAAATCGGAGGGGTAATCGTATGGTCAGGCCTTCAGAGGGCCCTCGGAGAACACGACCGCGAGAACCCTAGTCGCTCTCGTAAGATCCAGCGGTACCCATTGGCGTTCACGGGTTCGCCGCGTGGTCGGCGCTGCGACCTGGGGACCTTTTCCGCGGAAGCGGCTCCGCATACCGAGGAAGCCTCGCCCAGGGCTGGACCGCCCTCCCCCAGCTGCTCGGGGAGGCACCGCGTTGTATCAACGGCACAGCCACTTGGGTGATCGGTGCAAGATCATGGTGGCAAGCGCTCTCATGGCGACCGCGAGGACTGTCGCACGGCTCCCTCGTATGTCCAGGCCGCGCCGGGCGTAGGTTTTTCTCGTTCCCCGCGTCTGGCTAGAATCGCATGGCCGAGACGGACCGCTTGCTCGAAGTCATCCGCGGGCGCAACGCGAAGACGGTCGGGCTGCAGTTCCCCGTCGGCCTGCGAACGAAGGCCGTCGAGCTGGCCCGAGAAATCGAGTCAGGGACCGGCGTAAGGTGCCTCGTCTCGGCGGACCCCTCGTTCGGTGCGTGTGACGTCACGGACATGCCTGTGGACCTGATTGTCCACCTGGGCCACGCGCCGATGCCTCACCTTCGCTACAAGAACGTCTTCTTCTACGACCTGCCTGGGCCACCGCTCACGTCCCTCGCATTCGTCGAGGCCGCGGAGCCGATGCTGCCGAAGCGTGTCGGGCTCGTGACGACGACGCAGTACCGTCACTGGCTCCTGAAGATCAAGGAGCACTTGGAGGCGAAAGGCCATGAGGTCCGCATCGGAGAGCCGGACCGCCGCGTCGCATACGCCGGACAGCTACTCGGCTGCGACTACCATACGGCCACCGTGATCGAGGAGGAGGTCGACGGGTACCTGTACATCGGGACGGGAGACTTCCATCCCCTGGGCGTTGCAATCCTTGTCGACAAGCCGGTCATCATCGCGGACCCGGAGCGGGGCACGGCACGGGACCTGGTGGAGGTCAGGGACCGAATCCTCCGGCAGCGGCATGCCGCGATTGCGCGCTCGATGGATGCGAAGGTCTTCGGGATCATCGTGTCGCGGAAGATTGGCCAGGTGCGGATGGAGCTCGCCAACGACCTGAAGGCCCTCGCGGAGAAGCACGGCCGCCAGGCGAACATCTTCCTCATGGACCTCGTCTCGCCGGAGTTCCTCGAGGGATACCGCGTGGACGCATGGGTCAACACCGCGTGCCCGCGCATCGCGATCGAGGACATCCTGCAGTACAAGAAGCCCATGCTGACGCCACAGGAGTTCGAGACCGTCCTCGGCGAGCGCGATTGGAAGGACTACAAGTTCGATGAGATCCGCGCGTACTGACCGGCGTCTCTACGGCGCGCCTGCGATGGCCATCATTGTGGCCTTACGCATCTGCTCGAGATCCTGGACCGCTCGCGCGTAGTACGCGTCGCATCGCCGCCGGGCCTCCTCCCGGGTCCGAGACAAACTCGCCGGGCCCACGTACTCCTTCACCTGCACCCGGCGCCCCCCGCGGGTCTCGTAGTGCCAGAAGTACACATACGAGCGACCTCGGACTGTGTGTTCGTACACGCCGCAGCCGACTTGCATGCACGGGGATGATGTTATAGTTATTTAACTATAACTCGGAGGTGTGCGGACGTACCACGACCGGCCTCGCAAACCCTTTACCGCGCCCTGCGTTGTCCGGCGCATGGACCCGCTCGCGATCGTCCTCCTCTCCGGCGGCATGGACTCCGCCACGGCCCTCGCGCTGACGAAGGCGGACGGGTTCGACGTGATCGCGCTCACGTTCGACTACGGCCAGCGACATCGGAAGGAGATCGACGCGGCGAGGGCCCTCGCGAAGCACTACCGCGTCCGGGACCACCGGATCGTCTCGGTCGATCTGGCGGCGATCGGAGGGTCCGCCCTCACGGACCGCTCGATCCGCGTGCCCGAGCAACGAAGTCTCGAGGAGATTGGCCAAGGGATTCCGCCGACCTACGTGCCCGCGCGGAACACGATCCTCCTGAGCTACGCGCTGGGCCTCGCGGAGGCAACGATCTCAAGGGTCATCGTCATCGGAGCCAATTACCAGGACAGTAGCGGCTATCCGGACTGTCGGCCGGAATTCTACAAGGCCTTCCAGGAGGTCGCCCGTCTCGGGACGAAACGCGGTGTCGCGGGAGACGTCATCGAGATCCGCACGCCGGTCATTCACATGACGAAGGCGGACATCGTCCGGAAGGGTCAGGAACTCGGCGTGCCGTGGGAGCTCACATGGTCCTGCTACCTCGGCGGCGCGAAGGCGTGCGGCGTCTGCGATTCCTGCCAGCTCCGGCTCAAGGGGTTCCGCGAGGCCGGCGTGAAGGATCCGCTCCCGTACGCCTCGCCTCGAAGGCGAGCGGCGAACGCTTAATACGCGGCGCGGGCATCGGACGGATAATGGAGGCCGAGGTCGGCGTCATCGCGCGGAAGGGGGAGGAGTTCCTCCTCAGCGAGCTCTACGTCTCCGTCCAGGGGGAGAGCTCCCTCGTCGGCCTTCCGACGATCTTCGTCCGCCTGTACACCTGCAACCTCCGATGCCGATGGTGCGACTCGATGCACGCCGTGGAGGGCGGGGATTTTACCCGAGTCTCCGTGAACGAGGTCGTTCAGCGGATCTCCGAACTCGCGGCACCGACGGAGGCTCGTGACTCGGGGATCCGGAACGTCTGCTGGACGGGAGGGGAGCCGCTCCTCCAGGCGGAGTCCACCGCGCGGGCGATCCGTCGGCTCCCGGACACGTTCATCCACTCCATCGAGACGGACGGCGAGGTGGACCTGCGCGCCTTCGACGACCTCGTGGCCGCCGACCGACCGAGCGGCCGCGTGCGGTACGTGATGGACGTGAAGTGTCCCGGATCAGGCATGAAGGCCGCGAAGGCGTTCGCGAACATGGCCTTGCTGCGCGACCACGACGAAGTGAAGTTCGTCCTGATGGACCGCGCGGACTACGAGTTCGCGAAGGACGTCCTCTCGAACCATCCCTCGAAGGCCAAGACGGTCCTCTTCTCCCCCGCGACGCCGGCTCACAAGGTCTCGACGGGCCTCGAACCGGGCCAGCTCGCGGAGTGGATTCTGCGGGACCGCCTCCCGGTGCGCCTCCAGCTCCAGGTGCACAAGATCCTCTGGCCCGGGCGGGAACGTGGCATCTAGCCTTCGGGCGATCGCCGTCCAAAGAAGTTTCATCTACTCCCCGCCCTTGGCGTACGCGTGCGGTACGAGGAGATCGACCACACGGCGGACGTCGGCATTCGGGCGTTCGGGACGAACCTGGCGGAGCTGTTCGTGAACGCCGCGGAGGGCATGTTCAGCCTGGTCGCGAACCTGGACGCGGTCCGGCCGGTCGGGGAAGTCGAGATCCGGCTCCGTGCGGACGACATCCCGACCCTCCTGCTGCGGTGGCTGTCGGAGCTCCTCTACCTCCATGAGACACAGCACTTTCTGTTCTCCTCCTTCGATGTGAGCGTGAGTGACACGACCCTCCGCGCGCTCGCCCGGGGCGAGACAATCGACAAGACGCGTCACGAACTGAAGCTCGCGATCAAGGCCGTCACTCGACATCGGCTCGCGGTCGACGAGCAGAAGGGCGTGGCCGAGGTGATCTTCGACATCTGAGGGGTCCGATGGTCCGAGGCATCACGTTCGACTGGTGGCACACGATCGCCGAGACGCCGTGGCCCGACTACGACGACCGGATGAGGCACATCCGCGTGGAGCGAATCGGGGAGGCCCTCGCTGCCGCGGGCTCACCGGTCGGACGCGGGGCGCTCTACCAGGCGTACGACGCCCACACAGAACTGCTTGTCGGGTCCTGGAAGGACCTCGTCGATCTGACCGCCGAGGAGCAGATCCGAGCCTTCCTGGAGTTCGCCGGCCTGGGCGATCGGATCGAGGGTCTCGGACCGCGGATCGAGGAGGCGTTCGGCGCCGCGATCGAGTCCCGTATGCCGCGGCTCTACCCGGGAATCGAGGAGACGCTGGCCCGCCTGCGCGACCTTGGATACCGGATCGGCCTGATCTCGAACACGGGTCGCACATGGGGCCGCTTCCTGCGACGCGTCCAGGACCGCCTCGGAATCGGCTCGTACTTCGATGTCCGTGTCTTCTCGGACGAGGTGCGGGTGCGGAAGCCGGACCCGAGGATTTTCCGCACGGCCATCGAGGCATTGCGCATCGACCCGTCGGAAACGGTCCACATCGGCGACGACGCCACGGCGGACGTGGCGGGCGCGAAGCAGGCCGGGCTGCGCGCGGTCTGGTTCAACACGGGATTCTGGCCCGGCGCACGGGCGGACCGCGCGGACGCGGAGATCGGCGAACATCCGCGGCTCCTGAAGGTCCTGGAGGCGTGGGGATGAAGGCCACCGCAATCGCCCATCCGATCCAGGGGCTGATCAAGTACCACGGGCTCGCCGATCCGGTCCTGCGCCTCCCTTTCCACGACTCGATCAGTGTGTGCACGGCTCCGCTCACGACCCGCACGACGGTCGAGTTCGGCTCGGTGCCCCGCGACACGGCGGAGATCGACGGTCGCACGGTGACGGCGAGGGACATGGAGCGGATCCGCGCGGTGGTCGACGCGATCCGGACGAAGGCCGGGATCCGGGATCCGTTCCGGATGGCCTCCGTGAACGACTTCCCGTCGAACATCGGCCTCGGGGCGAGCGCCTCCGGATTCGCCGCCCTCGCGATGGCCGCCAGCCATGCGGCAGGATTGCGGGTGAGCCTCGAGGAAGTCTCGAAGTTCGCACGCCGTGGCGCGGGTTCGGCGACGCGCTCCGTCACGGGCGGATTCAGCAAGTGGAAGATGGGCCTGACGGACGACGACTCGTACGCGGTCCAGCTCGCCGGCGAAGATCTCCAGATGGGGATCGTGGTCGCCCTCGTGCCCGCGTTCAAGCAGACGGAGGACGCGCACCGTGAGGCCCTCACGTCCCCGTTCTTCCACGCCCGCGTCGCGGAGATCCCGCGGCTCATCGCGGAGATGGAGCTCGCGATTCGGAAGAAGGACATCGGGGCGATCTGCGCCTTCGCGGAGCGGGACACCCTGATGCTCCACGGCATCACGATGACCGGGACCGCCGAGATGGTCCTGTGGCAACCGGATACGCTGCGGGTCATCCTCGCGGTCCGCAAGCTGCGCGAAGCCGGCGTGCCCGCATTCTTCTCAATCGACACGGGCGCCACCGTGTACGTCAACACATTCGCCGACCGCGCGGACGAGGTCCGGCGCGCCATCGGGGAGCTCACCATCCAGACGATCCCATGCCGCGTCGGCGGCCCCGCCCGCCTGAGCGAGGACCATCTCTTCTGACCGGGGTCCTCAGAGGCTGACGCGGACTCGGCCCACAGGGCCCGCAACGACCATGGAACTCGCGGTGGGATCGAAGTACTTCTGCGAGACGGATCGCACGCGGTCCTCCGTGAGGTCGTTCATGATATCCGGGAAGCGCTCGAGGAAGTCCATCCCGAGGTCATAGTACTCCATGCGGTGCAGCTCCGTAGCGACCTCCGCGTTTCGCTCGAGGGACACGATCAACGCCCCGATCTGGTTGTCCTTGCCGCCGCGGATCTCGTCCGACGTGAGGGGCTCCCGCCGCAGGCGGTCCATCTCCGCGCGGATCGAGCGGATGGCCTGCGGGATGTTCGAGGGATTCACGCCCGCGGCGATCGTCCACATCCCGCCCGCCGTCCGGGCCTCGAGGCTGCTGAACGCGTAGTACGCGAGGCCTTGCTCGTCCCGAAGGTTCTGACCGAGTCGACCGTACAAGCCGATGCGACCGAAGAGGAGATTTGCGAGATGCAGCGCGTAGTAGTCGTCGTGGCGGCGTGAAATGGCAGGCGCGCCCACGGCGATGTCCGCCTGGGACTTGTGGGGCATCGGGATCCACAGGTTCCTCGGCCGGTATGGCGGGGGCACAGGGATGGCCGGACCGCTGCGGCCGTTCCCCCGGAAGCGGGACAGGGGATTCGCGATCGAGTCCTCGATGAACGCCCGGTCCACGTCGCCCGCGAGGGACAGGATCAGGCCTTCCGGACCGACGTGGGCCTCGTGGAACGCGACAACGTCGGCCCGGCGGATCCGCCTGATGCGCGTTTCGTTCCCCTTGGGATCCCGACCGTACGGATGGTCCTTCGGGAACACGCTCCGCGCGAGCTCGCGGGCCGCGCGGTGCCGCGGGTCGTCCGCTTCGATCCGCAGGTCGTTCCTCATCTCGCCCCGGACCCGCTCGACCTCCTTCGGAGGGAACGCGGGTTCCGAGAGACACTCCACGAGGATCCGGATCGTCTCCGCGGCGGTCTCCTGCGTGCATCGCCCTTGGAAGCCGAGGAGCTCCTCCCCGTTCCGGAATTCGAGGGTCGACCCGATCCCCTCGAGCCGATCCGCGAGCTTCGCCGCACTCCGGCGCTTCGTACCGCTCAGCATCAGGCGGGCCATGAATTCCGCGACGCCGTGGTCGTCGGCTTCCACCGCCATCCCGGCGGGCACGCTCCCGCGGAACGCGACGAACGGGTTCGCCGGCAGGGCTTGGGATACGAGGACCGCGCCGTTGTCGAGGACCGCGCGGTCCGGAAGACTCAGGAGGAGACCTCCTGGTGGTGGAATCGAACCACGGATCGATGCTCGTCGATGAGGTACTTGCGCGCGACGTCGCGCACCTGCTCCGGCCGGACCTTGAGGACCTTCACGAAGAGGCGGTCCGTGAAATCCCAGGAGGCGAGGCCCTCGCTCACGCTCAGGAGCATCCCCTGGTATGTGACGCCATCCTGCTCATAGCGGGACCAGGCGCGCACCTGCGCCTTAGCGCGCTCCATCTCGACCTTCGAGGGCGGGGCCTTGCGGAGCACGGCGACCTCGCGGTCCAGGACTTCCTCGACGCGGTCGAGGGACACGCCGCCTGCGAGGGTCACGTTCGCGATGAGCAGGGACGGATCGATCTTCATCTCGTGCCTCACGCCGACGTCCGTCGCGAGCTTCGTCTCCACGAGGGCGCGGTACAGGCGGTTCGACCGCGGTCTCCACTCGCCCGCCGCGTAGGGGATGAAGCCGCGCCATCCGCCGAGGATCGTCGCGAGGAGGAGGATCGCCGGGGTGTCGTCGTGCGTGGCCGGCGGGATGTGCCAGCCCACGGAAAGGAGATCCGCGGCCCCGGGTCGGGACAACTCGCCGCGCCGCTCCCCGTGCTGCTCCGGCTCCACGAGCGGCATGGGCTGCGGCGGCGCTTCCGGCCTGAGCGGCCCGAACGCCTCCCGGATGTGCTGCATCGCGACCGCGGGATCGAACCCTCCAACGAGAATCAGAGTCGCGTTGTTTGGCGCGTAGTACCGAAGGTAATGCTCGTACAGCGGGTCCCGCGCGAGCGCCGCGAGGTCTTGCTTGTACCCGATTGCGGTCCAATGATACGGGTGGACATGGAACGCAAGGCCCCACAACTCCTCCTCGACAAGGAACTCCGGTTGGTTCTCCGCCCCCTCCCGCTCGCTGATCACCACGGTCCGCTCCGCCTCGACCTCCTTGGGGTCGAAGGCCGCGTTCCGCATCCGCTCCGCCTCGACCATGAGAGCCGTGTCCATCGCGCTCGCGGGGATCGTCTCGAAGTAAATCGTGTAGTCCGTGTCCGTGAACGCGTTGAACTTGCCGCCGAGGCGCGAGATGAGGCGGTCGATCTCCCCCTTGGCGAGCTTTCCTCCGCCCTTGAAGAGCATGTGCTCGACCCAGTGCGTCGAGCCCGTCATCCCGGGCCGCTCGTTCCGCGAGCCGATCCGGTACGTGACCCACGTGGACAAGGCCTTCGTCTCCGGGATCGGTCGAAGGATGACCTTCAGCCCGTTGTCGAGGGACTCGACATGGGTGGCCATACGGGCCGCGGAAACGGGCCCGATGGATAAAGAGTTGCGTGGGCGCTCCCGATCACGGTCCCGCGGACGCCGACGTTCGCAGGACGAACTCGCAGACCGAATCGCCCTTGCCGCGACATGTCGTTTCGATGCAGGAGATGCCCTCGGCCCAGAACAGGGCGCGGAAGAAACCCGCGAAGTAGCCACTCAGGAAGTGGCACGCCGGACGGTCCCAGGTCCCTTCCTGCCCGTACGTTTCCAAGGTCCGCGTGAGTCGGAGTCGGGCCTGTCGGCTCTCCCGGTCCACCTCGATCGACGACACGGCGAACCAGCCGCACCGGGAGTACACGTCGCCCAGGTGGTCCACGATCTCCATCGGGTCCTGACTGCCGGTCCATCGAGCCATCGTGCCGACGAACGCTTCGCCCGCCTCGAGGCCGCTCCGGTACAGGAGGTCGTCCGCGGCGGGACCGAGCGTCGCCCGGACCTCCCGAAAGAACCGCCGCAAGGTGTCCCGTGAGATCACGACCACGGGGACGGTCGAGAGACGCGTGTCCGCGGTCCTCGGCTTCGTCGTCAGCTGCCAGAACTCGTCGACATCTCGAATCGCAGATCTCACCACAGCTGTGTGTTCAGCGCCAAAGCTCGGCTTAAACCGCGGGCCGCGAGAATCAGAGGTGATTACCGGCCTTGACGGGATCGATATTCACGGCCGGCGAGCTTGACCGACGACTACCTCCTGGCTTGTCTTTTTGTGGCGCCGAGGCGCTGTCCCTTTGCATTCAGCTCCTTCATTCGTCTGCAGAGCGCCTCTCTGGTAGCCACGACCCTCCGCGGAAGAGGGGCGAAACCGTTCGCGTCGCGGCCCTGCCGCGTTCTCTTCTTGTGCTTTATGAATTGCAAGAGGACGACCGCCTGCCTCCGCTTGACCTGGAGATATGGCAAGGCCGACAACAAGAGCTGCTCGACCATTCGGTCGGACCACACCAATTGATAGGCATGCTTCCAACCGATTTTGGCGGCAGGCTGGTTCACAAGAATCCCTCCAAAGGCTCGCTGCAGGTCCTCGAGTATGACCCTGTCTGTGTTGCTGACACACACCCGCGCTCGGTACTGAAGTCCCCGATGCCTCCGACTCTCCGATCGCGCAATCATCAGACAACCCTCCGCATCGATGAAACCGGCCAGGTATTCCGAGGAAATGGTCCGAGATTCTGATTTGCGAGCAGTGTTGTCGTGACCCCTGGAAACTGAAACCGATCCCCTTTTGTTCAGGAGCTTAAGGCGCCTGTAGAAGGTGTCGCGGATTATCAGCTCCCGCCCCGAAAGGGACAGAAGGCGTCCGAGTCGATCTCTCCTCCGGCGGGATCCTCGGACTTGGAAAACGAACTCATGCAATGCTGCAGCCTGTTTCGACTTGACCCGCAAGAAGGGCGAGACCTTTGTCAGTAGTCTTGCGGCGGCTGCGTTTGTCCAGACCAGAGCGTACTGGGGCTTCCATCCGGGGCTCCTCGGACCAACGCTCACAAAGATTCCACCTGAGAACCTCTGGATTCGGTCCAAGATCGGTCGATTTGTATTGGTAATGGACACCCTGGCGCAATATTCGTGCGGTCGGTCGCGCCGAGGTATCCGTGCGATTGAGAGGTGCCCCTCGCCGTCTACAAAACCGGCAAGGTATTCGACGGAGAGCACGGCCAACGGCCAGAGAGCATGGGGAAAGCCTAAGGTTCAGGGAGGGAGGTTGGTGAAAGTGCTAGGCGCGCCTGTCTCCCCCTTCCCCCTTTTGCGCCTTGAATCTTGCCGAGTCCAGGTCGAGTTCGAAGTCCTCTTCCTTGACTTCGCCCGGGGTGAAGACCTTGCCGGCCTCAAACTCTAGCTTCTTTTCCTGCTTCTTCCGCTTCTTCGGCTTTTCCTCAACCTGCTGTGGCATAGGCCGCCTCCAGTTTCGTGGCGTATGGATCCAGAAGATCGATACGCCGCCGCGTCCCGTCGTTCACGATGACCATCGACCAATCAATCATCTCGATATCGAAGGTGTCGCACAGCTCCCGTCGCAGGTGTGCTCGGGTGTCCTCCGGCGGCTCGTGGATCGCCTCCTTGATCGCCTCGTCGTCCGTGATCCGGTCGATGAGCCCGGCCCGTTGTCGCTTGTAGAACAACGAGCGCTCCGCCCCGATCTCCGAATACTGCTTGCAGGCCATCATCTCGACGTCCGACCCGGACTTCTTCTCCACGGCCTCCTGGATCGCGAAGTATCGATCGAGCCACTCGACGCGCCGCGCCGCGTCCTTCGAGCGCCGGTTCTCGAGATCGTCGAGGACCTCTTCGAGGATTCGCAGCGCCCTGCGTTCGCGGTGATCCTCCGCAAGCGGCTCGATCTTCCCCAAGTAGTACCGCTGGATGTCGACCGGCGACACGACGGATCCGTCCTCGAGTTCCACCCGCCATTGCTCCGGGTTCCGCGTCTCGACATTGCGCCAGAGGTCCTTCACCGGGTCCTTCAGGCGAGGCACATCGTCGAGTTGTCCGGCCTCCATGAGCTGCAAGATAGCGGAAGTCGTGAAGTGGCGGAGCATGATGGCGGTTTCGTTCATCAGCGCGTCGCCGACGATCACGTGGAGCCGACGCCATACGCGGCCATCCGCATGGGGCTCGTCCCGCGTGTTCAGGATCCCCGTGTCGTGCATTGTCTCCCCGCTGATCACCTGGGAGGTCAGGAACGCCATCGGCGACAGCACGTACTTGCCGCGGACGATGTCCCCCGCGCCGGTGTAGATGAACCGCGTGGCGAGATGCGGAACGAGCTCGCGGATGAAGCGCTGCGGGAACGCGACGTCCCGCGACACGCAGTAGTTCTCGTGGGATCCGTAGGACGTCCCGTCGGGTGAGGTGTTGTTCTTGAAGGCGTGGATCTTCGTCTCCGAGGAGATGTACTTCTCCTCCATGACGCGCCGAAGCCAGTCCAGGACCTTCTCCCCGGCCTTCTCCCAGACCACGACGTCGTGGAAGTTCGTCGTCTCCGCCGTGCTGACCTCGAAGTGCCCGACGTCGTAGTAGACGCGGGAGCCGTTCGTGATGAACTCGCCCGCGAGGTGGAGGTCCGATTCCCGCAAGAGGTCGAGGGCCATCATGTGGGGATCGAACCCCATCGTGCCCATCTTGCGGCAGTACAGCGTGTACTCGTGCTCGGTCCCCTGGACCATCTTCTTCATGCATCACCCGACCATCGGATCCGCACCGGTCCGGAAGACCTCGCGCTGCCGCTTCTCGTACACGTACATCTCCGTGATCGCGTGCTCCTTGCACTCCTCGTCGATGGCCATCTCGAAGTCCCGCAGGCTCAGGCCCTCCTTCTTCCGGTCGGACTTCTTCAGGAGAATGACCCGCTTCACGAAGTTCTTCTTCGCCGTGGTGACGATGGCCTCGATGATCGCGCCCGAGATGATGTCCTTGCGCTTCACGGTCTTGATCGCTTCCTTCGCCTCGGCGTCGAGCTTCACCCTGACCCACTTGTTCTCTCCGTAGAGCTCGTCCAAGACGAACTTGCGGAGAGTGTCGATCGCCTCCGAGCGGCCGCCGTACTGCTGCTCCAGCTCGGATGCAACGGGGAGCTCCTCGTTCAGGTAGATCCGCAGGATCTCCTCGGCCGCCATGCGCTCGGGCCGCGGGATCTCGATGATCTCGTCGAAGCGGCCAGGCCGCAGCAGGGCGGGGTCCACGAGGTCCGCGCGGTTCGTCGCTCCAATCACGAAGACGTCGTGAAGCTTGATGAGCCCGTCCATCTCGCTCAGGATCTGCGCGATGATGTTCTTGTGCACGCCCGACGTGTCCATCATGCCACGCACGGTGAAGAGGGCCTCGATTTCATCGAAGAAGACGATGCTCGGCTTCTTCTCGTGGGCCTGGCGGAAGATCTCCTTGATGATCCGCTCCGACTCCCCGACCCACTTCGAGAGGACATCCGCGATGCTGACGTTGAAGAAAGTCAGGTCGTTCTCCGTCGCGATCGCCTTCACGAGCAGCGTCTTGCCGCAGCCCGGAGGACCGTACAGGAGGATGCCGCGTGGCGCCTCGAGATTGATCTGCTGGAACAGCTTGGCCTCCTGGTACGGGAGGACGACGACGTCCTTAATGCGCTCGATCGCCTCCATCAGCCCGCCGATCTGGCCGTACGTCACGTTCGGCTTCTCGCCGAGCAGGAGGGATTTGACCTCGAGGTTCGGCAAGATATCGAGGACCTCCATCGTGGGAGGAAGGACGCTGATCTGGAATCCCGGCTTGAGCTTCTTGTAGACGCCCTTCTCGCAATCGATCAGCCGCTTCTCCATGTCGCCCTCGACGGAGATCACGAGCTTGCCGTCCATCATGTCGGCGACCTTCGCGATCACGCCTTCGTTCCGCACGGGAGAGCCTTCGACGATCGCGTAGGTCTGCGGGTGGACCCACACATACTGACCGACCCCGAGCTGCGCCTTCTCGACGAGACCGGTGGAGACCTTGAGCAGTTCCGTCGCGCGCGCGACGACCACCTGGTTCCCGTCGAGGTCCGGTCCCTCCTTGCGCACGACGTACGCGTAGAGGAGCGGCGGCTGCTTGATCTTGTTGAACTTGTCCTCGTACGCCTTCAGGCGGTACTCACGCTCCTCGATCTCGTATCGGAAGGAATGGAGATCGCGTTCGTACTGTCGGCGCAGGCGGTCCATTTTCTCCTCGAACTCGTCGCGCACTTCGTCCGCAGACTTCGACGCCTTTCCATCGCCTTCGTCGCTCGCCATCTGTGGATCACCGCGTGCGTATGCCCGCGAGTCGGCTGGGAATCGGGAGCATCTGCTCTTCGGACGGAAGTCCATGGAACAAGATGCGGCCTCGTCCCATCCCTTGTTAGAAAGTGGCATCCTGAATTAAAGCTTTTGTTATCGGTATTGAGCCTGCGACGAACCAAGTTCCCCTGCGCTCTGCTGACGGATATGCGCCTCCGTTGAACGCCCGCGCGACATCCGAGCGCGCAGACGTGTTTGTAGGAGCAATAAGACCAAGAAGCGAGGCGCCGGTCCGCGGAGCGTGGAAGGCCTCGTCCCCTTCGCGGCCGCGCTCGGTCTTATCGTCGTCCTAGAGCTCGGGGACAAGACGCAGCTCGCGACGATCTCCCTCGCGTCGCGCCACCCGTGGCCGCCGGTCCTACTTGGCGCGGCGACCGGGTTGATCCTCGTGACGGCGATCGGGTCGGCCGCCGGACTCCTGCTCGCGGAGGTCCTGAGGGACTGGATCTTCGCGATCAAGATCGGGGGCGGTCTCCTCTTCATCGCGTTCGGCGTCGCGAGCTACCGGCACCAAGAGCGGGAGGCGGCCGACGAAACGGCGAGACCGCGGGGTGCCTTCCTCACGGCGTTCACGATGAACGCCGTGGCGGAACTCGGCGACAAGACGCAGCTCGCCGTGATCATCCTGGTCGCGTCGACGGGGGCGCCCCTGAGCGTGTTCGCGGGCGCGAGCGTTGGTCTGACGGCCGTTGCCGGGGCGAGCGTTGCCATCGGCACGGGGCTCGCGCGGATCTTGCACGCCGACCGCATGCGCGTCGCGTCCACGCTGCTGTTCATCGCGGCGGGGGTCCTCCTCATCGTCGAGGCGCTCATCACGGGTTGATCACGCCAGACCGTGAATCGGGAAGAGCGTGCGGCGGATCTCATCGACCGTGCGCTTCGCCTGTCGGGGCACATGGGCGTCCTCGTCCGCTCGCTCATGGTCGCGGAGGGACTTGTCCGCCGGCACGGAGCCGACGAGCTGGTTGCACTCCCGCAGCCATTCCGCGGGGATCGCGTCCTCGAGGTTCGCGCCGACCATCTTGGAGAACAGGAGGGTCCAGACCCGGGGGACCGCGGTCAGGTCGTAACCGCCTCCCGCCACGGCGATCCAGCGTCCGCCGCACAGTTCCGTCGAGAGGCCGTCGAGGATCCGGCCCACGGCCTCGTACGTCTCCGTCGTGAGCATGAGGTGGGTGAGCGGGTCCATGTGGTGCCCGTCGGCCCCGAGCTGGCTCACGATGACTTCCGGTTGGAACGCGCGGGCAAGGGGCGGGACAATCTCTTGGAACGCGTAAAGATAGGATACGTCGCGCGTGTACGGCGGCAGGGGCACGTTCACGGAGAAGCCCCGTCCGGGGCCCTCGCCGATTTCGTCCGCGAACCCGCTGCCGGGGAACAGGTAGTGGCCGTCCTCGTGGAGGGAAATCGTCATGACGCGCGGGTCCTCGTAGAAGATCGCCTGGACGCCGTCGGCATGGTGCGCGTCGACGTCGACGTACAGGATGCGCTTGAGCCTGAATTCCTCCAAGAGGGATGCGATGCCGATTGCCACGTCGTTGAGGATGCAGAACCCGCTCGCCTTGTCGCGCATCGCGTGATGGAATCCGCCGCCGAGGTTGAACGCCCGCATGTGGCGGCCCGACACGACCTCTTCGCATGCGCGGACCGTCGCGCCGACCTGGAGGGCCGCGGCCTCGTACATGCCCGCGAAAACGGGATTGTCCGCGGTCCCGAGTCCGTGCTCGTACGACGTGCCCGAAGGATCCGCGCTGAGCTTCCGCACAATCCCGAGGTATTCGGGCGAGTGAACGCGCAGGATCGCGGCGTCGCCGGCCGGCGCGGGCCGTAACTCGTCCACGCCGTCGCGTATCAAGCCGTACGAAGCGATCAGGTCCCGCGCGAGCTTGAGCCGGACCTCCCGCAACGCGTGCTCTTTCCCGAAATCGTATCGGAGAAACTCGTCGTGGTACAGGAGGGCGGCCCGCACGCATCCCGAAACGCGGTTGCGACACTTAAAAGATACCGCACGTCACTCGGCGGCCGCGACTATTATCTGATTTCCTGAATGAAAGATGAGGGTTCATAGCAACCAGCCGCCCGTGACGCCGATCACGTCGCCCGTGACGAACTGCGCCTCGTCGGAGACGAGGAACAAGACAGCCGACGCGACGTCTGCACCGGTGCCCGACCGACCAACGGCGGTCTGCGAATCCTTCCGCCGGCGTGCGACGGAGGGACGGAGATCAAAATCCTCGATGACGCCGGGAGAGACGACGTTCACCGTGATGCCATGGCGGCCGACCTCCCGCGCGAGAGACTTCGTGAACGCGACGATTCCCGCCTTCGCGGCGTAGAACGCGGACATGTCCGCGGACCCGTGGGCCCGGTAGGCGCCGGCGGCGCCGAGGTTCACGATGCGCCCCCACGCGTTGCGGCGCATATGCCTCGCCGCGTATTTCGAGCAGAGGAACGTGCTTGTGCGGTTCGAATCGAGGATGCGATGCCAGGTCGCGAGGTCCATCGTCTCGACCGGCTTGACGACCCACTCTCCCACGTTGTTCACGAGGATGTCGAGCCGACCGAGTGACGCGGCAGCAGTCTCGACGAGTCGCCTACAATCGGAGGGTCGAGTGAGGTCCGCGCGCACCGCGATCGAGCGACGATCCATCCTCTCGATTGCTTTCGCGATTTTTCGCGCGTCCGCCCGATGCGAGCGATACGAGATCGCCACGTCGGTGCCGGCCCTCGCGAGGGCCAATGCGATCGCCTTGCCGATCCGTCGAGATCCACCTGTCACGAGGACCGCTCGTCCGTCCAGGGACACCGAGCGCCATCTCCCCGCGTGCGACCTCGAGTCCACATGGACGGGCGAACGGTCCGCGGATGAAAGAGATTACGTCTCGTCCGCGCACCCGCGAACCATTATATAATCAGGAGTTCCGTGGTCGGCGGCGGAGAGGCCACCCCATGTTCCGCCGAGTCCTTGCGGCCCTCGCCTTCGCGTTCGTCCTGCTCGCCGCCTCGCCTCTCGCTTCGGCGCAGACCGTCGTGCCGGTCGACACGGTCGTCTCGGAGACCGTCTCGATCAATTCGAACGAATGGCGGGCGTACACCATGTCCCTATCATCAAGCGACACCGTCCGGATCCTCATCACGGTTACCCTGGGCGGGGCGATCGATGTCTACGCGACCTCCGCGTCCGGTTACGCGGACTACGTCGACCCGACCTCGACGCAGTTCGACTACTACCCGTCCGGATCCGGCCAGAACGTCCCGTCTCTTTCCCGGACTTTTGACCCGGACACGGCAGGCACGTACTACATCGTCGTCGACAACGCACCGGTCAGCACGACAGGTGCGCCGGGGTCCTCGCCCGTGACGGTCCAGGTCGTCCTCGAGAAGTCGACATTCCCCTGGCTCCTCGTTGGAGGAATCTTCTTCGCCCTTGCGGCCGTCCTGATCATCGCGATCATCTTCCTGGTGCGAGCGAATCGGCGGAAGAAGATAGAGATGATGCAGCCGACGGCACCGGCCCAAGGACCGTGGCCCGGCGTGCCGCCTGGAGAGCCGCCCGTCCAGCCGCCGTCCGAGCCTCCGCAGCCCCCGTCGGCACCCTAGCCGGGGCGATTCGAGGGCGTCCGCTCGGTCGTCGAGCAACGAAAAGAAAGGGCCACCCGGTAGGCCGGGCGGATGGGATACTGGAAAAGAGGTTACTGGCGCTCGCTCGCGGTCAGGCGGACGGATTTGACGGGGACATCGTCGCGCCGGACGAGGAGACGCGTGAGACTGGGCAGGATGAGAGGCAGCATCGAAGCACCTCCTCCGGCTCAGCGGTTGAAGGAGAAGCGGGGCGCGACCGAATACCAGGCGAGCGCTCCGGGCGTCTCCTTCAGGACCTTCCGGGATTCCTTCACGATCTTCGTGAGTTTCACCTTATCACATCGTTTTGATGCTATCGAAACGGACCAATCAGAGGGTTCTATTTAAATATATCGATGGCGATAACGCGTTTCGATAGAATCGAATGAGGCCGTCGCGTGCCTGACCAGGCACCGGAAGCGGCGGGGACCCCGCCGCATGTCGTCGTCACGATCGACCAGCTGAAGGTCCTCAGCGAGGCCTCGCGCCTCCGGATCCTGACCCTCCTCATGGACCGCGACATGTCGATCTCCGGCATCGCAAAGGCCCTCGACCTGAGCCCGGCGACCGTCCACCACCACGTGAACCAGCTCCTCCAGGCAAACCTGATCGTGCCGACGAAGAGCGAGGTCCGCGGGAACCTCGTCGAGAAGTACTATCGCCTCCCCGCCGCGGGAATCGACTCGAGCATGATTTGGGACCAGCTGAGCGATGCGGACAAGGTGAATTATCGCCTCGCGGTCCTCGGCCTGTTGAAGGGGCTCGTAAACGAATCGATCAAGCGGATCCAGGCGAGGGGCACGGTCGACTTCGAGGTCGGGCGGCTATACTTCTACCACATCCCTTGGCGAAAGGACGCGATCCAGCAGGCGTGGGAAATCATCGAGGAGGCCCGTCGAAAGCTCGAGCGGCTGGAGGCGAAGGCGAAGACCCAAGGCGAACCGGGGGACGAAGTGATGGCCCTTTTCACCCTGTTACCCGTCTGACCGGTCGTCACGCGTACTCGCCGCGGATCAGCTTGTTGACGTACGGGGTGAGGATGCGCGCGAGGCCCATGTCTCCGTCCCAGTCCTCGAGCAGGTCCCAATGGTGGTCTTCCATGTCCTTGATGCACCGCTCGATCTGCCCGGTCCAGGTCGCGGTCCCGTCCCCCTCGATCCGCGCTGCGAGGACGAGCCACTTGCCGCGCCCGATCAGAATGTGCATATGGCCTACCGTCATCTCGTTGAGTTCCGCGTAGTCATCCCCGCGAAGGGCATCCTTCACGAACTGCTGGACGGCCGTGAGCATGCCGCTCAGGATGTCCGAATCCACGTCGGGCCGGAGCCGACGGGTCTCGTGCTTGATCAGGATCCCGTCCCGGTGGTACAGGAGGAAGACGTCCTCGACAATCGCATCGCCCTCGTCTTTCGCCACGGTGGCTGCCTTCGGCGCGGATGACGTCGTCGCACCCTGCCGGCGCCGCCAGACGAAGAAGAGGGCGGAACCGGCCGCCGCGCCGATCGCGAGGAAGAGCCACCAGGCATCCGCGAGGGTCCCGCCGACGAGCGGCGCCGCGGTCGTCGTGAAGGAGAACGTGTACGGCAAGACCATCGTGTTCCCGGAGACGTCCCGGGCGCTCGAGTCGATGAACACGACGTAGTCGCGCCCGTGCTCGAGCGAGCGGTCTGGGATGAACGTTAGTACGCGGGAGTCCGCGCTCCACGAGAACACGCCGTTCATGTCGGGGCTGATCGAGAAGGCCTGCTCCACGGAAGTCCGGTCCATCGACTCGCTGAACGTGATCGTGATGACGGGCGTGGTGTTCGCGCCGGCACCCCGCGGGGACCCCGCCGAACCGAACGGCCGGATCGTGTCGACGTTCACCTGGGACGTGTCCGCGGTCTCCGCGAGCCCCACCTCGTCCGCCGCGTAGTAATCGACGTCGTGGGTTCCGTCGCCCGCGACAACGAACGGGCCCGAATACGTTTGCCAGGATCCGCCATCCACGCGGTAGACGATCGACGCCACGCCGCTCGTGATATCCGACGCGGTCAGGGTGACGACGACGCTCGATAGATACCATCCGCCGGTTCCGAGGGTCCCGGACATGCTGGCGGTAGTCGTCGGAGCCACCGTGTCGATCCGGACGTCCGAGCTCTGCGCCCACTCCACATTCCCCGCGATGTCGATCGCGTAGTAATCGACCGTGTGGGCTCCGTCTGGTGAGACGATGAACGGCGTGGAATAGATCTGCCAGGACCCGCCATCCACGCGATACGCGATCGACGCGATGCCGCTGATCGCGTCCGAGCCGGTCAGCGTGACGGTCACCGCGCTCCGATACCAGCCGTTCGTGCCCGATGTGCCGGAGAGGCTCGCGATGGTCGAAGGCGGCGTGATGTCGATGATCGTCCACGTGTCGTTCCCTGCGGAGACCGCCTCGACGTTGCCCGCGCGGTCCTTCGCCAGGGAGCGGAACGCGTAGCGATGCCCGTCGACGCCCGTGTAGGAGCCGCTCGTCGCGGCCGTGTCCACGTATCCCGGGATCGCGGTCCATAGCCCGCCGTTGTCGGTCACCTCGACCGTATATATCGCGATGTCCGTCGTGCCCGCGGCCGGACCCCAGGTGAGCGGAATCACGAGGACTCGGGAGTACGCCGGCAGGGCGCCGACGAGGGAGTCGGGGAGGGTGACGTCGACAATCGTCCATGTGTCGTTCCCGGGGGGTGTGGGCTCGACGTTGCCCGCGTAGTCCGTCGCGATGGAGCGGAACTCGTACCGATGGCCGTCGACCCCGGTGAAACTCGAGCTGGTCGCCGAGGTCCCTGGAATCCAGACGGACCAACCGCCGCCATTGTCGTTCACCTCGATGCGGTACGTCCCGATATCGAACGTGTCGAACTGGGGTCCCCAGGACACGGTGAACGACAGGGACGTCTCGTAGGTCGGGAGGGAGGCCACACGTGACGCCGGCGCGGCGATGTCCACAATCGTCCATGTGTCGTTCCCGCTGACCGCTTCGACGTTCCCTGCGGCGTCGACCGCGATGGAGCGGAACTGGTAGACGCCCCAGGCAGGGCTCGCCGTGAAGGTCTGGCTGGTCACGCTCGCCCCGATGAGCCAGTCCAGCCAGCCCGTCCCGCGGTTGTACTGGATCGTGTACGTCGCGACGTCCGTGATGCCAGGGTCGGGGGCCCAGGACACCAGGAAGGAGGCAGAGGTCTCGTACGTCGGGAGGGCCGTAACGCGAGATCCGGGACGCGTCGTATCGACGATTGTCCAGGTTTCGTTCCCGGGCGGGAGCGACTCTTCGTTCCCTGCCGTGTCGTTCGCCACCGTGGCGAACTCGTAGAGGCCGTCTCCCGACGACGTGAAGAGGAAGCTGCCCGCGTTCCCGGCAGCTTGGGTCCCGTCCGGCGTCCACGGACCGCCGTCCTTGCGGTACCACAGGGTGATGTTTCGCAACCCTACACCGGATCCATCGGAGGCCGTGTAGGAAACGGTGAACGTCGTCGTGGTCGTGTATTTCGGAAGAGGACTTACGGTCGACGTCGGCGCGTCGGAGTCGATCATCACGAAGGATTCGGTCACCGCAACCGCCAGATCGACGGAACGCGGGTTGTTCTGGAATGCATAGGAGAGGTAGGACACAGTCACATCCGTGGCATTGTCCGTCGCCGAATTCGAGTTGATGTACACGCGGTCCGTCGCGAGGATCCAAGACTGACTGCCGGTTGCACTTGTGGCGTTCCATACGGGCGAACCGTTGTCCTCGACGAGGATGGACGCGCCGGCCACGAGCGTCGTTCCGTCCGGCCAGAAGACGTCGACCTGCAGGTAGTTCTTCACCGTGAGGTTCCCCGCGGGCTGGACGGAGATCTTCGCCGCGCTAAACGGCGTGCTGATCGTGGTCCCGTCCGCGTAGTTGTCGATCGTGAAGTCGAGGTCCCCGATTGCGATGAGCGTGCCGTTCTCGACTGTCAGGGTCGTAGTGATCGTCTCGTTCCCGGCCGCGTAGTATCCGCGACCGTACGACATCTGAGCCGGAGGTCCTGCGCCGACCGTGCCCTTCGTCACGGTATCGAGAATGTCGCCCATCGAGCTGGCGTCCGTCACGAGATACACGACGAAGCCCGTCGCATCCCCACCCCGGCCGCCGTCGTTGCCGTCGCCCGCATCGCCCCCGTTGCCTCCCCGGACGGCCCAGAGCGTGTTCCACGCGGAGATGGTCCGGACGAGCAGCATCGAGACGCCGACCGCGATGCCGCCGTCCCCGCCGAAGCGCGTGCCGAAGCCGCCATCGCCCCCCGTCACGAATTCGATCCAGTTCGATGTCACGGAGGTCTCGTTGAAATTCCCGTCCGCGGGTCCGAAGCCGAATGCGCCCGTCGCGTTTCCGCCGTCGCCTCCCTTGGTGCCGCGGCCGCCTTCGCCGCCCGTGACGTCGGACACATAATTGGAATGGAAGAGATTCGAGATCCCGGCGGGAAGGGCCATCAGGGCCGCCGCCTCGCCGCCCTTTCCCCCGGCTCCGCTGCCGCCACCTGACACCGTACTGTTGCCCGCGAATCCGCCGAGGAGGTTGAGCACGGAGTTCCCGGAGACGTCCGCGTTCGTCGCGTTCCCGACGAAGAGGCCGAACGCATCGCCTCCGGCGCCACCGTTGCCATCGGGTCCGCTCCCGTCGCCGCCGATCCCGCCGGGACCGCCCGTGATCCCGTCGACCGTGTTCGATGTGACGTTCGCGTACATCGCCACGCTGACGACGTAGGCGCCGGCGACATCACCGCCTTCGCCGCCATCGCCGCCGTTCAACGTCCCGAGGGCCCCGCCTTGACCGCCTCGGCCGCCGCGCCCGCCGAGTAGGTTCGTGAACGTGTTTCCGAGGATGTCCACTGTGGGCGCCCCGATGGGTAGGATGCCGACGCCCGGGCCGCCGCTCCCGCCGCGACCTCCCGTGCCGCTCGCATTCGCCGCTCCGTTGCCCCCGTTGCCGCCCACGACCATGTCAATCGAGTTCCCGTCGACGAGCGCGTACGCGGGAGAATCCATGAAGATCCCGAATGCGAAGCCTCCGTCCGTGCCGGGGGCGCCCGGACTAGGTGGCGTGAACCCGTTCGTCCCCAAGACCCGGTAGATCCAGTTCCACCGGATTGTGGGAGACGCGCCGGCGCCGACGAGAATCCCGACGGCAAAGACCGACGTCACATTCGTGATCGAATTCCCATCGATCGTCGGGGATCCGGACGTAAGGACCTCGATCCCGATATCCGTCCCGTTGACCGTGTTCCCCCCGACGTACGCGTCCGAGGCGTTCACCAAGATCCCGACGGACGCCCGCTGGATCGTGTTCCCCCACACGAAGCTCGAGGACTGCTCGAGGTCGAAGCCAATGAACGCGGCGTCCACCGTGTTGTACTGGATGGAAGGGGCGCTCCGATCCGCGATGACCGCGCTGAAGAACCGATTGAATGTGCTGTATGTAACCGACCCGAGGGCATTCGGTCGGAACTCGACTGCGCGGGGCGGGAAGAGGTTTCCCGTGTCGTTCGCCACGAACCAGATCGGGGTAATGGAATCGCCGTCGGCGTAGAGGGCGCCCTCGACGAACAGCGTAACAAGGGGATCGAACAGCACCCGGGTCCCGGGGAGGATCGTGAGCGTGACGCCCACATCGACGGTCACGTCGGCCGTGAGGACGTACGTGTCATCCGCGGGAAGGCCCCAGACCGTGTCCGTCGTGATCGTGCCGCTCACGTACGTCACCGCGGCCGCCGTCGGCGCGACAATCAGGAGCGTTGCGAATGAAGAGAGGACGATCGCCAGGGCGAGGCCGAGGCTTCGCCACGGACGGGGGAGGCGATGGATGTGCATGGGCAGCTGGGACTCCGGAGGGTGCGCGCGCCGGGTTCGGTGGCCGTCCGGGTTGAACCTGTAGATATATTACACGCATGATTCCGTTATCGCCCGCGATAACGCGTGTCACGGTCCTACCAGCCAACGTTCATTAGCTGAGCCGAAGTACGCCCCGCGATGACGACAGATCCGCTCGATGCGATCTTCTCGCCATCCTCCATTGCCATCGTCGGCGCGTCCCGCAGCCGGGGCAAGATCGGTTACGAAATCCTGCACAACCTGATCCTGAACGAATACCAGGGGACGATTTACCCCGTCAACCCGAAGGCACGGAGCGTCCACGGGATCCCCGCGTATCCGAGCGTGCTCGCGATCCCGGACTCCGTGGACCTGGCGATCATCACGGTCCCCGTGGAGGTGGCCCTGGCGGCCGTCGAGGAATGCGGGAAGAAGGGCGTCCGCGGGCTCGTCGTGATCACGGCCGGGTTCCGGGAGGTCGGCGGCCCTGGGATCGAGCGGGAGGAACGCCTCCTCGCCCTGTGCCGGCAGTACGGGATGACGATGGTCGGTCCGAACTGCATGGGCGTCATCAACACGCACCCGGACGTCCGGATGGACGCAACGTTCGCCCCGACGCCGCCGTTGCGCGGCGGGATCTCCCTCGTCACGCAGAGTGGGGCGTTGGGCGTCGCGATCCTCGACCACGCGAAATCCCTTGGTGTGGGATTTGCGAAGTTCTGTTCCCTCGGAAACAAGGCGCAGGTCAGCCTGAACGATCTCCTCGCCGCGTGGAAGGACGACCCGGAGACGAGGATCATCCTCGCGTACATCGAGAACTTCGGGAACCCGAAGAACTTCGTGCGGATCGCGCGCGAGACGACGAAACGCAAGCCCGTCATCGCGATGAAATCCGGCCGCTCCGAGGCGGGAGGCCGTGCCGCCGCGTCGCACACGGGCTCCCTCGGAGGGTCCGACCTCGCGGCGGAAGCGGTGTTCAATCAAACGGGCGTCCTCCGGGCGAATTCGATCGAGGAGCTGTTCGACTACGCGATGGCGTTCTCACTGCAGCAGCTGCCCCGAGGCAACCGGGTGGCCGTGGTCTCGGATGCGGGCGGACCTGCGATCATGTGCGTGGACGAACTCGTCGCGAATGGCCTTCACCTCGCGGAGCTTTCGCCCGCCACGATCAGGTTGATGGAGACGTGGGCCCCGCCCGAGGCCTCACTCCGAAATCCGATTGACCTGACGCCGCAAGGGAGCCTCGACGACTACCGCAACGCGCTCGACGCGGTCCTCTCGGATGACGGCGTGGATGCGTGCATCGCGATCTATGTCCCTCCCGTCCGCGTGGACGAAGTGGAGGTCGCGCGGATCGTCTGGCAGACGGCCGAGAAGCATCACAAGCCGGTCCTCACAAACTTCCTCGGGCGGACGGAGGAGAGCCCGGGATTCGCGGAACTCGTGTCCCACGGGATCCCGTCCTATCTGTTCCCCGAGAGCGCGGCGCGAGCCCTCGCGGCGATGTACCGCTACGCTCGGTACCGCGAGCGGGAGGAAGGAAAGACGCGGATCTTCGAGGTGGACCGGGCACGTGCCGCCGAAATCCTCCGTCGCGCTCAAGCCGAAGGACGGCCGCGTCTCGCCGAAACGGAGGCGATGGAGTTCCTCGAGGCGTACGGCATCCGCACGGCGAAGTCGCGGATCGTCGCCTCGCGGTCGGAGCTGCCGGACGCCGCCCGCGAGATCGGATATCCGGTCGCCCTAAAAGCCGTCGGGAGCCAGCTCGTCCACAAGACGGATCTGAAGGCGGTCCTCCTCGACGTGCGCACGGAGCGCGAACTCCTTGACGGGGCGCAGAAGATGGAGCGGGGGCTGAAGGCACGCGGCGTCGCCCTCGACGGCTTCCTCATCCAGGAGTACGTGGTGGACGGGAAGGAAGTCATCCTTGGGATGACG